>TARA_R110002110_G_scaffold409296_2_pt1 | contig 43200 bp, 29 predicted proteins | sample TARA_R110002110 | Tara Oceans TARA_R110002110 (sample SAMEA4397330) | marine metagenome | biome: Polar Biome; feature: [SRF] surface water layer (ENVO:00010504); material: water (ENVO:00002006), including particulate matter (ENVO:01000060) such as... | depth 5 m | reverse complement strand
GTTGAAGTGGTAGAGGTTGAAGTACTTGTAGAGGTTGAAGTGCTAGTAGAGGTTGAAGTTAAGGAAGTAGAGGTTGTGGTTGAAGAGGTAGAAGTTGTGGTTGAAGACGTAGAAGTTGTGGTTGAAGAAGTGGAGCTAGTTGAAGTGGAAGTAGTTGAAGTGGAAGTAGTTGAAGTTGAAGTTGAGGAGGTAGAAGTTGAAGATGTAGTTGAGGTTGAGGTTGAGGAAGTTGAAGTCGTGGTTGAAGAGGTGGAAGTTGTGGTTGAGGAGGTTGAGGTAGTTGAAGTAGAAGAAGTGGAAGTAGTTGAAGTAGAAGTAGAAGTAGTAGAAGTAGTAGTAGAAGTTGTTGTAGTACCTGTAACTGTGGCTGATGTAGTAGTAGTTGTAGTATAGGTTACAGAAGTTGAAGTAACCGCAAGTGTAGTTGTAGTAGGGTTACACTCACAGCAAAGCTCCGCAATCCAACAAGTATGTGTCGTATTAGATAAGGGGGTATGATTGTCCATATCATCAATGAACTCTAAACCACTTCCATGCCAGTTATAAAACGAGCCTGATACAGACGAGGGAGATACTCCAAACTTAAAGTCTACTAGGTCTACTTCTACAGCACTATCATTAACGGCCCTGATACACATACCTCCTGTAGTACCAGAGTCATGTTCTGTTGTGTAATCTTCTAAGAGACCCATACCTCTAGAATACCTAGAAAGGCTATTACCTTCGACAATGCCAGAAGTATCAGAACCTAAAATATTTTCACTAAACCCGTTAGGGAGAAAGGTTACATAACCTCCCGAAGTATCTTGATACATTCCAGGAGTTTGATATACGGAGCTAGTGTTGGCCGATGCACCTAAACCATAAAGTTTAATCAGTGATTCACGGTTTGCAACCAGACAAGCTCTTGAAGAGTGGAATTCAGCGCGAGTATGGTTAGCTTCGTCCTCAAGCCCATACTTACTCCTGTACCTTGCGATACCGCTATCTGAAGGAAACCCCACATATGTTTGAGAAGCTCCCTCGCATAACACATTAACCCCGAACCTTGATACTTTAGTAGGTCCTAATAATTCAATTCTAGAGTTATCGTTTGCATATAACGCAGCGGACCCCCAGTTATTATGTAACTCCTGAGTGCTAGATAACGAACCCCAGGACGTAACCGTAGTCCATTTATCTTTAAACCCTAAAAATCTAGCATTAGAATTTTCGGAAACTATTGCTGCCATTCCTGCGCTTCTAGACCTAGAGGCGTGTCCAATATAACCAAGACCGACTATGTCCGCGTTTGATTGCTGGATAATCTTAATGGCGGGCTCTGACATCATAGAAGAATCATCAATCATACCATGATTTCTCATTAAGGAGCAGCTAGAAACGGAGGATATGCCAGTACCTGTGGAAGTATTACCACCCCACGTACCTACGTCGTTATATTGTAATACGCTTGGGTGTATTGCTACTGTTGAATTATTCGTAGCGTGCAAGTTTACACTATTCCAATCGCATTGAAATAAGGGAATGCCGCTTGTACCGCTAGTTCCCCCGAAGTCGTTAATAAACTTAGCGAACTTCCCATAGTACAGAGTTGAATTCTCTAGGTAAATACCTTTAGACTCATTATCGTCAACACTAAACATAGGCAGGGAAACTTCAGAGTTAACTATAGTGCATCCCGATGTATTTAAAAACGAATCTAATCTTGCATCAAAGTCTATTACTGAATTCCAACACCCGTAACCTAAGACATTTCCAAACGATTGTAAGTGCGCTGTTTGAGTATCCTCGCCACCAGCATTTTTAGAATATGTATTTGTACGTTCTGTGTTTCTAGCCCCTCCCACAATAGAAGAGTTAAGGCTTTGTATACCTACCTGACAACCTCCACCGATGGTCCTCATGTATTTACCTGAACCTTCAGCACTGCTAGTATCAAATATTAGGTTAGAATGGTCTAAGAAGATGCCAACACCTCTAGAGTTCCCCTCTAGATTTTCATCATTATCCTCGAAATTAGAAGTTGAAAACCACCCCTGACTCAAAACTCTGTATACTCCTAAAGATTTGGTAACGGACACATTAGATTGATTAGCGAGGATACCTGTGGTTCTACATCTTACAACAGCGACATCCTCTAATAGAACGTTGGAATTTAGTATAGATAACCCGCTCTCTCTAAGGTACTGTACAACTATGGGAGAGGCGGTACGTATCACAGCCCCGTCAACCATCACTCCTTTCAGCTTAACCTTATTACAGTCTTTAATTTCAATACCGCTAAAATACGCGCCATATAAAGAAACACAGACCGTATCTACGTCTGTGACAGGATTATCTCGGTAATCTCTAGCGATTCCACTGGTAACTCCATCAAACGTAACGGTAGGGAAGGGACCAGCCGAGCAACTAGCATCTTTCCCTGGGGCTACGTCAGCATAATTATCTACGTTAAATCCGTTAGAAGAAGAGAAGGTCCAGGTATTGAGGGTATCCTGGGCAAAGCTTACTCCTCCATTAAATTCATTCTGGGAGTCGGGGGTTTGGTGAGCGATGGCGCGACCAGTCTTCCATTTTAGGGCGTCGAAAGTAGAGACTTCAGTCCGCTGAGAAACCTTTAAGGGTAACGCAGTTTCTAAGGCGAGAGATGATACATAGGAAGGTATCTTATACTCATCACCATAAGCGGGGGGGAGGTTTTTATAATCCTTTAACGTTTTAATAAGCGCCGATGTGTCTGAGCCTTGATTTAATATTTGTACCTGTAAAGCTCCATCTCCGTGACACTTAATACCTGTAATGTTAAGCGCACCTAGATTTCCGTAATCTGCAATTTCAATGTTGAGCGGATAGTTGAGAATCCTAGGCACGGCATCAACAGCATCTTGTACGCTGGAGTAAATGCCCGATTCGCTGTCAGGGGTTGCGGTGGAGGAAACTAAAAGAGTTACGCCTGAGTATGTCCCTGAACCAGGAAATCCCATAGCTTGTCCGATTAATCTATCGCGTATTTCTAATCCTGTAGTAGCAAGATTGTCATCAGTATAGTTATAAAAGGTGCTAGGGTCATAATGAAAGACATCAGGGAATCCAGACGTAATAACATCCCCCCCTCCAGTAACATCATAATACTCATAAGTACGGCTCATTATACCAACCTATCTAAATCAAACATGTTCAAGGAACGTACTCCGACTCCATAAGTTGGATTGCCTCCTAAGGTATCTCTACCTTCCCCTCCAAGAGCGGTAGTAGAGCGGTAAATGGAAACTAGGTTTACCTTTTTATTTGCGGCGTGTTTAGCGTTAGCGAATACATTAACCGCAGACTCGTCAACCCAATTTCGCATATACCCTTGCCAGCCCAAGTGAAGGGGAGGTACTGGCATATTTGGGTGTAGCTGTCCCACATCCCAGAGCATACCCCTACCTTCTGTCATGGGAGCGTGAGTGATAAGACCGTTAATCTTTCCAGGCTCGTTCGGTAATCCAGCTAACCCACGACCAAAGACAGGCTCTGTTCCTGAAGTGGTTCCATACTCTAAACCTACATGACGGGATACATCTTCAATACCTGAAGTATTAATAGCAACATCAAACATAGTTTGATATCCTTGACCTCCGCACTGGTCTAAAGGCGAGCCTCCGCCAAGGTATTGTGACCTTATAGGGTAACCATCATAAGCTACTTCGGTGTAGGATTTAAGGTACCCCCTATTAGACCCAACAATACGGAATATTCCTAAATTATAGAAGCCCCCTACAGACCCTGCTGTAATTGAACAGGTCTCAAAGGCACTGGCGGCAAAACCATACTTACCGTAGTAATCACAAGCAGCACCGCTCTGCCATCTTCCTGTTGGTCCGTGCCACCAACTATTAACGCATGCGGTTTCAGGGGCTTGCTCATTAATGAGCAGGTTAGCAGCATGTAGTCTGGAAGTGTCTGCTATGTTCCATAAATGAACTCTACTTCCAACGCAATCAAACTCGATATCATTAACGTTAAAATTCTCTCCTTGAGAGATAGTCTCCCCTTGAGTAATAACATTTGCTCCGCCTACATTAAACTTAGGTAAACTCACATCCATAGTCGGAAGGTTAACGGTCTCGGTGGTAAGAGTGGGGATTGTAGTAGTGGTAGTAGGACCTGTAATTGTAGTTGAGGAGGTAGTTGAAGAGGTTGAAGTAGTTGAAGTAGAAGAAGTAGAGGTAGAGGTAGAAGAAGTAGAAGTAGAAGTTGTAGTTGAGGAGGTAGTTGAAGTAGAAGTAGAAGTAGAAGTTGCGGAAGTGGTTGTAGAGGCTGAAACTGTGGCTGAAGTGGTTGTGGTCGTGGTTGAAGTAGAAGAGGACGTTGTAGTAATAGGAACGGCGGTTGTAGTAGCAGTAACAACAGTCGTTGCAGTAGTAGTAGCATCACAACAATCTGTAACTAAATCACAAACATTAGATGTGGGAGAGGGAGGCCCTCCTGAAGTGGTTAAGTCATTGAATTCACAGCCCGTACCATTGTAATTATACATAACCCCTGACACGGAGGAAGAGTCAATCCCGAACTTAAAATTAACTAAGTTAGCGTTAACTTGACTCGCACCTACAGCTCTAACGCACATACCTCCCGTACTAATCTTCGGATGGTCCGCAGTATCCGCTCCGCTCAAGCTAGTCCGTGTAAAGGTATCAAAGCCCCCAGCCTCTACCTGAAGAGTACCTATCGCATTTTCTGTAAACCCGTTAGGGCAGAACCTAACAAAACTACCTGACGTTGCGGACGTATACAGTCCAGATAAAGCAGACAGCGATTTAGAATCTACGGATGATGCGGGGGTTAAAGAAGACCCTCCCAAAGACTCCATATTAAGTGTAGATTTGTTACTGGCTACTATACATGACCTAGTGGCATGCAAATCAACCATGGTGTGATTGGAAGATAAATCTAAGCCGTAAAGAGAGGAATTAGGCGCAGACTCTCCAGCGGTTATAGGAGGTCCAAATGACGCTTCCGAGTTGTTAACTGCTAGGACAGCAATACCATATCGAGAAATTTTAGTAGGGCCAGAAAAAGTAAGCTTCGAATTGCCATCAGCGCAAGTAGCCGCTGTAGTCCAGTTACGCTCCATTGCGGCTAAACTATTAATGGTACCGTAGGAACCTAACCCAGTAGCCCCTTTACTTGTCCCTCGAATTGTTAGAGTGGAATTCTTTTCTGCTCTAGCGCACTTACCCCCTACACCTCCATTTGTCCCAGGAGTAGCGACTACTAACTGTACGAACTCTCCATTGGAATTATCAGAGATTAGAATAGAAGGGGCTGCAGCATTATGATTGCTCATCGCTAACCGAGTTATTGTATTCTGGCCTGTACCTGAAAAGGACCCTCCCCACATATCAAGGTTGAGGATGGCGCTGCAGTCTTGGGCTGGGGATATTGAAGACCCTTTATCTGAGTGAATATTAATACCATTATAGTCGGCACAATAAGCAGGCTTCGGTTTATCCGAGCCTAGGGTTGCACTGCAACTACCATATGCAGCAAACCACGTTGAAAAGTTACCGTATTGAAATCCTGATTTGCTTAGATATACACCCTCATCCTGATTGTAGTCAATACTAAATTGAGGGAGAGTGATATTGGATTGGAAGGCATCCACTCCTTTTATATTACAAAATACAGATGGACGTCCATCATAATTTAAAATAGAATTCTCTAACCTGATACCCGTCTCGTTACCGAAGCAGGTTATATGAGTTGTGTCGAAATCAATTCCGCCAGCGTTTTTAGGGTAGACTGAAGTTAAATCAGAGGAACGTGCTCCGCCGCCTACCTGTGAATTAATGGCTTCGATACCTATACCGCACTTCGAGATGGAGTTTATGTAAGCTCCAGCGGAGTTAGCAGCGTAACTAGCGGTATCTGTAGAACTCGTATCAAATATAAAGTTAGAATCTACGGAGTAAACTCCCACTCCATTACTTTCGCGAGTTTGATTTACGGTCCTGTCGTATATCCTGTGAACAAAGAAGTGTTTTGCCGTACTTACAGTAGAATTATCCATGTAAATACCAGTCTTTCTAAATCGAGAAACAGCAACATTCTCCAGTAAGACATTAGAATTTCTAATATCTAGCCCTCTATCGCATAAGAATTGAGCATTATTAGGATACGTGAAGTCTGCTCCTGAAGCGGAATCTACACATACGTTTTTCAACTTAACTCTAGAGCAGTTACTAATCTTAATCTTTCTAAATGATGCTCCATAAGCTACTCCCATTAAAGAATCAGTATTTAAAAGAGGCAACCTCTCTTCGATAAGTGGCATACTACCCGCCATAGGATTAGCATCCTCCCTCACCGTAATGTCATCTAATTCACTGTACCCTTCAAAGTTAAAAGTGTTGGCCGTAGTACCGCTGAACGTAACCCCATTCGCGCGAGGCCAGGGGGCATAACAAAGTGTTTGCACCTCATCTTGTGAGTTGTTTCTCTTTTGGACATACATACGTCCATGTCTATCCCAAGGCTCACTTGCTGAACAAGAAATACCTAGCCGAGTAGAAGATACCGCATACAAAGATGCTTGGAATCCAGCCGCTGTAAGCTCAGTAGGCATACTTTGCAAAGCACTAGGGCCATATGTATAAGATGCAGATAAGGTGGAGCCTGTTACACCAAAATCTTCTAGGTACTGGCGGCAGGTAATCTGTAACCCTCCGTCTCCTTCCCCTTGAATATCTTTTATCTCTAAGTCGCCTAAATCCCCAAAATCACAAATCTCAATAAGTACGGGTATTCGCACCCTGCGAGGTACAACCTCTAACGCTTGTTGAACGGTTTGATACACACCCACGCTTGACGCGGATTTTGGAGCATCGGCAGAAACCGTTAACGTTACTCCTGTAAGAGAAGTGTCCAAGCCAAGATATTGCTTGAATACATCCGAGCGAGTCTCTAAATCGTTAATAGGTAAGTTATCTTCTTCCCAGTTATAAAAGCCACTAGCATCGTGCTTATAAACCGCAGGGAAAGCATACCCTGAAAGGTTTTGGTCTCCGCCCTCAATATCAAAATAATTATAAATACGGTCCATTAGAATTCAATAGTCCAGCGAAATAGCACAGAAAAGGAATCTTGCTTAGCAAGTGGGGTGAAGTACCTGTAGGCACATAAATAGCTACCCTCAGTCGCAGATGAGTTAGGATTTCTACTAAATAAGCCAACCTCATTAATAGTAATACCATTTACAGCCTCGTCTCCTACCATTATCTGGTACATTACGCGGGTAGGGCTTACCTTTTTAATATAAGGCCACGGAATAATTCCAAAAACCTGGTTGGTGGTAGGCGTACCAGAGCTTAAATCATGAGTACTGATTTCAAAGTTTGCAGTCCCGTACTGTACAGAGGTAAGAGGGGCCGCTAAATCTCCAGTAGAAGACACTTGGCGGGAATAGTCTCCACTAGCCCCTAATTGAAAGTATTGAATTTGAAACGGTTCCACGGTCCCAGGCCCCGAAGAAGCGAACGCCGCCAGTAAAGTGTACCCCATTCCCGAAGTAATGACGTTTTTATCTGAAAAATGCACCTCCTCCGTACCATCAACATAAAGCTTGATGACTTCTAGGTGGCCTTTAATCCTGTCTCCAGACCCGTAATCTAAAATGGTTTCCATTATATAAATCTAATTTCCCAACTAAGACGAATAAACTTATTAGCTCCCGTAGTGTATGACAAGGGCGTTCGAAAAACTTTCTTAGCCACTAATCTAAATACGGGGTTTCTAGTTACATCACTTAAGTTATATAGGCTATCGGCGGTAGCGGCCGAAGTGTCATAAATGGTACTCAAATTGAATCCATTTGTTTTAAGCTTCCTGTAGGTTTCATCTACGTTAAAAGTATGTAACCCTATCGCTCCCACACCTCCCTGCATCTGGAAGTAATCTAAGGCTCCAGAGCTAACATCTAATGTATAGGTCATAGAGCTTGTAGAGCTTGTAGCGTTAAAGCCATTTACATAATAAGGAAAGCCTCCTTGGTCTTTTGGACCTTCATATCCAAATAGTACGTACCCATCAGAATTAATTACATCGTACGTATTTAAAGCAGATTTCGCCTCAACCCCGCTAATAGAAAGCCCAGCGGAGGGAGCCCAGTTAATATTGCCTAAAGCTCTATCTAAGTTTATAGCTGATAGGGAGGCTGATAAAGCTATTTGGTTAGTATAATGACCTAACTCTGCGTAAGGAGTGACGGGGGTCTGTACAGTAGTCTGGTTGGGGGCAGGGAACTCAGGCATATCCATTTCAGGATAAGGCCCATTTGTATAAAATTTCCAATTAAGCAAAGTAATAATATCAACCGCATCCCAACTGTACATAAAGATGGAGGTCTTTATCTTGGTAGTCTTATCGAACCGTTCATTTGTAATATCGTACCTTGTACTAGTGGCAGTTTTAACATTGCTAATACCACTTCTCTGAAGAGTTTCGGGGTAATCATTATTAGGTATTGATGAAAGCACATACTCTCCCCATGACGATGTGCTTGCATTCCACCATACAACGGCCTTATCTTTGGTTGTAGCACAGGCACGCCACCTCATAGGAGGCTCTACGGAGTTAGCGGCTTGATTATACTCAAAAGTAAAAGACCTTTGAGTGGCTCCTGTAGGGAGGTGGATTCCATCTAGGTTTTCGACATAGGATAGCTGGCATGAGGGGAAGTCTCCCCTGTTTTGGCTATTATTGGAAGCTAAAATTAAGCTTGCGTTGGATTGATTAAGAGTGCCGTATAACGCATGAGACGCGGGAGATTGAAGACACGCTCCAGGATGAATAACGCTAGAGGGAGGATAAACATTAAAACTATCTGCCCACTCGACATAAGGCTGATTAACAAAATCAAATCTTTGTGTGTTTACATAGGATTCCGAGGTTATAATATCCGTATCAGGAGTATCCATAGCTACGACTAATGAATCGTCCACGATGTTTATTACATTAAATTTATAAGCTTTCCCAGCACTTCCAGTCGTTGCTGCGCTTTGCATTAAGTATAACCTATAATCAGAATCAGCAGCATGGCAGGAGCCAGAAGAATCATACATTGCCTCGATAGGGTACGTCCCTAGCAGATTGAGAGTATTGGAGTCTGACTCCGTATTAGAATTAAGTACAGTGTCGGTTGTTAGGCCGCTTAAAATGTTCTGACCTGAGTAAATTATATCCTGCCAGCACTCGGAGGCTACTGGGCTAGTAAACTTAAACACTTCCTGAGTGTCTTGAGCTAAGGTTTTAGGGTAGGAGTTAACGCGTAAGTTTTTAACGAATGCGGGGTTTGTACCTCCATTCTCTAAAGCTAAGAGAAGGTCGTATGCGTTATTATCATTTGGCTTAACAATACCTATAAGAGTGTTAAGTTCAATTTGAGGTGCGTTAAAAGCCGCAAAGCCACTTCCATAAATAGAGGATGAGTCTAGGTAAATACTAGCGCTTACGGAACCTGACGATACCTCCCAACCCCCAGACTTAAAATTAAACCATCGCTGATTACCGTTAGCGTCAAAGCCTACGGTTCTCAGGGAAATCTTCAAATGGTCCGTTGCGACAACTCCCGTCCTGAAAGTTCTTATTACCTCTCCACTTAATAGGGCGGGGTTATTAGTAGGTAGCTCAAAGGTTCCACTTACAGTAGCTCCTCCAGAAACCTCTAAGCATAAATCCGAAGGTCTCACTGTAGCAGACTGCAAATCTACGCTATTAGGTGGAGTCGTGGGGGGGTACTCAGGGGAAAAAGCAAAATTTGAAGGAAGTCTTGTTTCCCGTAAAGGGAAACTACTTGACGTAGACAAGTAATTATAACCTGTAGCATAACTTGTATCTGAAGTAAACCTCTTTACGATAGCAGTATTAATAATGTCAGAGCCTGCTGTGAACGCTGCGGTACCGCTAAAGGCAGTTATAATAGAGTACTTTTTAAGAGGCTCCATTTTAAAAGGCTGCGTCAGATAGGTTGTGCTGCTTAAGGGTACTGCAGTCGGAGCGGCTCCAACAGAGCCTTCAGCATTTATAAACAATGCAGGGTTTCGATAGTCATTATCCCACACTCGATGCATTCCCTGCCCTGAAAAAATATTCCCCCAGCGCCATCCCTGCAGTAAGTTTACATTAGAATTCCAAAAATAACACTTTAAAACATCGGCTAAATCATGACAGTAAAACTCGAACTCAACACTAAAAGTATGGTTAGCTTTAGAAGAAGGTATGTTAATAAACTCAGATAAGGTACCACTAACACCTGCTGCTGCATTCAATACAAGGGGAGCGCCACTTCCACCCCAAGAGTTTCTGCTTAAACCTGCCGTAGCACTAAAATTATAATGCTCTCCATTGGTTCGGTCTCGTACGTTAAGGTGAATCTCCGAATTCGCTCCCCCCGAAAGAGAACTAAACTGCGCGGTTATTTCAGCAAGTACATTGTCAGTACCGTCCACTACTGATTCTTTAAGAATTTCAGGAGTTCTTACAGCAAAATGTTGTTTTAATTTTACAAGCCCAGAACCGTCAGCCACTTGAGGCGCATCCTGAAAAGAACGAATGTAGAGTATACCATCGTCTGCCTCCCCGTAAGTAGCGGAGGGGGTAGTTCCAGACAGGAACCCGTAAACCTCAGAAACATCTTTTAAGTTATATCTGGAACATGAACCGAACCTGATAGCATCTTCGAATTCGGAGGAAGTTATACCATAGCGTAGAACGCTATAAACTTCCCATCCATTCAGCTCGTATAACGAGAGTATCTCGTTCATGTGAACCCCCGACAATGCCCTGTCTAGGGAGTAATCCCTAAAATTCCCGTTTAATAACAGGGGGTCTAATAATGAAAAATCGGGATTTACTAACTGTGTGTTAGGGGTAATACCGCCAGAAACGTTTACTGCTGAGAATTGATGGTTAGGAATATCGGGGTTATATGCCCAGACAGTCCCATCTGAAGGGTCTAGGTTTCTATACACTGATGTTAGTGCGCCTGTAGCTACATAACCAGAAAGTGCGCCTAAAGCATGAACCCTATCAAAGGCTGAACGGTTAGGGCTTAAAGTGAACCCTTGGACGGTGAAGTTAGAAACATTATACGAAGAGGATACATCAGCATCAATAGCGGAGGGTGCAGGTATACGCGTAAGCATATTCACTACATGCTCTTTCATTCCATCTACAATAAGATTTCTCTCTTGTATAATAGGCGTGGATTCAGTAACGGGGTTTCCCCCGTCTAAGTACCCTTGATAAATTGAAAGTGTTCCTTGCATGTCAGTCCTTCATATTGAAACTTCTGTATGTGTATGAGCCCTCAGTTGTTGACCCACTATTAGTAGAACCTCCAAGAAGCTCTACGTACTCTGCCTTGCTTCCCCCAGAAACCTCAAAGGAGGATGTAGAGTAAGTCGCATCACGAGAGTAACTTGTAGTAGTTAGGCCATCCCAGAATGTATAAATGGTATCAATCTCTTTGCTATTAAAGTAATTCATGGATTGATTTAGTACAGTATCTACCACGGAAATTTCATAAATTACAATCCCATCCCTTACGGTGTTATCAAAAATATCATTTGTAGTGTTACTTTTAACCTTTAGAAGATACCCAGTAGAGGAAGTATGTACATCTCCTGATTTAAAAGTATCTCCACAGGGAATAGATTTTACTGTAAATATGTCTTGCGTGTGAAATGATGCAGATAAAGTCTCAGGGCATCTAGCAGTCACGCTTATAGGCAATACTTTCGTAAATATATGGTCATCTACTGTCGTCGATGGAATCCACTTCTCATCCCTCCAACAGAATCTCCATTCAACAACTGCGCCTCTATCGTCAAGAACACCTGACGTGCTAAGCTCTACAGCTAAGCTTTGAACTTCTAAATTAGATTGAGTTCTAGCTGCAATATCTACCTTAAATTGGGATTGAGGTCTAAGCTTATTGAACTTTTGATTGCCTGCATACTGAGGGTCAAAAGGAACTACAATCTCAAGAGGGTTAGTGTCAGGGGAAAATAAGGCAATACTCGCACCTAAAGCGGCGTTTAATACAGCGTCTTTGTCTCCGTTATTTACTACAGCAAAAGATTTAGAGTTTGAATGCGATTGCCTGAATTGTATCCCTGATAAAATCTCATTAGTAATGTATTCTCCTGAAGTCCTGTAAACTCCCGACAAGCTATACTCGGAAGAAGCGTCAGGAGCAGCGTATAAATAAGGACGGTCACTAATCGTCATAAGCCTCTTATTATAGTTTGCGTACCTAAGCCCCGCAGCGGCTCTAGGAGCGACTACGGAAGACCATTGGAGTTCATACCCTCCAGTGTACTGTCCTTGCGGTAGGGGCGTTAGAGCCCCAGCTACGTTATCGTCGATTAGTCCTTTGTACCTAAAATCGCTATTCCACAAAGTAGGACCATAAGCATAAGATATAAAATTATAACCTCCATAGTAAGGAATATTAGGACTTACAGTATTTGCTAGAATACTACTAAATTCATTCTTATAAATATGGTAACTGCTATGAACGCTATCTCCAAAATCAAAGCTCCTATAATCTAAATCTGAGAATCTCGGATTTGAATTACGGCGAATAGTTCTAGAGGTCATAGCCTTCATAACCCCTTTCATGTTATTTCTAAGGATTGGTACGGAGCTACAAGCTGTATTTGTCTCAGGTACTGCGCGGGAAGGGAAAAGGGAGGATAAAGCGAAATCGACTGACATCAACCCTTCTCGCGTACAATCAGTACCTGAGAAAAACCCGCTATTGTCCCATACCGTAGAAGACATAGGTAAATAATCTTGTGTATCGTACTCAAACCCTTTAGAAATGTACTCCCAGGTAGTAGTGTACTCATTAAGGGTGGCGTTTGAAGTAGCAATACCATAATGATTCATGGCTATGGGCTGGCCCTTTCCTGGTCGAGTGTAGGGATAACATGGAAGGGCGTAGCGGTAGTTCCTTCTACGAGAGGCGTTTCTATTTAAGTCGGTAGCCGAAACATACCAAAAATTATTTGAACCTGCGCTGACCCATAAAGGAAGAACTCTACCATCTCCATTTATGCCTTCGGTGCCTAGGGCACCTGTTCCGCTTGCCCCTGCCCAAAAATCAGTCCTATAAGACCGTAGATACTCTGTATTCCAATCATCAAGGCAGTTATCTGTTAGAATGCACAGCTTCCCTAGGGCTGTATGAGTGTCTTCTAAATCTTCATATAGTGTTATACGAGCAACCACATGCAAGGGGAGAAAAGTTCTCAGGATATCTACGTAAACTTGCAACGCCGCTTTGTTTCTAAAGGAATCGTAGCGTGCAACTGTATAATCTAAGGAAGATGCTTCAAAGGCTCCAAAAATAAAGGAAGATTTTGTATTCCAAGTATCAAATAAACTCAAAGCGCTAGTATGCCCGTACTCCACAAATTTAGAGTAATTAGGAGGTAAGGACATTGCGCTCGTGAAGAACCTGAAACCGTTATTAGCGCCAAGGGCAGGAGCGCCTGAGAGGGCATACACTTGATTCAAAGCACTCATTACGTAGTCCTTAAAAGCTAAAACGTAAGTCTCGTTTACTTCAAACCCAAAATCGTTGCGGCTTCCTGATAAGGCACGGCAGAAAAAATTAACCCGCGCAGGAGTTAGCTCGCACTCTTTATAGAACCCATACTTCTCCCATGGGGGTACGGCAACATGAAACCCTACATCGCCTGTAGGAGAATCAGAAGGATAATTCCTGTGATAGAACCCCTTTAACCCGTTCAAGGCAGGAAGACACTCCCATACCTTATTATCTTTAAAGGGTACACCTCCGATTAAGATAGCTGAAAAGGTGTTAGAGTAATCTTCCAAGATGCCGTCAACTAAAAATCTGTAATTTCTATCTTTCGCATCCGAGTAGGCAGGGGGAGCTTGATTGAACCTCACGCCAGAAGGCCATGAATCCCTAAACGTTGTACTTACAGAACTAAACTCTAAACCCTCTTTAGCAATAAAAGATTCTGTTTTTACTAGGTAGTAAAGCAATTTAGGGAGATAGGATTCCCATGTCTCGCCCACATCAGAAGCGGCGAATACCCCATCTGGGAATATTAACCTGCAGGCTGCGTCAAACCCAACAACGCTACCTTTAGTCTTGTACATCATTACGGCGTTTCTGAGCTGGGCTCTCCATTTGGAGTAGTCACCCGTAAGAAATTGCCATCCAACATTATTCGCCAACAGCTCTAAGAATTTCTCAGGGCAGTCATCTATACTTAATAAGTCTCCTATCTCTTCTATAATTAAGTTTATATCAGCAATGCCTAAACTAATAGCCTTTAGGAACCTCTGAAAGGGCCCAGCATCCCTCATCTTAGAAGGGAATCCCCCTGTACCGTCTAATAGCACGCTTAAAGAATCTTCATAAAAGGAACTATTTTTTAAACGGTCATCAGTCCAAGTCTCCAACTGTTTTTGAATAGCAGTAAACATCTGAGTCCCAGATAGGTACTCATTAGCCGATAAAGAGGCGGTTGAGCTTGCATGACTATAGGGAAAGAAGCTTCCGTAATACGTACTGTCGTCTCTACCCTCCCAGAAAAATCTAAACAGGGAATTTAACGCATTCTTCGTAGTTAAAGTTTGCCCTTTAAATAAAGGGGGTATCATATATTCAACCATTAACGCGGAAGCATCTCCAGATGCATTCGTAGCACTTAAAGAAGATGTATTTAGGAAATAAAACATTCCCATAGTTTCTATTAAATACTCATGAACAGAGGAGAGTGAGGAGTAGGACCCAAACGCTAACCCTGACATGTGAGATAGCAATCCTGAAGGGTTATTTAATTCAGCGTCAGGGAGAAAGGTGCCTGTGAACCAGGAAGTAAGCTCCTCTTGAGTTTGAAACGAATCGAACGTTAAAGCGTACGGAGCTAAAATATTACGCTGAAAGTCATTAGGACTTAAATTAGTTTGCTGGTTAGGAACAAAGTATTTCGCCACAGCAGATGTTGACATACGTTCCGTTAAATCAAAACTACTAACCGTCAAGTATAAATCATTTTGAATAGCAGCTTTTAGCATTTTGCCTAGAAAGGTTAAACTTACATCTTCCTCCTCTCCGTAAAGGCGAAAATCCGTTTCCCGATAAAATTCGGGAACCATACGGTTTACTATTTCGATATAGTTATACTTTGTAGTAGATGAGGACATTATACGTACTGCACGTTTATCTCTATATTATTCAACTGTAGTATTTCATTAAAATCTACATAAATATCATTAGCGTAATTGTCAATCGAGAAGAATCGGGCTCCTGGGTCTCCTAGAATATAATTAATAAGTTCAGCTAAAATGAGAGGCTTCCCAAAATCCATAACATTTGTAGAGAAGTATTCCTGAATAAGACCTGCGACACGTTGCTTAACATCCTCAGAAGATAGCTTTTGCTGCTTGTCGATATAGAGGGTAGTAACCAAATCTAAAGTTCTCACTATACCATCAACAATAGTAAGCTCATCAGTCATCATTCTGTACTTGTCTAGATAGGCTAATAACTCAGACTTAAATTCAAACGCTGCTCTTTCCAGGTGATTTTCGGTAGCTTTTTGAAGCACAAAAATATCAATCATGTTTCCCGCGCTTCCGTTGTCTCGCAACACTGCTAAAGCTTTACCTGTTTTACCTAGAACGCTCCTGAAGCGATTAGCAAACGCGGTGTAATCTTGACCTGTCACCGCTCTGTACTGAGCAGCAAACCACATGGGACCAAAACGTCGAGCCTCCTCTAGAGATTGAGCGTCTACGCCTCCTGTTCCTGGCCTGTTGTTTGTAAAGGAGAATGCTCTGGGAGTCCCAGGGTCAGTACTGAACTGAGCTGTGTCAGATTTAGTGATAGAATTGGAACCTACATTACCCCTCAAGCCTCCTCCTGTACGATACATTACCCTGTACTCTGAGCCTGGGGGAGGAGCTTTACCGATAACACCATCCCCAAAGCGTAACTCACAGGAAAAGTCTTCATTGTAAACAAGCTGAAATGCAGGGGTTCCAGCAGACGCAAACCATATATTATCAATCTCAGTGAACCAGTCATCTACTGAGGAGACCACGACACTACCCTCTACTACAGAAGGTAACGTTAATCTTATAACCTGACTAGTTGAGCCAGTTAAAAAGGTCCCATCCTGGGTCTGCAGCTTCCCTTCTAGTAGAAGTAGATTAGACGCAGTAAGACCATCGTCTTCGAAATCAGCAGCATTTAATGTAATATTAGCAGCTTCCATATCTATATTTCCATTCGCATCTACGTCATAGAGTGTATAAGATAAAGGTAAATTGTCTCTAGTGCTAATCATATCGACATTTCTGGCACTTTGAGGGATTGTCATGGTGACAGCACCAGTAACAGCGTACGTCTCATCAGTAACCGTTAACACTGCATTAGCCTTCGCAGGAACAGGACCTCTTAAGGATATGCCAATTAACTCCAAAAGCTTAAGCAACCCTTCAGAGGTTTTAGCAGTAGAAATATAACTCTCCTGCGCTAAAGCATCGGCCTTGAAAGATAAGACAGCGGCTTGATAGGCAAATAGTTCTGTAAGCATCTGACCTAAATCTGACTCAACAAAATTATTGTAATCTTGAGGATAAACAGATTTCACATACTCTTTAAAGCTTGCTTTAAACTCATCGAAATCTGCTGTAGAGAAATCAATTAAATCTTTTTTAAGTGCCTCTGGAATACCTCCTAAGCGGAGCCAGTCTGAAGTTACTTGACCATCAAACCCGCTAGGGTTATAAATAGAGTCGAAGGCGGGGTTTGAATTTGGTACGTTTTGGTCAACCATTGATAGTAACTCCTTGTGTGTTTACAGTTAGGTAAATTCCCTCTGTAGTGAATATATTATTCTTTATAGAAAATGCTAATTCTAGAAACATTTCCGAGGTTTCGGTTTGAGGGGTCAAAGAAAAACTTCTTATAATTACTCTTGGTTCGTACCGCTCTATTGCAGTTCGGATAGAGTTTTCTAGAGTTTCAACCGTATATGAATCCATCGGTGCAAATACTGAAGAACGTAAATCTGTACCAAAGTCTAACCTCATAGGACGTTCACCTCTCTGAGTTAGAAGTAACTGAATTAGACCATCCTTAATAGAGGTCTCGTTGAAGTTTCTAGAGAACATACCTCCCGTATTATCCGTAAGGCAAGGCCATGCTAAACCCCTAACAGCGTGTACGTTGTTAGTAGTAACAAATTGTAAATCTCCGTAACTAGCCATTATAGAAGCCTAAAGGGGGTAGTGATTCCTGTAAAGAAAGGACGCTGTGCATTATAATTTATAAGTACCTCTTTAGTAGATAGGGGTTTTCCGTACATCTTGAAACTTCCTAGGTGCCCATCTAATCCACTGCGTGCTAACTTGTAGTTAGACCCTGTCGGTGTATACCCCCCAAGGCCAGGAGAATTAGTAGAAAGTACGGAATGCTGGCCGACAGGACCTCCACTCGCCTCCATAGCTACTCTAAAGTAAGAATCATTTGTATTGGTCCCTAGGAAGCCTGGGAAGGTGGAAGAGAAGACGGGTGGAGACTCATGACCTATACCGTCAGTAAACCCTCCCCCTAAAATCCAGGGGGTAAAGATAGGAGGTTTACCCTCCAAGGTTCCCTTATACAGTTTTTCCCCGAATCGCCCTTGAGGGTCTTGATAGCTCCCTTCAGATATACGGGTCGGAATATCTAAAGCGGTACCAGCCTTTACACCAAAGGACGTGCTAACATTAGCCGAAGCTATAAACTGCCCGTTAACATAAGCCGTGATAGTGTCCGTGGGAAGGTCACAAGCTATAACGTAGTGCGTAAAAGCGCCTGAAGCAGACCCAATAGAATAACCACTCGCTGTAAGAGTATCTACAGGTATCTTGAAACCGTACTCTGTAGAGCATGCCGCTCCTCCATCTCCGCTAACCTCCTCAGCTATACACACGCTCTTACCCCAACGCTCGTTGTTTTGAGATACTGTAGGAAGAACAACGAGTTCTAAGCCGCTGGCGTTTACAGTGCCAGGGTCACCCCTATCTCTCCACCCTACAATCATACCCCTTGTTCTACCACTCCCGTTCTGACCAACTCCCCCGTAACCAGCGGTCGTTATTACTGTAGTCGTAATGTCGCTAGTTACAGGGTCCCCACAGTTTTCGTTTGCGGCTACTAACTTATACCTGTGAGCGGCAGTTAGAGTGGAGGATAGCCCTGGAGTATGCGCCCAGAAATCCATTGACCAACCCCTTTTATTATACATTAAGGAATCTAGTGATTGTGATGCTGGATAGAGCTTGCTATCTCTCCAATTGTTAGGGAGGCGTACGTAAGAGCCTGTGGAAGCGTCCAGCCAGCCATACCTAAGACCGTACTTACGGTTTATATTATGCAAGGAGCCTGTTAAATAAGGAATGGTCACCCCTGAAACGAAAATGGATGAGGCAGAAGAGCCTACCATCTTTGCATTTAAAGGATAACCTCCATTAACGTAATTAGTAACTCCAAAAGTGGTGGAGCTTGGAGCTACAACAGCACTTGGTTCTAGAAAGTTATAACAAACGACAAGCTTATCCTGCACTATAGAGCTATCGAGTGTCCTAAGGAAAGGCACCGTACCAGAAAGGGCTGTATCCCCAGAGGTATTAACCCAGTCAGTTACCCCCATAGGAGCTATGGACATTTCGGGGATAGCTTGAATAGGTTCCCCAGGCCCCTGCTCTAAGTACACGGGAGCGCGGGGAGACGTAGTCTCATCCAAATCTGATGAATGCAACATTGTCTCTTCCTGAAAGTTTAAACCTGGAATTAAACCTACATCTTTCAGATAAGAAAAATCATTAATGGGGATTCTTGGAATTGGAGTATGCACCGTATCTAACGGCTCGCCTGCTATATTCTGCCCATTGTTGGCGTATGTATGAGTTAGGAAGGGTTCCTCAATGCCACATTGAAGTAAATCAATTGGGTCTGCTGCTGTAAAAGCGTCTAACCTATAAAACTCTCCTGGGCCCTCTATATCTCCAGGAGTAGTAACCCCAAACGGGCCAAATAGAGCCGCAATTTGAAGTTGTTTCTTACGCTTTTTAATCTTGCTTTCGTAAGCATGACCAATGCTTGCATAGCTCTCCTTGTAGTTTTTAATAATGGCAGATGAAAGCTCATACCCTTCACTAAGCATATCATCTATCCTGCCCGAAACTGACTGGACCTGAAGATTTCGGTCATTCTCTAAATTTGCCAAAACATCGTCATACTTATAGAAATCTTTAACAGCCCCAGACTCATTTTGATACTCATAGGATAGTATGGTATCTGCGAACCTCTGGGAGTTATCATTATTATATAACTGCCCTTTACCTCCTCGGTTAGCCGCGTACCGTAATTCCCATGAACGGGAATCAACCTTCATGGCGGTCACATAGGGAATCGAGCCATTCCTAGAATCATAGTAGATTCCATCTTGAGATAAAATAAATTTTCCGCTAGTGGATATCGGAGGCCCATAAACCGTTCTAAATATTGAAGCATCCTCATCGACTACTTCAACGCCAAGCAGTTGAGCCGCTATTATGTCTATGGCTGCGGAGTTCTCAACAAAAGGAATTACAATTTTATTCTCGACCAGAGCCTCAAAGGTATCTAAATTGGCCTCAGTGGCGCGTTCAAGATTCTTAGTAATAATATCTAACTGCTCTGCGGTAAACGCCCCAGACTGCCCTAGCTCTGCGAGTGTATTCTCTAAAGCGTCTTGCACTCTACTAAAATTAACTTTTGGACTTGGTAACTCTCCCGAAGCTCTCTTTTTTATAACTTCATTTACGGACTCTATTTGAGTGATAGTCTGCGCTAACTCCCCTTGCAAGCGGGTAATATTTTGGGAGGATTCAAGCCTCTGCAGGTCTAAAGCGGTTGAGGTACCTGCTTGAGAATCACCGTCACCTATTTGGTCGCTAAGGTCTGAGCCCATAACGTCGATAGCGGCTGGGCTGGTGTCGGTCCCAGGCGCGATGGAGTCAGGCTCGTAAGGCTCTTCCTCACCATCTACCAGCGTTTTAACCATATCATAAACATTTTTAGCCATCCCCGCAATCTCTACAGCAGATTTAATCGTCGCTAAAGTATTCTTTAAGGAAAATGTCGTCCTACCGCCTTCCGTATTTTCAACTTCAGATACACCGTTCATTTTATCGGAGCGTGCTTTTTCCGCAGACAACTCCGACTGCTCATCTAGGCCCTTTTGAGTAAGACCGTTAGACAAAGCCGCTAAAGAGTTTGTGGGCAAAAGATTTAGTGTATTTTCAGAAATCATGTTTAATTAGGCTTGAGTTAATGGAGTCGAGTCAATAAGAAATAGCTTATCCTTATCAAAGACGGGGGGAGTGCTGCCAATAGTAAGCACTTCTTCAAGAGCAGCTACTCTATACTGAAGAAGTAGTGCATTAGACGCCGCTACCCACCCCGCAATAGCGAGGGAATTAGCGCCTGATGCAGCGTTGATACCTGAATTCAGGTCCATTGCAGTTAAGACTACAGCAAGGCTGTCGTAAACCGCAATTATATCTGAGATAAAATCGGGGGTATAATTAGGTCCAGGGGGCGCAGAATGTGTCATAGTAGTATTTAGCCTTAGATAACAGGAGTAGGTATTCCGTGGTTACCTACGTGCATATGAGTATTAAGAGTTCCAGTGACGCCTGTTAGGGTTGCGGTTCCGTTGAACGCCATGGAAGCGGAGTTAAAGGTAGTTAACGGTGAATTTACAGTAAAGGAGGGGGAATCTATGACAATAGAAGCGGGGGTCATAGTGATAACAGATGCACCGCACGTTAGGGTGATAGCAGTCCCAGCCTCTATTCTAATCTCGCCTACTGTAGCATTGTAATCTATATTTCCAGTATCGGCCTGTTCCTTAATATCCCCTTTAAGGCTAACGCGTAGAATATCTTTCTCAACAAGTAAATTGTAGTTTCCTTTCGCTACAAAATCTTTCATGTCGCCCGTACCTAGCTGGTCCCTCCGCATAGGACCTTTACTGGCTGGCATAACCGTCATAACTTGAGACCCTTTCTCCGTGGTGTAATCCTGATTTCGTATAGTATGAATAGTGGAGCTATCTGGATTATCACCACCCGTACGTATAACAATTCTATTCTTATGCTCGTCAGTTATAGTTATACGGTCCATTCTCATCTGCGCGGGGCCGTCATCTATGTGAATCTTCTTGCCTGATGCGGCCTGTAGAAGGAGGGAGTTATCATGCCTACCCTTACCCGTAATCTTATGGGACATAATAAATTTATGACCGCATTTATGCTTCCAGACATCCTGTTGAGGGAGGAAGTTATCGGCGTACACAAGCCCTGCCTCAGGTACTCCACTGTCTAGGATTATACTATTCTTAAAAGGGTCTCTTTGCAAGTAGTCTTTTTGAGTATCGTTACCCTCATCAGCGTCATTCTTATCATCTGATACTGAGGACTGGCCTCTCCGCTGAATCATCTGCGAAGTTAAAGACCCCACATACACCCATTTATAAGGAATGTCAGTGGACTGCTCAAATGCGTTTAAATGTTTTAAAGCGTTCGACGCATCTTCGTACATTATAACCGTACCATTTCCAGGCATCGAAAATATACCCTGACCAGCTCCTATATTCATTGACAGGTATACGACAGGTATAGCAGTTCTAGCAAGTTGACCCTTAGAATCTACAGGCATAACTTTTATTATACCCGCACTTGTAATATCTTTCGTATCTACTACAATTCCAAGCCTCAATCCTCACCCCCTACCTGAAGTATCGTGTATTTTTGCATCTCTTCTTTTGTGTTTGGTAATTTAGGAATTAAAGTTAAGGTAGTTTTATACCCATTAATGTCAATCTTATGACCGAAAGAGCTTATAGTGTACATGCCAGTTATCCAGTGATACGTGCCAGGGTCTCTAGGTTCATGCACCCACAAGGCGACACTTCTATTTTGAATTTCATTAGTCCAAATATCCATCTCAGGCACTCCCAGAATCTCTAGATTAATGTCTGTTATTAATTTTTTAAATATGTTCAAGGATTGAATTTTAGCTTGAAGCAAAATAGCGTTCACAGGGTCATTTAAAACAGTACCCGCCTCCTCTAAGGTTTTTTGTAGAACGCTTATAGGGGACTTGGTAACGTATTGAAAATAGGAGGTACTTGAAGATAGTTTATTCGGCTCTCCATTAGGATTCTCCCCCGTCATTCTAAGCAAGATTCTGTCCTGGGTATCGGGGCTAACTTGAGGGAAGAATATATTAGTTAGGTTATTATTTAATATAAATGATAGGTCTTCCGCCACTTGTGCAACGAGTTCAGCCTTAGCCGTAGGATTATTGCCACCAGAATCCTGAGCGCTTTTCTTAAAAGTTGTCAGCGTGACCGATTGAGCTAGGGCCTTATCTACAGCCTCCTTAGAAAATGCTTGCTTGCTGACTACATCCTCCTGATTCTCTATACCTTGAACACTAATTCCTAGCCCTGTATCATACGGTCCAGTAGAGGTTATGCTGTTAGTTGAGGTGGCCGTGGACCCAGCCCCAGGAGCTACCTGACCCTCATGTAACTGCATACCGAGCGTTCCAATTACAACGTCTTGATAGTCAGAGTCTTCAAACCTCTTCGCCACGTTATATAACTTTTGCACTACTACAGGGGTTTGCCTAATCTCATTGAATATAGAACCTTGATTTAGCCGCCAGTTTAAAGAAGTAATAATATTATCCTTTCGATTATTAAAGCCTGTCGCCAAGGAGATGGCTTGGGGGTTTGTTTTTGACTGAATAGGGAAGGATTTAATACTTCCTTTACTGTTAGAAAACTTAAAAATATCACTCATAGCATCGCTATCCGTTATAATCAATACCCCGTCATCCTTTTCCCAGTCAGGTACTGTGGGGCCAGAGCCTTCAAAGAGAGTTCCCATAGCAACCTCGACGGAACCTCGGTCTTTTGTAGGTACATGAGCGAACTCTAATTTCCCTGTTTGAAGATACCTTGAAGTCCCTTTGAAATACTTATCATTTAAACGTTCTATCATACGAGATAGGTCTGTCATTAAGTTATTGGAGACAAATTGAAGCGTGTGATTTTTAACAGGCACTGCAGCTAAAGCCTTTTGCTTGGCATAAGCGGGAGGTAGTTGCGCTACTTGGGAATTTATTTTATGCAAATCATTCAACTCATCAACCTTTTCTTGTTTTCTAGCCTCCAGCGCTTGCAGAGCCGATTTTATAGATATTACTACCACATCAGTGGTGTCATTAGGGTCAATAGGATATGACAAAAGCCCCATCTCATTACCCACTGATGTGGTAGTGCCTGGGTCGGGGTAGGCTTCAGACCATGCAAGGTATAAGGCAGCCTCAGGAAAAGGCTTGTCTTGAACCCGATTATTTTCGTGGTATGCAGGGTTAACAGCGTAGAAATACTTATTATCATTTAATATGGTTTTTAGCTGAGCCGAAGTTAGTTGAGTTTTAGCAACCCCATTTATATCCCTATGTACTAAAGTATAACCTAACATGGAGGCGGGGCCGCCTGTCATGATTACGACAGAGGGGTTATTATCAACTCTCGTAGGGTCCAAAAATGTAACCTCCTCGGTGTACCCATCGGCGGCTGCTACGGCATTCTCGGCCGCCTGTACAGAAGCAGTAGTTGGGTCATTAGGGGTCCCTTGGTTAGGCGCGCCTACACCTTGATTAGGTGAGGGGGCTTGGGAGGCTGGGTCTAAATCCTCATCTACCACCAAGTTTATGTCTAGGCCGAACTGATGGTAGTAATCCCTGGCAGCCCCTATCGTAATAAGGCTAGTTTTTTCAAGTGCCCTTTTTGTACCATACCTTCTTACGTACGAGTCCACTTCCAGGTCCCTGGACGGGAGGACTATGTTGTAGGTCCTTGGGGGAGGCTCATCAGGCGAGCCTGGGGTTGAAAGAAAAAGGTTCTCTCTAACGCTGCTTGAAGGTAATTTTGCATTAACCGTATCGGCAAAATCTGCATTTAAAACCTCAAATTGGTCATCAGTCCATTTAGAATAACCTAGATAGGTATCGTGTGCGGCCAGCAACTGCAGGAGAACCTCCTGCATAAGAACGCTAGGAAGCTTAAGCTTGTTACCAGGCCCTGCTAAAGAGAACTCGAATAATCTCTCCTTTTCAACAAAATCGGGGTTAGCGTAATAAAGCTCCCACAGGTTAATAAGAGTTAACGTTATTATTTTATCACCCTTATCAGATATCTGATACCCCATATCCAACAACCTAAACTTATGGATATGGGATAGAGCATTTACGTCCGCAAACCCCGTAGAAGCCGAGTGAACCCCAAGATTTGGAATTGATTGATACCCCCATCTGACGTAGAAATCAGCGACTTCCTTAACCTGTGCTTCTAGCTCCTCTATAGGAAGTGCTCTGGCCTGTGATGTCCAAGAACGGGGAGACAAAGCAGCATACCACGAAAATAACTTATCCTCGATAGCAACCGAAGGATTAATCATTACAAGCTTACCGAGCCCATTATTGGTGGAGTCGAAGCTGTAGTCCCAACTTAAAAAAGTATTCTTTAAGTCTAGAGGGTCTTGGTACTTCGAAAAGGCACCACTCTCAACATCCACTTCATCCCTATTAAAAGAGACAAGTAGACTAGGCGGAGAGGTCCCTCTATAACCAGCATAACTTTCCATTGTTCTATATTATAGGAATTTTTATCTGCTTTCCTGCAGGTAATTCTGTGTTAGGGTCAATTATACTATTTGCAGTACATATTAACCACCACAAATCAACGGACCCGTACGCAGCGAAAGCGATAATATCTGGCCTGAACTCCATATTGGTAGGAATTATAGCTACATTATACGAAGTGGTCCCTAAACCTTCAACCAAGAACTCTTTCCACTGCTTAGAGCTAACTAAGTTCTTAAAAGGAAGACTACGATGCGTTGTATTTAAAGCATCGTAAGTGTTAAACCGAGAGGGGCGGAGAGAGGGCATGATTAAGAAGGGTGCCTCTTACCCGCGAAGCGGTCATTGTTAATAGAGCCGTCTTGAAAATTAAGCTCTATGATGCTGGATGAGTTTTGAACATTACCCTTAATATTACCGTGATGACTTCCGTGGGTCTGCCTAAACTCCTCCATGTCTAAAGTAAACTTTACCTGTCTCGGGAGCAAGGTTCTTACCTCGTACCCAGCCTGAGTACTGTAGTCAATATTCATAGAAGTTATAATAAAAGGAGCTTCATTAAACACAGTACCGTGCCTAAAACGTACTATGGGAGGGCCTACGGCTGCTCCGCCGTCTAAACCTGTTACGTCATCTCCGACGACAGAGGCTCTCAAAGTGTCAATAACGAACTGAGTATAATACGTGGCGACTGCGTCGGGGACATTCGCATCGGGATTAAGAGACCATGCATTAACTAGCCTTTGTATGAATGTATCTTCGCCCTGATTCTCCACGTTAATCCCAGGAACGGGCGTCCTTGAATTTCTATTATCTAGATAAAATCTAGGCCCCGTAAAACTAGAATTAAGCATGCTTGTCGTAGGACCAGAACTCTTAACCTTAAAGTCGGTACCAAAAAATTTGCTAATAGTGTGTGCAGTAAATGCACGCCAAGCATTTAAATTATCTTCTTTTGGGGTATCCCCCTCACCTCCTAAGGACCACCAAGGCTGCTTATCTAAGTCAGAGGCAAACCCATTTGGCATAGCGCCCATCATGGCAAAGAAAGTCTGAACATGAGGGAGAGTATAAGTAAAAGAAAGCTTAACTTTTCTTGCATCTGCTCCTACAAAAAGGCGAACGGGCTCATTCCGCCCGACAACCTGCTTACTTGCATATTTAGGAACCCGTTGTTCTGTGATTTTAGGGTTCTCAAAAAACACTACCCTGCGACGACCAATAAGAGCGTTAGGGAAGTAGAAATCCAAGTAAGAGCGCTCCTCTAGAACCGTATTAACTCTAGCGGTATTTTCTTTAATAACGCCTCCCCACTCCTCTTGAGCCCCATGAAGACCAAGGCGCTCCTCCCTATATAAACCAACCTCGTCAATGGCTCCCTCGTTAATACCCTTACCTATCCCTAGGGAGGCGCGGTGAATATCAGTAGGAATTGGCATAAAACCCACAAAGCCGCCGAGCCCATATTCAATTTTAGAGGTAGGAGGAAGCCCTTTAACTCCAACACCTCCAGGGTAATAATTCCAGTTAGGATATAACTCATTAACCTCATGAAGACCTTTAGGTAAAGGATTGAACTGCTGGTCGGGAGCGCCAAGGGTTGGTATCCACCCTAACGCCTTGTCCAGTACCTCGTTAATACCTTTAGTAATCCCTGTAAGTAAGCCACCAGAATTCCCGAAGGAATCCTTCTTAGCCATGATTTCACTTATACCCTTGCCGATGTCTACCATAATTTATCCTCGTTGAGTGCTCCCCACGCCTCCGAAGTCACCCATTCTGGTTCCAAAAGGGGTATTAGACTCTCGTGATTTTGGTACCCCTGCCAAGTCCTTAAGAAGGTCGGTGGCAAGAGTTAGACTTACTGCCATCCCTTCTAAAACGGTTACCTGTGATTCTTCGACTTCAAGCTGGGCAGTTGCGTTCTTAGCCAACTCTTCCTCTCTGATAGACGATTGAGCCTTAGCGGCATCCTTTTCAACCTTGGCAGCCTCTTCTCTATCTAATTCTTGCTTCTTAACGAAGTCTGTATCAATAGAATCATGAACAACTTTACCAACTTCTCCAGCACCCCAAGCGGCAGATAAACCACCGAGAAGAGCAAGCACGGGAGACGCAATGGGAGCGTAAGGGCCGAAAGCGAGTCCCGCAGAGCCTCCAGCAGCCGCGCCGCCCCAGAATCCTAAAGCTTCAGACGCTCCTACGGTAACCGCTCTAGATATATCTTGGTTCTCGCCATACTCAAACACTGCCCCTAATGCAGCGCCAGCAACAGGAATTTTCTTAGTGGCTCCCACAGTTGCACTCTTAGAGCTACCCGTAAATAGACGCTTGTACCAAGGTGCTGTGGTCGGTGTAGGCATTTGAGGCGCACGCAGGGGAGTAGGCCAAGGGGTGGGGGTCCGCGGAGGTACCATCTTACCCGTTTTAGGGTCTAGGACTAGAGGGGGGCGACCGCCTGGTATGGACGGGGGGGTCGGCAGCCTCCGAGGTGTAGGCGGGTTTCTTCCTAATTTTTTAAGCATAGGCCAAGCTCCTCGACCACCCTTCAAGAGGACTCCAGCAGTTACTAAACTTGTAATCAAATCGCCTATACCTCCAAGACCTAGCTTGTCCGCTGACTGTAACCCTGCTTCTACTGCAGCGGCGTCCCCCATCGCAGTAGCTAAGTCAGAAATCGACCCATCTAACTTATAAAAGGAATCTTCTATTGTACCCGCAAGTTCAGCAAGACCTTTCTGAACAGTACCTAGACCCCCTAGTTCAATGGCCGCGTTTTTCATAGCATTGGCGGCGGCTAGAGAGTTTTGAGCTATGCTCATAAAAAGTTCTTTATCGGTTTTTATAGGAATTGACCCTCCCTTCATTGCCTTCATAAGACCTGAAATGCTACCAGCCTCGTTCATTGCGACAGTAGCCGTCTGAATATCTGCAAGAGTAATACCGAACTTTCCAAACCGATGCTCGATATACTGAGCGCCAGACCTTACCGTCATACCAGCGATTTTCTCAGAAGCCCTTGATAAAGCGGCGATAAAGTTCGCAGTATGCCTCCTCGGGTCGTCCCTGATTCCCTCAGAGTTAAAGGCTCCTCCAAACATGCCCCCTAAAATATCTAGGTCAAGGAGACCCCTAACTGTTGTAGGCGCAGCTTTAGCAATCAATGCATTCATGCCGCCACCTGGGACGAGAGTGGCTAAACCTCCCACGATTTTTTGAAACTCTGTTGCTATACCCGCCCCAAAGATAACTTGTTGAGCCTTAGTATTAGCTTCAAATGCGGCAACTGCGGCAAAGATAGAGTCACCTATCATTCCGTTTGATAACGCCATATTTACCAAGTCCGTACCTAGAGACGCAGTCTCCTTCATAGACTGACCTAGAATATTTGTATTGGCGGATAGGAATTTAGTGTTAGTCGCTGTCGATATACCTAAACCTGCAGAGCGTGCCAAGAAATTTTGAGTGTTCTTACCAAGACCTTTAACGTTAGCTCGCATAGCGCTATCAAGCATAGCACCTGTCTGCTGAATATCGAAACCAAAGTGACCGAACTTTGTAGCTAGGTTGTCCCCATTCATCAAGAAGGATTGGTTTGTAGCCGCAACCCCCCTAGCCATAGTATCCCCGTACGCGAGAATATTAGAAGCGTTCTGAGCTACTAACTGCCGAGCCGCTCCAAAGACACCTTTAGCGACTCCGACAACCTTGTTTAGTGCCCCTTTTTGGCCTGCACTTCCGCTACCTCCTCCCCCGCCACCATCATCATCTTCCTTGATAGCCTTCTCAAGAGGCTTTATAGCGTGAGAGAACTCTACCCCTATAAGCTTTACAGTTTCAGCGTCTAAGGATAAAGATGCGCCTTTAAAGCCACCTTCAATGGCTTTATTTATACCTTTAGCAAGGTCTGAGTTTAAACCTTCAAAAAAGCTACGGTCTTCGGGTGTAGGCATAATTACTGTTGTCCATCAAGAGATTCCTCAAGATAACTTCTATAAGTATCTAGGTTCACCTGCTTCAGAGACCTTAACTTGCTCCCACGAACATCGTACTTTCTAAAGATAGTATTCTCTGTACTCGTAGGCAGGTCTAGGTGACTTTTAATATCCAGATACGAAAACTCTACACCTGGGTTCTCTGCAAATACCTCGTTAAGTTTCCCTATTACCGTTAACCTTATCCTAGGGGGTAAGTAGTTAAGATTAAACCCATAAATGTAGGACTTACCATTTCCAGCCTTCCAAACTTTTTCACCCCGCCTAGTAGCAAGTAGCAACAACGGTCTTATATCAATGTTATGGCTTTTTTTAAGCTTCCTTGGACCCCAGCTAGTGTACTGGAAAGTGTATAGCTGGCCCTCATACCGTGCCATATTCTTTACAGACACCATGGTCTTTCCAGGGGTATTCTTACGGAAAGTTAAACTTGCTTGGATTTTTTTCTTCATTATCGACACGCGCTCGACTTTAATCTTATATATTATATATAATTGAAAAATGCTAGAACAAAACTTAGATGATAAAACTGAACTCTCAGAATTCCTAGAACAAGTAAACTATGCCTTATCCTTAGAGTTCAAAGAACGCTGGAGACATAGATTCTCTGAAAGCTTCATAACAATCTTCCAGGAATGTATAATTAAATCCTTTCAGACACAGAAGGCTATAAAGCTTTCAGGGTTAATGTCCCAGTTCACTAAGAAACACAAGTATGACGAATCCTTAGTTAAGGACTTCCTATCTTGTATAGATATAACTCTTTACTATCCTCTAATATATAGAGATAGAGCTAAGAAAACTTCTTAGGAGGATTTATGTCCTCAGGTCTTAGGCTTAGTGCCCAGCTTCACCTTTTGCTTAGTGGCTTTCTTAGCCGCTTTAGCTTCTTCCAGCATCTTATCAGTCCCTCCGAATTTAGGACAAAGCTGCTTGTAACCACACCAGTCACAGAACTGGTTAAGGCGAGGCTTGAAGTCTTCAGCCTTCTTTTTTCGGATTGCCCACTTTTTTTGGTCAACTTTCTTTAAGAAACTTGCAACATGGGAGGGCATGTATCGTATAGATACTAAGTTCCCAGTGAGGGGGTAGTAGTGGGCTACCGTAACATCTGAAATCTTACACTCGTACATCTGAGCGATTGCAGCGGTGTAAATCATGAGTTGAGGGTCGTTGTAAAGTTCCCTCTTAGTTTTCTCACGTTTTGAGGTCTTGTAGTCTATTACAAGATACTTCCCCGTCTCCCCCTTTACCACGCGGTCGATAATCCCGTTAACCTCAAGGTCGGGGAGAACCTCGATTTTAAACTTCATTTCAGTAGAAACACTTTCCGTCAACTTGTTGTTGAACCTAAAGAAGTTTTTAATGCATTTAAGAGTGTCGTCTGACCTTCCCGTAAATTTATACCTAGGTCGAAGCCGAAGGGCGTGCTCTTTAAGCTCCTCAATCGACTCCGCTTCGACTCCATCCTCAAGAACCTTGTGAATATATGAGCCATACTGTAAAGCTTCCTTCGATAAGCCCTCGTTATACTCCTCAGGGAGGTAGTGGACGTACTTGTAGAGGAATTTCTTCTGACATTCGTCAAAAGTGTTCAATTTTGATGGGGAAAAGCCTTTAATAAACATAATGTTACCTACTAGTCTTATTAAAGAGTATTTATACGCAAAATTCAGCGTAAATAGAGTTTTTGGCGAAGAATTCACCACTAACTCCATCTTTATGGATGATGATAAGATGAAGCTTTCCGTTAATGTGGAGACTGGTCTGTGGCAAGACTTTAAGGCGCATGAAACTGGTAACTTTCCCCAGCTTGTGTCTGCGATAGAAGGTATTCCGTACGAAGCAGCCCTTAAGTTTCTACGTTCTAAGCTGTTTGACTCCCCCGAGCACCTGTTTGATATCTCCTCGATTCGCGTAGAGTTACAAAAGCCTGCTAAGCATAACGCAGTATCTGAAATATTCTCTTCTTTTTCTAAGTTTGACTTGAATCACTCAGACCCTACCAGTATGACTGATAGGTTAGCTAGGAAGTTCATACTTTCTAGGAAATTACATAAGTTTGATTTTTATATCGCTAAGAATGGAAGGTACAGCAACAGGCTTATTATACCATATGCTTACGGTGACAGCGAACCCTTCTATTTCCAGGCGCGTAACCTAAGCGTTCTAGGTACTAAGTATCTAAACCCCTCGCGTGAAGTAACAGGAGTTAAGTCTTCAGATATCCTATTCCCTTATAAGGAGGATGCGGATTATATCTTTATGACTGAAGGCCCTTTAGATGCTATTAGCCTACAGTTGAACGGGCTTAACGCCACTTGCACTCAAGGGAGTAACCTTTCAGTATCTCAGGCAGAGAAATTAAAAGATAAGCAAATTGTGTTTGCCTACGATAACGACGAAGCTGGTCGTGAGGGTGTAGTTCAGGCGCGTAACATGATGCTTACGAAAAATAAAAATCACTTCATGGTAGCGAAGCTTCCTGAAGGTATAAAGGATTGGAACGAACTACACATTAAATGTACTAAAGCTGCCGAGTTCAAATCCTACATCACTAATGGGCTACAAGCGGTAGATTTCTCTTATGAGGTTACCGAAGCACTAGACTGAATTCTTCGCTTACAAATGTCTGCTCTAGGAGAGTATATTTGCACTGAACGAAGTAATCTCCTGCCTCTAACTGGGTCGTATCCCAGGTAAAGGTGATGGTATTCTCCGAGCTTACATTAGTCTCCCTAGACCAGTCCCCCTGGGTAGGTCCAGGACCAGGGACGATTTTAGAAATCAATCCTGAGGTTCTAGGGTTCCTCCGCATAATTCTAATCTCTGCGTTATCAATTACCTGCTCCCTCCAGATATCCTTTAAGTCCCTAGACATATTCCTGTTAGCCAAGAATACGTCCGTAGTAATTCGAAGTGTTGGGATTGAGCTTAGCTGAAGGTATTTTTGAGATAGCTTATTTTTAGTAGTGACTTGGTAAGGCTCTGTAAATGTTACAATTCGGTCACTAAAGACTTCGAATTTATTCCAATACAACTGCCATCCCGATGAAGCATCAAACGCGTCTTCGAAGTCCTTAACAAGCCAAACATCGAAATATTTACCTACAGCGGAGAATTCCAAGAAGCTCCGTGACCCGTCCAGAACTACCTGGAAGTGCCCAGGGTCAGCGGAAGTGCTTCCGCTATAAATCCCGCTCGCGCTATCCGTTCCCGCGCCCTGGTAAGCGGAGGGGTTAAGGTCTATAAGACTTATGTCTCCTCCAAATGTAGCTTGGACGGAGGATAAGCTAGACGCGTTTAAAAGGCCATACGCCTGAGTCCCCATATCACTAACCTGACGGTTAATATAAATATCAGGACTTCCGTTAGTTAGGGAGGTATCTGGGAGGATATAAACAGTACTTACGCTGTAAGGTTTAAAGTAAGTACCGTTATTCGTAAAGAAGGTCTCTAGGAGCGTCTTCATGAGAACGCTCGGCCTATTCCACCGTTTAACGACGGAGAAGTTATTGAAGCTTGCCATAAAAGTATCTAGTGTTTTCTCTGAGCTTGTTCCAACTCTTCATTTTGTTGGGAGCGCTCTTCCTTTAACAGCTTTATATACGTGCTTCGTTCTAGTAAAGTTAGTTTGTATACGTCAGAAAGACTTAAATTTATGTGCTTCACGAGGAAATAGGCTTGTCGTTCTAGCCCATCATCTTTCCAGCCCTCCTTCAGCTCGCTGTAAAAAAATTCTCATTCAACTGAATGTCAACCTTGTTCTTCGTGCTGCACCCTGCACATGTATAAAAGAAATGGTTTTCCATCCCATACTCAGGAGCGAAGATTCTATTTCGTAGAGTGTCGATATCACGCACAGTAGTCTTATGGATAAACGCCTCGATAATTGTCTTGTCGGTGATATTACCTACGCGGTACACAAACATGTGCATGTTGTTCATAAGGTTAGAGTTATTGTTGTAAAGATGCTCGTCTTGCATCCTAGGCAACTTCACCTCGCATTCCTGCTCGGAGTCAGGTAAATTAAATACCATATGCTCTCGCGTAAGATTCGTAGTAGTTAAGCTCTTAATGGAAAGCTCTAGTTTGCTTGTAATGCTGCACTTATCGCAGTCATGCGATACTTCATACCCATCGCCATAAGAGATACCTCTCAAGCGGTAAAGAACGTAAACCCTATCATGGGGGGTTAGCTCTCCAACCTCCAACCCGTCCGTTGCATTACGGAGCAATCGCTCAATAACCGCATCAGGGTCCTTTATCCCGTCCATGCTTTTTAGAATTCGCTCGTCTTCGAAAGTGAAGGGGCGAATCCTTATCGTTTTTTGACCGTCAGGGTACAAAAGACCTTGAGAGGGTAAAACAATCTCGCTCCACGCCATTTTGCTTTTCACTTTCCCTAAGAGCGCCTCTAACGCCGCCTCAACGTTCTTATCTACAGGGATGTTCTCGGACATCATCTGAGCTTTGTGGTCCACAGCGCCTTCCTGAGAGGTCTTAGGGGCTTCCTGTGGAGAACCACCTGGGTTTCCTGCTTGGTGTTGTTTTACTAGGTCAACAATTGAGTCTTGATTCATATATTTATTCCAAAAAAAAGATACTTTTAACTATAATAGTAATATAAATGAAAATTATTGTAAAAAATGTAACTTCTTTCCTAAAAACGGAAAATAAAGAGCTCATAACAATACTGCGTAAGAAGTACAGTGCGAAAATTCCAGGCGCAAGGTACAGCAAAGCTTACAAGCATGGTTGGGATGGGTCCAAATATTTTATTACAGAAAAAGGACAATTTGGCACAGGTCTTCTCCCTTTTATCGAGAACGATTTAGAGTTAGCCGAGCTTAAGTATTCCCTTGTAGATGAACGGGACCCTCTTATGAGTAACTTTGATATCGAAGTAGAAGGTATTGAGTATCGTGAATACCAGGAAAAGTTAATATTGCAATCCCTGAAGGCAGGTATAGCGCTAATTGAAGCTCCTACAGGTGCTGGTAAAACTATCGTACTAGCTGGTATCCTAAAAGCGTTAGAAGGGAAACGAGGTTTAATCTTTTTTACTCAGAAATCCTTGTTAGAGCAAACCTACGAGTTCCTAACCAAGTACGGGTTTGATGTCGGTAGGGTTTACGGTGATGGGACGGATATTAAACCCGTAACCTTATGCACCGTACAGTCTGTCCATAAGGTATTAGACTCTCACTTAGACTCTTCTGAGTTTATTGTATTTGACGAGGTCCATGAATTTTCAAAAGGAAAACTAACTACAAAGGTTATTAAATCCTTTCCTAATGCAAATTACAGGTTCGGCATGTCTGCTACAATGCCCCGAGATAAAATGGCTAAACTAAACTTAGTTTCATGTTTAGGGGGTGTTATTTCAGACGTAGACGTTCAAGGTTTAGTAGAGGATGGGTTTTTAACTCCTCCCGTAGTAACCTTCGTGAATCTCCCAGAATACACCGACCACTCGCTACTAGACTCAACCTATGTTGATATTTACGACTCCCATATTATTAATAACGTTACGAGGAATGGGAAGATTAAAAAAATATGCTCCAACGTTAAGGCAGGTAAAATACTTATCCTCGTTAAAAACCTTAAACACCTGGAAATTCTTAGGGGTCTGATTCCTGAAGCTCTTACCTTAGAAGGGAAGGATGATATTACTACCCGAAAGAATACTATCGAAACGTTTAAGAGTGCTAAGCATTCAGTTCTAATAGGAACTAAAATCCTTCAAACGGGTATAGATATACCTGAGATAACTCACCTTATCAACGCACGCGGGTTAAAATCGGAGATTGCCACTCTTCAGGCTCTTGGCCGCGCTCTAAGAATTCACGAGTCTAAGACTCAAGTAAATATTTACGACTTCAATGACACGGTGCCGTATCTAAAAGAGCACGCTGCTTCTCGTAGACGGGCATACAAATCCCTTAAAATAAAAGTATTATGATTAAAAACAAAAACGACATTATTAAATCCCTTAGTAAGATGCAACCCGCAGACAGGGAAGACCTGAAGTACGCAGTAGACTCCCTACAAAAAATGATAAACTCTTCTAAAGTATCAGAAGAGTCTATCAAAGAAATGTATAATATAACTAGCTTACTGCTAGGATTACAAAACAGGTTTGTGTTTTATAATATTATGTGGTTGAAGCAAGGCTTCATGGAAGATTAAGGTGCTTCGTCTTCAGAAGGGGTACCCACATCTTCGTCAGATGATTCGTCAGGAGTACGTTCGGTCATTCCATCGCCGTAATCGTTACCGTCAATATCCTCACCTCCTTCTTCCTCGTCGCCTTCTTCTTCTTCATCCTCAGCGATAGCACTCCAATCAATCTCCTTAAAGAGTTCGTCGAGTTCCGACATTAGTTCGGTCATTCCGCTATCGTCTAAACCAGAACTAAGCTCTTCGTCTTCTTCAGGCTGTGCGTATTCGGTAGCTTCATCGTATGCGGTTTGGTCTGCGGCTGCGTCGGCATCCTCGTCATCTAAACCTCCACCCTTTTCAGGCTTCTTACCTTTCTTGCCTTTCTTGCCTTTCTCTAAGGGCTCCTCCCCCTCCTCTTCTTCTTCTTCTTCGGCGTCAACCTTTTCAAAGTCTTTCGTTCCAGGCTTGTCTCCTTTCTTACCCTTCTCTTCGGGCTTGTCTTCTTTCTTATCTTTCTTATCGGATAAAACCGCTTCAACGACGGAATCAAGGTCCATGTCACGGTAGAACTCAGATTCAGTAAAGATTCCTGCTTCGGTAAAGACCTCAGTAACAAAATCGTTTAAATCTAAGGTTTCAATCCCGTTCTTTTTGCGTAGAGCTTTGGACATATCAAACAGGACGTCTTTAACTACAGTCTCCTTTCCTCCAATCTTAGAAAGCGCTTCAAACATTACTGACTGAGCCTTTGAAAGGTTTGCGAAAGAGGGGACAAACTTAAGATTTTGAACGTTAATACCGTAAGACTCATTAAGTTCTTTGATTATCTTAGATTTGAGAGGCTTCTTAAATTCAAAAATCCGTGCAACGTACTCACGGATATCTTTTTGGGAAATATTGGCAACGTCAGAAGACTCATAAATCGAAGCGAACACTTCCTTAATGTCTGCCTTACTCGCAAGAGCCAGATACGGAACACCGCCGATAGCCTCCTCTAGAGCTGTGGAAACCTGAGCATCAGTATTATAAATGCATGAAGCTAATTTAGAAATTTTAGGGTTTTTAACCCAAGACCTCGCGAAGTTCTCTTTAGATTCGGTAAGCTCGCTTCTAATTAGCTCCTGAGTGCAAATCATTTCGTACACAGTTTTCTTCGAATCGTAAGGTACAACCATCTGCCCTTCCTGGACAACTTCGCTCCAACTCTTACGCTGGGAATTAAATGCTGTGGCTAGAGCGTTTGTAAGCCTAACGGAGTTAATAACATCTTCGTACTCCAGCAGAGATACCTTGTTAGCCCGTAAAAACTCAACCAGATGCTCTTTAACCTCTCCCAATTTAATATACTCGGGAGTACTTAGGATATCTTGTGATTCCGTGAAATGTCCACGGCGGCGTTCTAATTTTGCGCGAGCTTCATTAACCCTTGAACGGTCCTCAAAAGCGCCTAGAAGGTCAGAGAAGCCCTCTTCGGCTCCCCCATACTCGCCAACCTTGAGACTGTCAATAAACTTAGTTACAAACCCATCAACTCCCTCGTCAATCTTTTTGTTTGAGAATAAGTCACTAGCCTCGGCAACTTCGACATCTTTTAAAGAAACGTTGCTGCCTTCTGTGACAACAACGCAATTAACTAATTTATCAGAATTAGTAAGGAAAGATGTTTTTCCTGTATGAGAATCATAATCAAAAATAGTCATGTTTTCTCTCACGAGACGGCTTAAATAATTCATTGCCATGTTAACTTTAGCAATGCTTTGGTCTCGATTAAAAAATGTAGTTGTGGTGTTCATATTATACAATAGCCCTAGGTAACCGTATATACTACCCTTAGTTGTCCTTTTTTACAAAAATTTTGTAATATTTAGGATTTTACGTTACCTGGCTTACCTATAGAGGTAGTGCCTGGAGGAGCTTGGTCTGCATCAAGCTCTTCTTCCCCTGCCTCTTCAACGCCAGGGTCAGTACCGTCATCAAGACCGTCCATTGGGGGCATCCCTTCGCCGCCCATACCCATCGGGTCCTCTTGGGGTTGCTCCTCAAACTGCTTCTTCATACGCTCCTTCATCTCATCAACTTCAGAGTCAGTCATGCCGAAGTAAGTTTTGTAAAGATACTCGTCATCAAACAACATCAAACCTTTGACGGCTTGGACAATACGCACTTTCTGCTCATCCACTTCAAGTCGGCGCTTCTCAAACATATCCGAAGGAGAAGTGAGGCTCATTTCAACCGATTCGATTAGACTCTTAGGAAGTCCTCGTAAAGTAAGGTGCCGTTTCAGGAGGACATTAAGACTACGCTCAACATCTGCCTGCAGTCTGTGAACCGCCTTTGCAAATTTAACATCCAATTGAGATAGGTTAGCTTTACGTTCAGGGGAGCTATCCTTTTCAACGATAAAGTCCTTAGGGACCTTAAGAGCGGCGAGGAGCTTATCACGGAAGTACTTAACATCATCCGTCTCTCCTAGGTTTTGAGCGCCTGGGAGAACTTCAATCTTAGTTCCTTGACCGTTACGGATAGGGATAAAGAAATCCTCATCAACTGTAAGAGGGTTGTAATTGTAATCTACAGAGTTACTGTTTGGATTCCACATGGACTGCTTTTTGAACTTAGCTTTAATACGTTCAACGAAAGCTTCCACTTTAGACTGTGGTAGGTTACCTGTTTCCAGGTAGAATGCACGCCTTTCAGGTGCGCGTTGGATACGATAGATAAGCATCGCATCCTCCATCAGCATTAGGGATTTAAAGACTCGCACGCCATACGCTAGGATTCCCTTGCCGTAAGGGTAATAGTTAGCATCCGAGGTCATACGGCGGAAGTGTACAATCTGGTCCTTGTTGAGCGTGATGTAGTTTTTCTTTTTCTTATCGGGAAGAAAGCTTTGAGATAAATCTGTAGTTTGATTTGCACGGTTAGGGATTTCCTGCAAAAACTCTTTCAAATACCCATACTTATCTTCTACGCGGAAAATATAGTTAGGGTTGAGAATCTTAAGACGTCGGATGCCTTGGTCAATGTTGTTAAGGTCTACTACGTTCTCAACGAAGCAATCCCCATACTTGGCTGTATTTCGGACAATATCCCAGATGTACTTCTCTAGCTTGGTCTGCTTAACAAACCTCTCCACTTCACGCTTAAGAACCTCATTGTCTGTGTCAAGCTCAAACATTTCCTTTTTAGTGTTCTCTTGCGTAGCATCATCGGAGTAAATATCAAGTGCCGCGCCGACTTCTGCCTCAAGGTCCATTCGCTCGTAATCCGCATAACGCCTGCGGCGTTCCTGCTCAACGCGAGGCATTCCATAACTAGTCCCTTGTTTGCCATACCCTCCAGCGAAATCCTCAAAGGTCTCGTCTGCGGGGCTTTTAGCATCTCCCGCTAAAGGTTGTGCAAGAGGTGGACGTCCACGCTTCTTCTTTCCACCAGTACCGAAGTTCTGCCAGAACGCGGAGAACCTTCCTCTATATCCAGGAGCGTCCTTTCCGTACGTGTGCGAGCTAGGGAACTCTGTTGCGCCCATGTTCTCGTCCACTTTATCGTTGTTTACATTTTCATCCATTGGTGGTATTGTTGTATCTCGTCGTCGTCAGCATATTTAGTACTTACTATAGGCATTGCCATGGATTTATTATCGTCGCCTGAGGTTAAAGGTTCAGGACTTCCACGGTAAATATCATCCATTGAGTGGGCCGCTAAAGCCAAGCTCATTACTAAGTCATCATTATACCCATCATCTGCTTCCACTTTACCAGTGTCCGCATTTATAATAAAAGTTAAAAGTTCTTCAACTGTGCGCGAGGAATTGATTTTTATTTTACCTTTTCTCAGGCACTCTTCCAAATCTGTTAAAACAACTTCACGACTTTTAGTTGTCAGCATCAAGCCAAATTCGCCCTTATCATCCATGATAAGGTTATCATACTCTAAAATCTCCCATAACTGCTCGATAAGAGCCATCCCGAGACCATTACGCTCTACTTGAACATATGCAGTATTGTAATGGTATCCTTCTTTCCTGATAATCTCCGCAAATTTACTGATGGGAGTGACGTTAGAGTAGAATTCTGCTACCTGCTCGCCGTTATATAAATTAATAATATGGAAAGCAGAGTGGTCACGCTCACGGCCATAGGAGGCATCCACCGTTAGTAGGTAGTTGTAATAAGGCTGGGGCTCTTCCCACACGCGCATACGGTGAGTGTACTTAGAACTCCACTCTTCTGAGCAGGATTCTTTCATAGTTACTAGGGTGTGCCTATCAATGAACGTGTCTCCCGTACCTAGGAACTCGCATTCGTACTCCTGAAGCCAAGCTTTGTCCGACATGTTTGGTCGAGTCTCAGCATACCATTCAGGGGTATACCATGGGTGCTCTTCCCATTGAATATCTACGATGTGGAACTTGTTTATTTTCTCTATCGCGCCTTTGTAAAGCTCATAGTAAAGATTGCTCATACCATTAACCGTAGAGATGATACAAGCGGAACCTCCTGTACTAATCGTAGGGTAGATTGCCATCCAGAACTCCCTCATCTTATCCACGAAAGCAGCCTCATCCACGATAAGGAGAGAGACCGATTCACCGCGCCCCGCTCCAGCAGGCTGTGATTTAATCTGCGACCCCGTAGAGAGCTTCAGGACGTGCTTGTTACGCATTACCTCCTTAGGCTTCAGCCATGCAGGTAAGTCATCATACATCGTCACAACGCGTTCTAGGAAGGCTCGCGACTCCCTATCGCCAATGGACACTACCATAACGTTCTGATGGTCAAAAAAGATAACTTTCCACAGAGAGTACGCAGCAGAGAGCGTAGTAATTCCCGCCTGACGGAACTTTCTCACTAAAGTAAATCGGTTATTGTTAATCTCACCAATCATACGCTCTTGGAACGGAAATAAGTGGAAAGGTACAACCCCCTTGATGGGGTGAATAACATTTACATACGTTTTGATGAAATATACGGGGTCAGTCGCACATTTCTCTAGTTCGTCTAAAATTTCTTCTCTCTTCACGCTATTATATAGCATGAACCGCTACGTAATCATACCCACGCGTGAATCAATGACTGATTGCGAGGATAAAACTACCACGGTAGGAAAATTAAACGCTTTTTTAACGGATGCGGGATGGAAAGTTCACTTTGTTAGGAATGCAAAGTCTATGTTGGGCGCTTTTCGGGAAGGCGTTGAGCAACTCTGCGTACTGGCAAAGGATTATGTTATTTTTTGCCATGATGACATCGAAATCTTAAATAATATCGAGTGTTTTAACAAGATTATAGATATCCAACTTGAAGACCCCACGACAGGATTCACAGGAGTAGCAGGGTCTGCGATTGTAACGGACCTTATTAATTGGTTTGCCTGTGCTAAGCAATACAAGTCGGGAGGAGGTATGATATACCACGGAGACTCCTACGAAACAATGGGAATCTCTCCCTTTGGACATGAAATAAACGTAGTTACATTAGATGGCGTATTTTTAGCTACGACAGGAAAGATTTTACACTCAATTTCTTTACGTTCTCCTTCATCCTGGAAAAGTAAGTGGCACCATTACGACACTTTTTTAACCTTGCAGTGCCATATAAAGAATAAAGTTAACAGGGTTGCTCCTTTGTGCCTACGTCACGCTTCGGGAGGGGATTACAACGACGCATACCGTGATGATATCCCTAGGGTTGCCACTACTTTTGCAAAGCACTTACCCGCGCAGGTAAAAGTAACCGTTAATCGCTAACCATTTGCCCGCCATCGTAAACTAACTCCCACAAGTTCATGTGAGGTACAGTGGAACAAGTTTTTTCCATAAAGGAACGGTAGGATTTAGTCGTATCCTTACTGTAGAAAAACACGATAGCGTCTGAAACCCTACAAAGAAACTCTACAGAGTCCTCGTAAAGGTTCTCTCCATCTTTCCTTGTGGTGGGAACCTCAGATTCCATTAAAACAAACGACTTAGCTTTCTCCATCGCCTGCCGTATGCATAGCTTATCTACAAGTTTAGCGTTATTGTAGAAATTAGGGTAAGGAGAAACCATAATATAAGGGATTTCTAATATAGAACATAGAACCCCTACGAACGAGCAGGTCCCCTCAGTAGGCATAATGTAAACCAAGTCGGGTTGAGTCTGCTTAAAAAACTCAACTAGCAGGTCCACGGACTCTTGCCTCTTACGAGATGACCAACCTACACCCACTTTCGGGAAAAATTCATCTCCAAATATTGACAAAACTTTTTTCTTCACGCTTTTATATACTATGTCTACAAAGAATTACTATACTGTTTGGTCCTGGCTCGATACCCCGTATGCTATTAGAATGTCTTCTCCGTTGGAAGAGGACGGTACATGGATAGTTAGGATAGAGCCTGGGTACGACTTCCCGCGCGAAAATCTTTCAGTTGTAAATCACCCTAAGTGGGAAGTAAAGCAAAAAAGAATTGATGGTAGGTGGTATGCTTTTATTAAGGACCCAGAGAGTTTATTGTGGCCTGAATTTGACCCATCCCAATTTGATTTTATCCGCCACTTCCGTTAGTAAATTGAGTTGCATTGGCAAAGGTGTTAGGGTCTGAGTATGCCGCCTCACTCTCATTATGGAAAATGGCAAAAATGTAGTCGTAATTAAGGTGACCAGTGTTAATATCCTCAACGAGGTCCTCAATAGCGGTTACGCCAGCCGATGCTGAGTAAGTAGCTATGGTTGCTGATGCAGAATCAAATAGCTTTAAGCTATAGCTGTATGGGCCTGGGCGAGACCCAGACCTTTTAAGACCATGGTAATAGCTATTTCCAGCACTACCAGCTATTTGTCCTGGCCCATACGGTGGAGGCCAAGCCGTGGGTACAGCATAAATAGTTAGTACATCATTACCGTTATCGGGGTCAACATATACAAACCAAGGAGTCTGTAGGGCCGCAGTGGTTGTTGTAGTTGTTGAAGTGCTAGTTGAGGTTGTAGTTGTAGTTGAGGTTGAAGTAGTTGTTGAAGTGCTAGTGGTTGTTGAAGTGCTAGTTGAGGTTGAGGTTGTAGTCGAGGTAGAAGTAGTTGTTGAAGTGCTAGTTGAGGTTGAGGTTGTAGTCGAGGTAGAAGTAGTACTAGTCGAGGTTGTAGTTGAAGTAGAGGTAGAGGTTGTAGTTGAAGTAGAGGTAGAGGTTGTAGTTGAAGTAGAGGTTGTTGAAGTAGAGGTAGAGGTTGTTGAAGTTGTAGTGGTGGTTGCTGTAGTGGTTGAAGTTGTAGTTGTTGAAGTAGAAGTTAGTGAAGTAGAGGTTATTGGTGTTGTGGTTGAAGCAGTGGTTGTAGTAGAAGTAGAGGTTGTTGAAGTAGAGGTAGAGGTTGTACTAGTCACAGACGTCGTTGTTTGAGTAGTAGTAGTGACGGTAGGTGCGAAGGGGGTCCTGTCTTCGGTAAAGTTAAGGGTCCAACGTATCATTAAAGAGAAGTAGTCTTCTTTCTGAATGGGCGTAATATGCCTGTAAGCAGCCAAAAGGTGCCCAGGCTCTTCTCTAGGGGAAGTATCAACCGTAGAGTTTGAAGGTGAATTTGGCGCAAACCCAAGTTGATTTGGATTATTAGTAGGCGCCTGCTCTAATTGAGACGCCTGACCTTGTACGAGGAATGGGTTGTCTACAAAAAGACCTACCTCGTTAATAGTCGTACCATTAGCTGTCTGTTCATCGAGAAATACTACACTTACAAGAGATGAAGTTCCTAGCTGGCCTTGGTTTGTAATAGAAACGAAGTCCTGGCCTGTAAAGGGTACGCCTTCCCTAATGTAAAGCGTTGCGCTCGTCACGTCTACACTTCGAAGAACTCCGCCATATTCCTCATCGGTAAGGGGTGCGCCTAAAGATATAACAGAGGACGCTTCTACTACTGAGGAAGCTCCTTGACCTACTTGAAAATGATTTATTTGGTAGGAAGAGATATCACATTCATCCCTGACGCTGGGGGTATTAGACTGAAATAGTTGCGTACTTTTGGGCATAGGGCCCACCCCTTCCGTTAAAAGACTTAAATTCATTAGGACTGTAACTCCTTACATTTTTTAAAAACAGTACTAGAGTCTTCCCAACTCATATCATGGTCATCGAGGAACTTAGTCATAACCAATTTCATCAAAAACTCATAATTAATTGGGTGCATATCACACCAACCACCTGAAGGGGGTGTGAACCCTCCTTGAGGGCACCTCTTAGCATACTCTGCGTTCCCTATGAGACCCCGAGACCACCCAGGAGGAAC
>TARA_R110002110_G_scaffold10308_3_pt1 | contig 43382 bp, 30 predicted proteins | sample TARA_R110002110 | Tara Oceans TARA_R110002110 (sample SAMEA4397330) | marine metagenome | biome: Polar Biome; feature: [SRF] surface water layer (ENVO:00010504); material: water (ENVO:00002006), including particulate matter (ENVO:01000060) such as... | depth 5 m | reverse complement strand
CAGATTCACGCGTATAAACAGCAGTATAATACTAACTTCTGTTCTGTAATCCCTGGCAACATTTTTGGAGAGAACGACAATTTCAATCTGGAAGATGGTCATGTTGTGCCATCATTGGTGCACAAGTGTTACAATGCGAAGAAGAACGGAACACCTTTAGAAGTGTGGGGTGACGGCTCTGCGTATCGAGAGTTTTTGTATGCCAAAGATGTTGCTCGCGTCTGTATACAATTGCTAGAAAATGATGTAGAATTACCTAGAAGAGTGATTGTTTCTGGTCAAGAGGAAACGCAAATCAAAGACTTGGTAAAACTTGTCTGCGATGCTTATGACTATCATAATGTTAAGTGGTTGACGGACAAGCCTAATGGTCAACTTCGTCGCCCCACTAACAAGCAAGTGTTTTACGAGTTACTACCAGATTTTAAATACACAGATTTAGATAAAGCAATGAGAAAGACAGTTGCTTGGTTTGAACAAACTTATCCTAATGTGAGATCATAAATGAAAAGAGCATTGATAACAGGAATCAACGGCCAAGATGGTTCTTATCTGGCCGAGTTTTTAGTTGAAAAGGGCTATGACGTGCACGGGATTATCAAAAGAAATTCAATCCCAGAGAATCAAACAGCGCGCATCCAACACATCTATCCAGTTATCAAGAATAATTTGTATCATGCAGATATGTGTGATATGTCATCTCTCCTATCAGTTCTACAGAGAGTACAACCCGATGAGATTTATAATCTCGCCGCTCAAAGCCACGTTCGTGTTAGCTTTGATCAGCCGATTTATACGCTTGATACGATTGGGAGAGGTACTTTAAACTTACTAGAGTCGATTCGACTTTTAGATATTGACACAAAGATGTATCAAGCAAGTAGTTCGGAAATGTTTGGCAACTCTATTGATGATGATGGGTTCCAAAGAGAAACAACTCCAATGAATCCTGTAAGTCCATATGCTTGTGCTAAGTTGCTGGCCTACAATCTGGTCAATTGTTATAGAGAATCATATGATATATTTGGTTCTAACGGTATTTTGTTTAATCACGAATCACCCCGCAGAGGAATCAGCTTTGTAACGAACAAAATTGTTATTGGCGCCGTCAAAATTAAGAAAGGCTTGGCCACCGAGCTAGCACTTGGAAATTTGGATAGCACCCGCGACTGGGGACACGCCAAAGATTACGTAAAGATTATGTGGCAGTTGCTTCAGCTCGATGAGCCTGGGGATTATGTGTGCGCAACCGGAAAAGCTCACAGCGTTCGCCAATTCTGCGATATTACTTTTAGCAAGCTTGGAATGAATTATGAAGATCACGTAACCCAAGATCATAGATTTCTTAGACCTGCAGAGTTAAATGATCTTAAAGGTTGTACCAAGAAGCTAGCAAGTGTAATTGACTTAAAGTTTGATTATACATTTGACAGTATGATAGATGAGATGATAAACTATTGGATGGAAAGGCTCTAATGATTAGATTAAACTTAGGCTGTGGAGATAGAAAGCTGCACGGATTTATCAATGTCGATGCTCGTGATGATGTTAAGCCAGATGTGGTGTGCGATATTACCAAGATTCATGAGAAGTATAACAACGCGGATCTGATCTATGCATGCCACGTACTTGAGCACTTCCCAACACAGCCCTTTCCCTTTCAACCGCTTACGTGGAAAGAAGTTTTAACCAATTGGCACGCAGCACTAAAGCCGGGAGGCACTCTAAGACTGTCGGTGCCAGACATTAAAGCAGCCTGCGAATATTATTTAATGACTAATGATTTTGATTCTGTTCGCGCCTTTTTTTATGGCGGCCAAAAATACGACTTTGACTTTCATTACCATGGATGGTCATTTGAAACGCTCGAAAAAGAATTAGTTAAATTAGGCTTTCGAGATGTGAAGACATACGATTGGAAATCTACTGAACACTTCTACGTGGATGATTACAGTCAAGCGTATCTTCCACATATGGATAAAACAAACGGAAAGCTGATGAGCTTAAACGTTGAAGCTACAAAACTATAGGATTATAAAATGAATATCAAATACCCTCTTGCAAAAGAAACGATTAACGATGAAGATATAGATGCACTATGTACTTGGCTTAAAAGCTATCCGCGTCTCACGAAGGGCCAGCTGACTTGGGATGTAGAAAAGGACTGGGCAAAGTATATCGGAACCGACTATGCGGTGTTTAACAATTCTGGATCTTCCGCCAACCTCTTGATGGTTGCCGCGGCAGTTCAATGTGGTAAGATTCCTAACAAAAAGATTGTAGTGCCCTCTGTTGGCTGGGTAACGACACTTTCACCAGCGATGCAACTTGGGTTGACACCGATTATGTGCGGCGCAGATCCAGATACCTATGGAATGGATCTCGATCAGTTGGAAGAAATTTGCGCAACAGAAAGACCAGATGCAGTTATTTTCGTTCAGGTTTTAGGCGTGCCTCATCACAGAGAGCGTCTTTTAGCGCTAAAAGAAAAGTACGGGTTTATTCTCTTGGAAGATGCTTGTGCAGCCCTTGGCGCCTCTTACGGCGATGGCTCAATGGTCGGAACTATTGGAGATATGTCATCATTCTCGTTTTATTTTGGTCACCAGCTTTCTACGATTGAAGGCGGAATGGTAAACACTGACGACCATGAGCTGTATGAAATGCTATTAATGCTTAGAAGTCACGGTTGGGCCAAAGATTTAAGCCCAGAGTCCTCAAAAGCTTTGATGGATAAATACGGTATTGATGACTTCCATTCCCCATTCACCTTTTTCATACCGGGGTATAACCTTAGATCTACTGATTTACAGGCTTTCCTGGGCATTAGACAGGTTCAAAAAGCAGATTGGGTCGCCACTCAACGTAATAAAAATCATCTCCTCTACGCGGAGAAGCTAGAGGGTTATGTTGAGTTTCAAAGATGGGGAGACAGTAATCCTGTTTCAATCTCATTTGGTGCCCTTGCAGATAGCACAGAACATCGTAAAGAAATAGTAACCCGCTTGGTGGAAAATGGTGTAGAAACCAGAATTTTTAGCGCTGGTAATCTTGGCCGTCATCCATTTTGGACTGATTTATATGATGAATTTCGTGATGAGGTTAGCGACAATATCCACGCGAGAGGATTTTTTATACCAAATTACCCAGAACTAACCGAAGAAGAGATAGAACTTATCTGTAATATTGTCAAAGGTGTGTGATGAACATTTTGGTTATAGGCGAGAGTTGTCGCGACATATATAGATATGGCGAATGCAGTCGTTTGTGCCCTGAAGCACCTGTGCCGGTAATTAAACTTTCAAACGAAGAATTTAGTGTCAACCCAGGAATGGCAATGAATGTATATAGAAATATAATTTCTCTTTCTGGCGATACTGTTGATGTTGCAATTAGCACTAATGCTAATTGGGAAAGTGTGAATAAAGTTCGTTATGTTGACCAGAGAACAAATTATATTATCCTAAGAACTGATGAAAATGATGATCAAATAACACGCACGGACAGTCTTGAAGAAATAGACTTCACAGAATTTGAAGTGGTTGTGATATCAGATTATAACAAAGGACACCTGACCGAGGAAGATATTAAATATATTTCACAGCAACACGAAAATACATTTTTAGATACTAAAAAAATCTTAGGAGATTGGTGCTCTGATATCAAATATATTAAAATAAATGAGTTCGAACACAATAGAACCAAGCACATGCTCGATAAAGATATGGAAGAGAAGATGATTATTACACTTGGTCCCGCCGGCGCAAAGCATTTAGAAAAAGTTTATTCAGTGCCCAAGGTAGAAATTAAAGATACATCTGGCGCCGGCGACACGTTTATAGCAGCACTAGCTTTACAATATGCTAAAACTAAAGATATAGACAGCGCAATAGAATTTGCTAACGAGAAGGCAACAGCCGTAGTTCAGAAGAAGGGCGTTTCTGTTATATGAAGATTGTCTGGACCAATGGCTGTTTCGATATTTTACATCGCGGCCACTTCGAAATGTTTAAATATGCTAAGTCTTTCGGTGATCAATTAATTGTTGGCATTGATTCAGATGAGAAAGTACGTCACGACAAAGGCTCAAGCCGCCCACATAATTGTGTTGAAGATAGAAAGTTTGCTTTAGAGTGCATTAAATATATCGACGAAGTTGTTGTTTTTAATTCGAGAGAAGAATTAGAACAAGAGATAAGACAACTGCAACCCGATGTTATGGTTATAGGTTCCGACTGGAGAGGTAAAACCGTAGTAGGTGAGCAATATTGCACAGAACTGAAATTTTTTGATAGAATAGAAGGGTATTCAACCACGAATATGCTGGAGAGCCAATGATCTATGTATTTGATATTGACGGTACCATATGTGCAAAAGATGAATTTTCTGACAATAATTACGAAAATTCAAAACCGATCCTTGAGCGCGTAAAAGTAGTCAATAGATTATATGACGAAGGAAACACTATTATCTTTCAGACAGCCCGAGGAATGGGAAGATTTGAAAATAACGCACAAAAAGCTATAGAAATGTTTTACGATTTTACTGCAAATCAGCTAAATAGTTGGGGGATTAAGTATCATCAACTATTTTTAGGAAAGCCTGCTGGAAGCATTTATGTTGATGATAAAGGAATGCAAGATGTGCACTTTTTTGATCAAATGAAGGAAATTATATAATGAAAAACGAAACCTCTTTGCCTATGAAGCACGTTGACAAGGGCTGGGGCTGGGAACGCTGGGTTGTAAATTGTGAGGAATACTGTGGAAAGCTTTTGTTTTTTAACAAAGGAAAGAGATGCTCTTGGCACTTCCATAAAATTAAGGATGAGGTATTTTATCTGCAATCCGGAAAGATGATGGTATATTATTCAGATGAAGATGATATAAAATTTGCAAATCAGATCATTCTTAACGCTGGTGATAACTTTCATATTTATCGTGGATTACGACATCAAATGGTGGCGCTAGAAGATAGCGAACTTTTTGAATTTTCCACACAACATTTTGACAGCGATAGTCACAGAATTATTAAAGGAGATTAACTATGGCAACACAAACAAAAGAGTTAAAATTATCAAATCAGGCCCTTGGTGCTATTATGATGGCACTACAGGAGTCTTTACTGAATGAGTTGGACATAGTACCAATCCTAAAAGGTTTTGAGTTAACAGAAACTGAAGAGGGTTTGATAGTAAAAAATCCTCCTACTGTAAGAATTAGCAATGATCGGGCGATTACTGAAGACCAATTAGAAGATATGGTTAAGTAATGCCAAGATATCGTTATGTGTGCGAGGTATGTGAGTTTGAGCAGATGAAGCTTCATTTGTCTAACGAGAGTCCAAAGTATTTTTGTAGCGGCTGCTATGTCCCTGCACAGATGACACGGGCCCTCACAACCCCGCATATAACAAAAGAACAAAAAGAAGAGCCAACAAAAGTTGGACAATTAACTAAAGAATATATTGAATCAAATAAAGAAATTTTAGAAGAAGAAAGACATAAAGCAAAGGAAAACGTGTATGACCCGTCTTGAAATAATATTATCAGGGATTTTGTTTATATCTTTGCTGTTTAATATGGGAGTTTTTGTATATGCAAGGGCTGCAATAACAAGATTGCTGCTTGTATCCGAAGAGCTTGGAGATCTGCAAAATATGATTAATGCTTTTGCAAAGCATACTAAGTCTGTTTACGAATTAGAATCTTTTTACGGAGACCCTACATTACAGCATCTGTTAAACCACGCCGTATCTTTAAATGAACAACTAGAAAATTTTGAGTTTATATATTCACTAACAGAACAAGAATTAAATGACAATACAAACGAAACCAACGAAGAGACGGCGCCGCTCGACTCGGAAGAATAAAAACTATTATTTCACTTCAGATCACGAAGATGCCATAATAAAATATACAAATACTGATTGCATACGTATACGTACCGAGTTGTACGTAAAGTGGATCGAGCCGGCATTTAGTGAAATGGTCGACAAAATTGTGTTTACTTATAAATTCACAAATCTTCCAAATTGTGATGTCTTGAGGGATGAGTGTAAAATATGGTTAATGACGATATTAGATAAGTACGATCCCAACAAGGGCTCTAAGGCCTTTTCTTATTTTTCCGTTATAACAAAAAACTGGTTTATTCATAAAGTAAAAAGACAGCAAAAACAACGACGTCGTGAAGTAGATTATGATAATATACCGAAGAAGTTTGAAGAAGAGTTTCTCTCAACAACAGAATCTTATGTTACTAATCGAGAAGAAGAAGAATTTTGGACTTCCTTTTATGGCGAGTTAAAATCGTGGGACTCGTCTACAATGAAAGAAAACGATCTAAAAGTGTATCAAGCGATAAATATACTTTTTGAATCCAAAGACGATATCGAAATTTTTAATAAGAAAGCTATTTATTTATACCTTAGAGAAATAACGGGTTTAAACACCAAGCAAATTGTTAATTCTCTAAAGAAATTTAAAAAGAAATATTATTCCTTTAAACAAGATTGGCAGAACGGAGAGCTATGAGCAAAAAAAATTTAGAATCCTTAATTGACGAAGCTTTAGAAAATATCCGAAACGATAGAAAGGCCGCGCGGGAATTTCTAAATGAGATTGCAAATCAAATAGCTGCAGATGTAGAACAAAACAAGTATCTAAGCCCCGTGGCCGCAAAACATATAGAGACGCTCCAGCGCTCTAATGAGCAGTTAGTAAAACTGATCGCAATACAGAAAAAAAATGATCCACAAGAAAGCTCGTTGTCTGAAGAAGATAAAGATTCTTTATTCGATCTCATACAGGGTGGTGCCTAATTGTGTCTCGCGATCGTTCAAGCTATACTACAGATAGAGAGCTTCTCGGACTAACTTGTGCGTCGCCATCAAAACTGATCTCGCGCGGGGCTCCTGGAGAAGTTAGAAAGTTTACAGCTATTGCCGTTTTTGACTCAGTTCCTCTTGACGGACAATCTCTTGATCGTTTTGTTGGTGATCTTACAGGCACGGGATATGATTATATGGATGCACCTGGGTTTAGCAACCCAGCATTAAAAGAAAGTACCAGAAGAACAATAGCAGAAATTCCATGGTTTTACGACACCAATAATGAACTAAAAAGATATTCTGTGCCGTGTAAAATAGTAGCTGCCTCAAACGGAAAAAGATTTAGAGCATACGCTAACGTTCATAATTTTTTAGGTCGTTGCGGCGAAGATGAGCGGCTAGACCACCTGTACGTAGATTGCATAACTGCTTCTAATGATTTTTGTACTAGTACATATATTGTAGAGGGTGATGAGTTATTAATTGAATGTAGATATGATCGATATGGTAGACTTGATCAATCAAGCGGTCGTGTTATAAAAATCAAAAAGAAAAATGGAGAGTATGGATTTAATGGCATAAGGTGCACTGAAGCAGATGCCAGTCTGATTGATATGTTTTAAAATAAGGAAACTTTTTAATGGATATTTCTAGCTTTACAACCAATCGCATGCTGCTAGAATTATTTGTAGCTAAGCAATTTGGAAGGTTGGAAATCGGCGAAGCCGGAGATTCTAGGGGTTTTGTCGCCCAAGCTCTTCATGATGCTGTCCCTATAAGCGCTGATGAATATGAAAGATTTATGGGCTCCTCAACGGCCACAAATGTTCTTAAATTGATAGATGGCGAATATACTGTTTCAAGCTCTTCTGGAATATCAGAAACGCCGCAAATGGGCAAATATATAGTAAAAGCAAGAATTATTGCAGACGAAAATGAAGAGGCATTAGAGGCCTCTGAGAACCCACATGGCAATCTTCCCGATCCCTGTAGCCTTACAGACACATCTGATTTTGATGATGCGCTGGAAAAAATTATACAACATACCACTTTTATAACTTCAGAAGATTTTCAGATAGTAGGTGCGGCTACAATTGGAAAAGACGATTTAATCGGTGTAACTATGACAATAAATGAAAGTGGTCATATTGATTTAGAAGCTGGCATAGTGGACAACATTCGTTTAAAAAATAACGCCGACGCTGCAGCCCGCAGGTTAACCCCCATCAACTGCGTAACCTTGTCTAGTTTATTTGGCCTTCCGGCTTCAGCGGCCGCTACTACTGCGACTTCCGTACCGGCAGCACTATATGATACCGATGATAAAATTCGATGGCTTCCGACGGCCGCCGGCTCTATCACTAGTCGCTTTGGTATGCGTATGCACCCTATACGCAGAGAGTTGGCTGAACATAATGGTACTGATATTGGTGCACCAACTGGGACAAACGTTTATGCAGCTGCCGATGGAGTTATTAGTCATCGAAGAACAGATGCATCATCTGGTTACGGCCTACAAATACAGCTACAGCATGGTAATCCAGACGGTGGGCCAACGCCCCTAAAAACTGGTGTCGGAAGTGTAGTGTCTCGATACGCTCATCTATCAGAATTTATAGCGATAGATGGGGCAACCGTCTCAAGAGGTGATATTATAGGTAAAGTTGGCAGCACAGGACTGTCTACCGGTCCCCACCTGCATTTTGAAATTTTAGTCAGACCTAGTGGGGGCAGCTGGACCTATGTCGATCCAGAAGTATATGCTAGGGAGAATCCAGAATAATGTCAGAATTACCACCACTCGATATAACCGCATTTACTACGCCTAGAGAAAGAATGTATTTATTGGCATATATGGCAACTGTAAAAAAACATGATCGACGCGGCAATAATAGAATTTTTATAGCCCAAGCAATTACGGACTCTGTTCCTTTAGATCGCGAATGGATGACTAGTGCACGAACAAGTGATCCAAGCAGTCCTTTGGCCGAGGATAGACATGTGGCGCGCGTTAGAATCCTAGGAGAATATGTCGACAATGTGGCGCCACATTCTTTTTTGCCTGATGGTTGTAATGAAAGCACAGCAGAAGATTTAGAAAAAGCCACTGCAGCAGTAATTCAACACACTTTAGCACTAACGGCGAGAAATTATACAGGGTATGAAAACGGATCAAAAAATATTGTCACTGGTGATATAGTAAGACTGTCTTGTAGAACTGATCGCCGCGGCCACACTAGTACAGAAAGAGGGACTATCTTAGAAACTATAGCAAGGCCATCAGACTTTAGTGACCCTTCACGCTCAGACTATGGTGTTTGTAGCAGTTTAGAGGATTTAGATTGGTCGGGCACTACAGCGACCGCTGGAGCCCGAGCCGGCTCAACTACCCCTACCGTATCTAACTATCCTGAATGTGTTAGCGGCACAAAAACCTGGACAAACGTTACAACCACAGCATTAGCAAGAGTAATAAAAGCAAATACTACCAACAGGTCCATTGGAATCAGTATTTTAGCCATGGCTATAACTGAACAACCAATTGGAAGAACTAACGTTGGAGGATTTAATTATAATCACTGGGGCATTATGGCCGATGTTGGTCGCGGCTGGGGAGCCGCCGGGCGATCATATATTGCCTGTGCTGTGTCTTCTACAGAGGGCGCCGGCGGAACTGGTGACCGCGGAGCTAGGATAAGATGGTTTGCTGCATTTGCTTCTGATGCGGACGCTGTTAATTTTATGATTGCTGTGATTGGTGGCCGCAGCGATGTTGATGAAGCTGGAAATACAATTTCATTTGCAACAGTTGCTGATGGTGTAACCTGGGCCAAATTACATACACTACGGTGGTTAAGCCCATCGGACAAAAGAGACAGAATTAAAGATTCAACCAGAATGGCCCTAAAGGGGCGCAATTGGGATACTGCCGCGGCAGTTTATGATGCAATTTGATTAAGAACAAAATTTTTATAACACAACAATAAAAGTGTTATAATATAATACATAATAAAAACAAATATATTTGAATACTATAATAATTATAGAAGAGACGATAAAAACAAATGCCTATAAGAAAAAAAAACGACCAAGAAGCGTTTAGAGTTTGCGAAAATGAGCAGATAATAAAGCAAACTACTGCAATAGACTACATAAATAGCGGTCGACCCGTTAGGAAACAGATGGCCGGTACCGCCAATACGCCACCTGTTCAGCCAACAGTACATAGAAATATTTCTCTTGGTGAAAAAGTAATATATTTTGGAAACGCCGGAATTATTATGGGCCCTCAAAGAACTACTAATGAAATATCTGGTGAAGGCCGTGCTGGCTTTCCTTCTGATACTATTGATATTGTTGTGGGATTTAATGACGGCGGCGATCCATGTAATGGTCAAATAGTAAATGTTAATTCTGTAACAGACGCCGCTAGAGTATACGTAAGTAGAGCAGTTAAAGTAGACACAATGTTTGGTATCGCCAACGATCCTCCAAATACTGGTGAAACAGCAGCTTCGGCTGTAGTCCTTAAAGCAGACAAAACCAGAGTTGTTGGCCGCCAGGGAATTAAATTGGTGACCGGCCGCGCGTTAGGAGTAGATGGAGGCGGCGAAAAAACATCAAAGGGTGGCAAATATGAACAATCGGCTACAATAGATCTTATAGCTGGAAACAATATAGGCTCTTACCAAGTGCCATTTCCTGAAGAACTAAAGCCAATAGCAGAAAGCATTAAAATGTTTGTACCAAATTTAGATGAAATATTAGAATACCAATATTTGCAGCCGGCTGTAATGGGAGATAATTTAAAAATTGCTCTTGCCGAATTGGCAGATCTTTTAGATTCTCTGGCTTCTGCACAGATGACAGTCAATACAGCGTTGTTAGGCGCCTTTTCTGCGCTGAGTATAGGCCTTCCACCGCTCGGTGCAGCCTTGTCTCCCGTTACTAGTACGCTAGCAAACCACGGCATTAGTAGTGAGTGGTCTATTCAACAAAATCTTCAAAGCTGGGCAAACGTGTTTTTAGGAACTGACGCAACAAGGTACATTTGCAGCAAGAATGTAAATTTAACTTAGAATAGTTCATAATTAAAGGAAGTATAGAATGGCAGAAGAAGACAAAGAATCACCATTTTTAAAATATCAAGATTCTGATGGCGATGGCCTAAATGATGTTTGTCAAGAAGAACTAAAAGTCTTGCCACCGCCTGAGTGTCCAGACTGTATTCCCAATGCAACCGCTATCGTTCCCGATTGGACGCAAAATGATAAAAACTCTCCTTTTCTAAACGAAAGGATTTGTATGTATCAAATTACTATTCCGACTAGCTATAAGTCTACATTTGGAGAAACTATAGTAACAGATCTAGAGCTGTCAGAAACTGAGATAGAAGATTTGGCACAACAATCGATTGAAGAAACATATGAAGAGTATGCATATGTCGCTATTGATGCTTTGTTGAAATTTTATGATAAATCAACAGCCCCTGGCATTCAAATGCAAGTATATGATATGTTGCAGAAAACAGACTGGAGCTTATCGGCCCGTGCCTCAAGCCACCTAAAATTGTTATATTCAGTACCCAGTGAAGAGTTCGAAGCATTGCCTGCCGCACCTTCCGATGAAGACGATGTATTGGCAGAGACACAAGTTACTTTTGCAGTTGATGAGTTGTTGCTTTTTTCGCTACAGGTTCGGAAAGCATTGTGGCTTTATAGTAAAAATTTAAAAGTCATGAGAAAAGTTGAGAATTCTAACATTCTGTTTTTGTCAGATAATAGCGTTTTTAATTTAGATCAATATGGCGACTGGGGGTTAGGTAACAACACGTCCAAGTTAGCAAAAATGATAACAGAATTAGATGTATTTTTAAATTCAAGAAATCTAAATATTCAAGGCGCCGGCGGCTTTATTAATGATATTGCTAATAAAAATAGAACAGTCAATAGACTAACCTTTGCTTTTCAAGACAACGTTTTAGAAAGAATAGTTGTTGAAGCAGTTGGCTGCCAAGAGCAGCCAATTGTGTTAACAGACAAATTGTCAATATTAAAAAAAGCAGGCTCAGTATGGAACGACAAAACTGTATTAAACTATCTAATATATCTCAGAGAGATGGCTACAGATATAGCAGCGACAGAGCCTACTCCTTGGACAGACTTTATAGTAGAATATACCTTTCCTAAAGTATATATTACTGCGAATTCTTTATACGATAACGGCAGTCAGGCGACAAGCTGTGTTGGAGCCGCATTGGCCGCGGAAGCAAAAGAGCTTGGCGAAGATATATTGGATCCCGCTTTCACTTTAGGTGATGCGATTGCATATCAATTCCATAAACAAAAATGTGCAAAAACCCCCGCAGAGCTGGAAGAAATAAAAAAAGAAATGCAGATTTATTTAACTCCCGGTGTACGACAGGAAACGGTTACTAGTCCTGATGACGGCAGCATGTTAATCACCGCAGAAATTGATGCCCCCGGCTCAGGCGTCCGCGGCACGCAAGAAAATCAAATTAATTATAAACTTGCTAATTCTGGTGACAAAATATATGCGCTTGCAATGGAACAGGCTTTTGGAGAAATAGAAACTGACGAGGAACAATTTAGTAATTTTTGTGTTTGGCTGTTTGGTTTGCCGGCCGGAACTTCTGGTGACAGTCCAGATACCTCAATAGCATCAGCTAAAGATTATTATAATAATTTTAGAGGCAGGCTTAATCGATTAAAATTGTGCGGCCTAATTGATCTTTTAGCCGAGTCGGTCTCTTGCTTGTTTAGTAATCTTAGTCTTGAGGCTGCATTGGGAAAAATGATCGAAGCAGCTTTGGAAGGGATGTCTGTAAAAAATCTCTCCGACTTATTTGCAGGTTTGCCGGCAGATAAAAGAGCAGAGATAAACGATCTGGCTCAACAAAAACTACAAGTTGGCGAACTTTTTGAAGAAGGTAGTGTTAATGAACGCGCTTTTAATGAGCAAGCGGAAGATCTAACTGAAGACGATGAAGAGATATTAGAAGAACAAGCGATACTTGAGGAAAATGCCTACCTTCTGGGACTTGGGGGAAGCGCCTTTGCAGCAGGCGTAAATAACTCGATAGAGATGGTCGCAACTGAAGACTCAACGTCAACGTCAAGAAGAGATTGGGCTTCCAGTCGTGAAAGCAATTTAGGTGGTCTTCAGTTTGGCGCCTGGACGACTTGGAAAGAGCAAAACCGAAGCACGTTAGCCCCAGCGTATTTTCAATCTCTTAGTTATATAACAGGGCAGATGGACCCAAATAAGGTTGTGTCTGCCTATATCAAAGCAATTTTAGAAGTATATGTGGGCTCAGAGTTAATATTGGTTGACTTGCTTGGTAAATTTCCTGGTGCACCAATAATAAGTAATATTTTGGCTTCCGTAACTTGTCCCGGCGCGCCATATTTTAACCCTTCTACGGTTGATTATATGAAAGATTGGCAGCTGCCAATCTGTAGGAACAATAAAGATATCACGTGGCCAATCTTAATGATTCCTCCAAGGCACAAATTTACAGATTTATGGTTATTTTTAAAGAACGCCGCTAAACTGGCTTTAGCCCAGTTGTATCAAAAAATATTAGTAGCTTTGATGGTTAAGTTGTGTAAGAACATAAGTGATAGAACTTGTAAGCTTTTAGGTGTAACAGGTCAGCTAGCAGCTCAAATTATAACTAAAGAAAATACTCTCGTTGATACAATTAAAGAATCCATTTGTGGAGACAGCGTTGACGATGAAACTTTATTAAATACTGTTAATGATCTATTTGATGCATTCGGAAATGGTTCTGCTGCTTTTTCTGATTCTGATACACTTATGGATTTTGCTATGGACATTTCTAGTGCAGTTACACAAGATGAGATGTCGGAAGCATTTTTAGGAGAGGCTTCCGAAGAATTTACGAATGTAGTTATCGAATTGTGTAATAACGAATATCAACAATATTTAGAAGCCTTTAGCGATGCACAAACCATTAAAAAGGCATTTGAAAACATGGGCAATGTTATGCCAGTAGACTTTAGAGATAATCTAAGATCACAATTAGGAGGAGCTGGCGCCGCGCTACCCTCTAACCCCACGCTATGTGCAACAGACGAACAAATTGAAGAATTTTGCGAAAATCGAGCTGTTCTATTGGAGGGTAGAGCTTCCCCAACACAGGTCAAAAAAATGTGCGATGATTTTCGCGACAGCTTGCTTGATGATCTTGGAGATTTAGCTCCAATTATGAATGATTTTCCGGGCTACATTCAAAATAATATGCCCCCTTTAGTATCTGATCCTGGTTGTGATAACGGAATTCTTCCGTATGAGCCAGAGCTTGTAGCAGAGGCTGTTGCCGCTAGTTTGGGCTCAAAGCTTGAAGAATTAAAAATATCATATACCGATGATATGATCGGCAACGGACCTGGAAAAAAACGTTGGGGATTCTTAAATATGGTACTCTCTGATACTATGGGCCAGCCACTCACCACACATCATAGAAAAACCAGCAATCAAGTAAAACGCGTTGATTTTTATAAAAATTGGACATGGGAAGACTTAAAAGGAGAATTGGATGACATCTTGATAGCGGCCCTTGGTGGCTCAATTGCTGCTTTTGCTACAAATCCAATAGGCGGTTTAGTTTCTTTAATACCATTAATAAATAGCCTTCCAAGACCGATTGAGGATCAAAGAGGCGCCTTCCCAATGTATGTTGCAGATTGGCTAAGAGAACAAATTGGAGATATGTCAATTAACTATGCTATAAATAATAGCTTGCCGTCTGATGCTGTGAATGAATATTATCAAACCAATTTTGAAGATCTGCCAGGGTACCGTTCTTATAATAATCAAAAAATAAATTATTTTACGTTACCAGATCTTGGATACAATGTTCAGATAGACCCGTATTTTTATGATGCAGCCTCTGAGCTTGGAGGCTATATAGAGCTTGTTAAACTAACACGAAAAAGTTTTCCAGATTTAACTTTGCAATATAAAGACAATGCCAAAGGAATAGAAGAATATGAGTTTTCTTATGGTTTTGATATAGAAGCATATTTTGCTGATCTTGCGGCTACTCCTAGCGGTAGCTTAACCCCTAAGATCTGCTTACCCTCAATGACCAGCAATAGGGGCAATTTAATATATCTTGAAGATAATAGCATAGACTCATATGTTGTGTCCCCTAGCGATTCTACTCGAATTAAAGTCTATAACATATTAAACCCATATGCCGAATTAGATAATTCAGAACTACAACTTATAGAAGATCCTTCTTTACAAAAAGAAGTTAAAAAAGGACGCTATGATGGGGGTACAACATTAAAAGAAAGAAGTTACGAATTTATGGCGGTGGATAAAACGTTTGACAACATTGAGTTTGATTCGTATCCTAAATTTCTTGATACTTTTTCAAATTATCAAGAAGAGTCGCCACTACTTGTATTATTGAAAGAAATTTTATCTAATGCTGGTCACAATGATTTAACCGATACTGATGTTAAGCAGGTACACTTAAGCATCTTAGAGACTTTAAACGGAGACATCAAGGACAAGGTATACCAAAATCAACCTATGTGGCTTTATGGAGTAAGTTATGATCGACTATCAATGGACGATGCCGAATATGTAATTCCGGATAACACACCTTACGTAGCGGAAGAATATTGGGGCGGCCCATATCAAGAAGCAGAAATAACAATCAGTGTTCCTACCGGCGAAGATACCGGCGTTACATCACTGACTGAAGCACGTAAAATAGAAAATGACGATATGATACTGGGTGTTAGCAAAATGCAATATCAGATTGAAAAAGAAGAATATGCGGTCAGATATGTGTCGGACAGCCCAACAGACTACGACACAGAAATAACAACTCCAGCGGAAAACAGGGTATTTTATCTAGATCCGGCCATATATGGTGGTACTTATATGAACCCACCAGTGTACATTAAGCCACTGGCCAGCAAAGGCTGGTACGGGATGATTGATTTTTTATTCCCAGAGTTGTCTGTTTGTAAAGAATCTGCAACTGATTTCGTTCAATTTCAAGATATACAAGATTATATAGATCGGGTATATAAAACCTTAGCAGATGATCCAAGGTTATCAAAAGATCCAGAATGCAGAATAGAGGTTCCTTTTAACAGGATGCTGCAGAGAAGTTCCAAGGCATTTATATATGGTCTTGTTGACGCAGCTATACGTATATTCTGTTCGACACACATCATTAAAGCATTACCTGTTTTTACTAAAATCGCTCCTGTGTTTCCTGATTGTTATAGCACAATTGACGCTGCATATATATTAGAAACAATGGAAGAGTCTTTTAAAGATGCGCAAAGTGGATTTTTTGAATTTTTCTCTCTGTTTAAGGATGAAGAATTTTGGTATGCATTCTTAGAACAATCAGTAGAGGCTTACGCATATAAAGTAGAGAACGATCTTGTTGAACCTACGCCGGCTACTGAAGCAGCGTTAGCAAGGCTAAATAAGGTACAAGAAGATTTTGAATTCGCCACTAAACAAGATCTACAGCAAGCAAAAGATGAACAGAAAGAAAGAGAAATCAAGTTACTTAAAAACTATAGAACAGATAAAAATTTAGAAGAAGTCCAAACGAATCAAGAAGATTGTAAAATAATTCTTCAAGAGATGATTATGCAGCAGATTAATGCTCTCGGCGATAAAGTGATCAACAATCTAAAGAATAGCGATATGGAACCGGAAATAAAAAATATGGACTATTACATATTAGATAACTTTACAGCCGGCTCAACCTTGTCGCTTAATGAAAAGGTTGATTTTGAAGGCTCTTTTGAAACTTCTTATCCCGATTTTCCAACAGTACCTTTCGAAGAAAATGAAGAAGCAACCGAGCCCTACTATACATCTGGCGGCCAGTTTGTGGTTGGTGAGGACGCTCTTACGATTGAGGGCCCAGGAGTGGGAGAAGAATATATTGGATTTTATCATGTACATATGGACGAAGAAACAGAGCAATTAAAATTTATGGCGGGAGAATATCATTCTACCGATGCGCATGATTTATTGACGCCAGTAGTTAATTTGGTCAAGGTACCCATTGGTGATGTTCCAGAGTATGGCACCCACTCACTTTTGCCAACCTCAGAAAGTGAAGATAAGCCGTTTCTTGTTGAGAAATATATTAGTATTGATGGCAGCAGATATGCCCCCACCACTGCCGTTGAGATTGTCAAAAGTAATGAATCAGATTCGTTAATTTCAGATGTCTATCCAGGAACACTAGAAATAAATGAAACAGCGTCAGGCCTTGTTGGTGAATTGGGCGTTAGATACGGACTATCATTTTCTATTTTAATTAATGGAAATTGGCACGAAATCACGTCTGTTGAGATTGATGCTTTAGATCGAAAAATTTCACAATTCACGACTCTAGGATCTGATAGCGCACTATTAACATGCTTGATCAATCACTTGAAGAAGGATGATATATTTAAAATGATTACTGGCTATATTTTTCCAATTCGAAAAATGGCCTCAATTATGGCAATATACCTTGACTTGGGTCTGCTACCATCTATTGGAGAACTAACCGTTGCCGATGGCGCTGCTTGGCAAAAGGGTCTCGGACTGCTTTCCGATTTCGATAGGCTTGGGAAGCCCGGGCTTTACGCTACAACTGAGACAGAAATTGAAGTAGACGATGACGGAAATGCGTCAACAGTCATAAAAAGTATCACTATAGATGGAAATCCCGGCTGGGCTAGCAAAGAAGATAGGGATGTTTGGTCTCCATTTTTCTTAGAATATGATGATTGGGATCAAGAACTTATGAAAAATAGCAAGTCTAAAATTAAAAGACTTTTTAAATCTAGCTACAACGATAGAGAGTTTAGAATACCTAGAATTGGTGATATTAATATAGCTAATTTACACACTCAAAGGCTTAAGGAAGCGATTAAGCTTCCAACTGGTGATAGGATATTACCAAGATTTCGAAGAAAGAGACTGAGATCAAATCCATTTAATGAGCTAGGACAGCAATGTGAAAGCGAAGAAAATGAAGAATGATGATAATTATTATACAAAAGAGGTAATTTTTTATGTCTAGCCCTGCTGCGCCAATGTCTCCATCTGAAACAGATGGGTTTACAGTTAACAAAAGAATTGAAACTATCATAAAACAAAACTTTAAAATGTTGTTATTAACAATGCCAGGGGAAAGAGTGATGGATCCTGCTTTTGGATGTGGTTTAAAATATGCCCTATTCGAGCAGTTTGGCACAAAAACATATGGTAAAATAAAACAAAGAATAACCTCACAAACATCAAAATATATTCCGCCAATTGAGATTACCAATATTGAATTTGACGATTCTAGCAGCGATAGGTATCAGTTGGGAATAAAAATACAATACAAAGTTACCGCGATCGGATTAACCGATTTTTTAGATCTAGTTGTTAGATAAGGAGAAGATTTATGCCTGATGAACAAAAAAAGATGCTGCCAATCAATTATACTGCTACTGAGTTTGAGGGTATAAGAAGAGAACTTTTACAGGTAGCAGAGAGATTTTATCCAGATACCTTTAGAGACTTTAGTGATGCATCTTTCGGAGCTATGATGGTGGATGCTGTCGCTTATGTTGGAGATCAGTTGTCGTTTTACCTAGATTATAACGTAAACGAAACTTTTCTTGATACAGCATATCAATATAATAATGTCTTGAGGCACGGAAAAATTCTTGGCTATAAACACAGTGGCCCAGCCTCTTCGTATGGGACGGCGGCTATTTTTGTTATGGTGCCGGCAAGCACAACTGGTCTCGGACCAGACACAAGATACCTTCCAATTTTAAAAAGAGGTAGCAGATTTAACACTAACTCTGGAATTGTCTTTACATTAACTGAAAATATAGATTTTTCAAACCCAAAGTATCCAGTTGTAGTGGCAAGAAGCGATAATGAAACTGGTGCGCCCACTCATTATGCTGTTAAAGCATACGGAAATGTTGTTTCTGGCAATTTTAATGTAAAAAGAATAAAAATAAATGATTATGAAAGATTTTTACGAATAAAACTAAAAGCAGCCAATGTACAAGAAATTATTAGCGTTTTAGATGATCAAAGTAACGAATATTATGAAGTGGATTATTTGTCGCAAGATATAGTGTTTAAAGAAATTTCTAATAAAAATTTTAAAAACGACAATGTGCCCTCCATACTCAAGCCAATGCTTGTCACCAGAAAATTTGTAGTTGAGAGAACTAAAAATAGTACATTCCTCCAGTTTGGAAGCGGAAAGCAAGGGGAGTCTAATGTAGCGGCCAATCCGCAATCTGTGGCTATAAATTTGTTTGGAAAAGATTATGTAACGGACACAACCTTTGACCCAACTAAATTATCTAAAAATGAAAATTTTGGAATTGTACCATCAAACACTGTCCTTACGATCACATATAGATCACTGTCAGTCGATAACTCTAATGTGGCGGTTGGGAAGTTAAATGGCATTGTCTCTGTTTCGACTGATTATGCCGATAGAAATAATTTATCCACGGACAAAATAGCAGAGCTTGAGCGCTCCTTTGAGGTAACCAATGAGGAACCGATAACTGGCCAGACTCGTTCTCCGTCTTCGGGCGAAGTTAAAAGAAGAATATATGACACGTTTCCCACTCAAAATAGAGCAGTAACAAAAGCAGATTACGAAAGTGTTGTATACAGAATGCCGGCCAAATTTGGTTCTGTTAAGAGATGTTCCGTACAAAAAGATCCAGATTCTATGAAAAGAAATTTAAACATGTATATAATTTCAGAAGACAATTTTGGCTTGCTAACCAAATCAAATTCCGCTATAAAAAATAATTTAAAAACTTGGTTAGATAATTATAGGATGATTAATGATACAATTGATATATTGGATGCTCACATTTTTAATTTTGGTGTTGAATTTACAGTATCTTCACAATCTGGAGCAAACAGATTCTCACTGTTGAATGCCTGTGTGACACAAATAAATAGGATGTTTTCTGATGGATTTTTTATTGGTGAAGCAATAGCTGTGAGTGATATTTATTCTGAATTAAAAAAGGTTACTGGAGTGCTAGATGTTAATTTTGTTAAAATTGTTAATAGAAGCGGAACCCGGTACTCAAACGTAGTGCTTAACATTAATCAAAATACGTCACCAGACGGTACTACAATAATCATACCAAGCAATGTAGTTGCTGAATTAAAGTTCCCCAGAACTGATGTTAAAGGAAAAGTTATATAATGGCTATAAAAAGATACGTAGCTAATGCTGATAATACCATAACAAATGCATATAAGTCCGATCTAGAACTAAGAGCCACTGGCTCAAATGCAGGCGCCTCCGATATTGTAGAAACCTACTCAATCTATGGCCGTCAATCTACTAGTTCGGTAGAACTGTCAAGAATCTTGATGAAGTTTCCTGTGGGCTCAATCACGACAGACAGAAACAATGGAGTTATACCAGATAGCGGCAGTGTAGATTTTATTTTGAGACTTTACAACGCTCCGCACTCCAGAACAGTTCCGCAGAATTTTTCCATTGTTGTCGAGCCTTTGTCTAAAGACTGGGAAGAAGGTTATGGTTTAGACTTAGAAACATATAAAGATATAACAAACGGAAATACCGGCTCTAACTGGATTATGAGAAACAGCGCTGATGTGCAGGAAATAACCAAGTTTACGTTTTCATCTGACACTTTGGCTGACTATGGCGCCGGCGCCGGCGCTAATTACATAAAACTGTATAACACAGCAGCAAGGTATAATTTTTGGTTTAATGACGGATCCGGAGATTCCGCACCTTCTGCAGATGGAACTGAGGTCACAATAAATATAGCAACGGCTTCGGCAGCAAAGGCTTCTATTGCGGCAAGCTTTAGAAATGTTGTCAATGGTCAGTCTGCTTTTTCGGCCGAGCCAGATCCCACTGATTCAAGCATAATTTATGTGACAGCTAGTATCGGCGGCGGAGCAACCGATGCATCGATCGCTGGAACACTTGATGGGCTTGCAATTGTTGTTCAACAAACAGGAAACAATGCCACACCTTGGGACAAAGTTGGTGGCGACTATATTACTACTGCAAACGCAGCATACCCCTATCGTTGGTATAGTCAAACGTTTGCAACTGGTATTGAAGATTTGGAGATTGACATAACAGGACTTGTTGAGTTGTGGAATGCCGGAACAATAGCCAACTATGGCATCGGCGTTCACTTAACCGGCGCCAAAGAAGGATATTACGCGGTTGATGATGATGGCATCTATACTGGTTATTTACAAAATCCAACTGGCTCTACAATTTCTAATTATACAAAACGGTTTTTTGCGAGAGGCACTCAATATTATTTTATGAAGCCTGTTATTGAAGCTCGTTGGGACTCTACTATTAAAGACGATCGTGGAGATACATATTATAGTAGTTCACTTGTACCAGTTAACGATAATCTTAATACGCTGTACTTATATAACTATGTTAGAGGTGTTTTAAGAGATATTCCTGGCATTGACGGTACTGATGATGCCGATGGTTCAATTTACGTTAGTTTTTATTCAGGCTCGGATGATAATTCTGAACCTAGCGGTCAAGCCGCTTCGTCTAGTGCAACCACTCGCGCTGCTGTAAGATTGTCGACAACGTTACCGAGACAATTTGTAACAGACGGACCCGCGGGAACATATTCCACTAATCCCTTTGTAACAACTGGAGCCTGGGTCGAGACGGGCATCTACAGTGCGTCTTTCTCTATGACTGGCGCTAAAGCCCCGCTTACAAAAATATTTGATGTATGGCACAATGGGGCCGGAAAAAACCATCCTTGGGCTAGCGTAGAGTATGCTACATCGTCGTTTTATCCAACAAACTTTAGTGCTTCACAAACAATTAGGAAGCCCGTATACCATTTAAATATTACTAACTTAAGAGATAAATATAGAAGCGATGAGACGGCTAGATTCAACTTATTTGTAAGAGAAAAATACTGGGATCCAAACGTATATACAGTGGCTAATACCTCAGTACAAAGTACAACAATTCAGAGTGCATCGTATAGAGTTTATAGGGTTATGGATGCTTACGAAGCGGTTACCTATGAAACAGGCTCTAATCTTGCAACTGGCCTTTCATATGATATATCAGGAAATTATTTTGACTTTGATATGAACTTACTGGAGCCAGGATATTCATACGGATTTAAATTTGCTTTTTACGAGCCATCTTTAAATTCTTGGACAGAACAAAGGCAATCTTTCGTATTTCGAGTAGAAGAATATGAGTATTAAAAAACTTTTTAAAGCAACCGACAAGACAAAACAAAGCTTATCGTCCTCGACAGAAAGGGACATATTTTCTTCTGTTGAGTCAGCCAGGAATATTAAATCTCTAGAGGACAAGCAAAATGCATTTGTACCCCAAGTTAACTATAATTTTCCTGATAAATTTGCTAAATATGGTTCTGCTTACTTATATTATAAGTCTGCCATAGAGAGGATACATGATTATTATCCATATGACGGGTCGAGCGCCGAAATAAATGAGTTTTACAATAAATCTTTAGAGATTGAAAAATACATTTTTAACAATAGCTATCCCCGAACAAACGGATATGCTATTATAAGCCCTGACGGATATGGAACCACAACAAGTGTTACCGATGGTTATGCACTAACCAATACATTAGAGTACATAACCTTAAAGGGAGGCCCCCATACAGGCTCCGATTCATCCGCTTTGAGAAATATATTCCCTTCTGATTTAGACTCTAAAACTAATCAGGCCAATATTTTTGACACAGACATCTATACTACTGAAGGACTGCCATCAAATTATGGAATTGGAACTAGAACATCTAACCTCAACTCAAGTTTTGACACAGGTGTTACTGTTGAATTTTGGCTAAAAAGTGGTTCTTTGGCGCCGGCGGGATCAACAACCTACAAGCAAGTAATTTTTGATGCTTGGAATAATGCCTCTTCTGCCAGTGCAGATTATGGAAGAATAACTATACAAATGACAGGCTCAGGTCTTTGGTCCGGCTCTCCGTTTTATTTAACGGTAATGTCTGGAGCAGCGCCATCTACCGGAACTCCGAAGCCTGAAGCTTCCTTTGTCAATACTTCCGGTAAGGGCATACACCTACAGCAAGTTGGCGCTAATTTAGTAGCTGATGGTCAATGGCACCATTACGCATTCGCTTTATATAACTCTGCAAGTAATTTTAATTGTAATTTTTATATTGACGGGCAGTTAAATAAAACAAGCACTTTTGCATCTGCCGAAATTGCCGAGTTAAATTCAAAAAATATGATAGCCAGAATAGGTGCGCTATCTTCTGCCCCGGCCTATAGTAACGCTTCGACAGGCTCTGCAAAATTAAGTGGCTCTATCGATGAATTCAGGTTTTGGAAAGAAAAGAGAACCTCAGAGCAAATTTCCAAAAACTACTTTAGTCCAGTTTATGGCGGCTCTAACACAGAAATAAATAATACGACACTTGGTGTGTATTATAAATTTAATGAAGGTATAACCCAGACTGCCAGCGTAGACAGTGTGGTTTTGGACTACTCGGGTAGAATTTCAAATGGCTCTTGGGTAGGGTATACGTCTAATTCCAGAAACACTAACTCTGCCATTGTAGAGGCCGGCGCATCTAGTGCTGAATACAAAGATCCAATTATCTATGCAAAACATCCAGATGTTATTACTCTCAAAAACGAACTATTGGCGAAAGGAACTGATTACGATTCTAACAATAACTCTTCCTTTGTCTCTATGTTACCTTCATGGATTGTTGAAGAAGAATCGGATGACAAGACTACCGATACTAGAATTGTTAGTCATATAGTAGGTACCTATTTAGATAAATTATATTTACAAATTAAATCATTAACCTCCTTGAAGAGCCCTGCTTATACCAGTGCTTCGTACACACCTATTCCGTTTGCGCGCCATTTGCCACAATCTTTGGGATTATACACTCCAGATATATTTATTGAAGCAGATGTATTAGAAAAGTTTGTTAATCGCGATGGCACAATGTTGTTTGAGAACGATTTACAAGAAACAAAAAATCTAATTTATCTTAATCTATACAACAATTTAACAAATATTTATAAGTCTAAAGGTACAGAAAAATCTATTAGAAATGTCTTAAGATGCTTTAATGTTGATGAAAGATTAATTAGGCTAAATACTTATTCTAATAATAACACATATGAATTAAAAAATAATTTAAAACAGACACTTAGAAACAAAACATCAATTAATTTTGATACTGGAGATAACCGAGGAGCTGTTGTTTATAATTCAAAAAGCGGCTCTGCAGCAAACTCTGTAAATTATATTTATGGAAGCACTACATCCGGCTATGAATACAAGTATGGATTTACCGTTGATGCTGATGTTACCTTTCCTTCTTTTAATCTAAGAAAGCCAAGGTATGACAAAAATTATATTAGTTCTTCTCTTTTTGGAATGGTCTCTGCTTCAATAAATGATGATGTTGGTACCACTTGGGCTTCCACCGATTCTGCAAACTTTGATGTTTATTTTATTAGAGATAGAGTAAAATCCAAAAATGGATACTTTAGAATTACATCATCAAACGCTCCGAATCCTTTTCCTGAGCTTACAAGTAGTATTTTTTATAATGTGTGTGACGATACAAGATGGAACGTTTCTGTTCGATTAAAGCCTAGCAACTGGCCAGTGGCCGACGTCGTGTCTGGTTCTGGATTCTATACATATGATTTAGAATTCCGTGGAGTCAGCACTCTTCTCGGCGAGCCACAAGATAGCTTTATGCTAACCGCTTCGGTTTCTCAAGCTTTGGGAAAAAATATGTTAAAGAGCGCCAAGCGAGTTTATGCCGGCGCCCGTCGAACCAACGTAACAGGAACAGTTTTAACCAAAAGCGATATCAAAATTACAGGGCTCAGATATTGGGCTAAATATCTTGAAGATAGCGACTTAGATCAGCACGCAGCAGATATTGATAATGTTGGTATTTCTGGCTCTTATCAAAACATTTCGCCTGTAGATTCAAATAGTCAAAAATACGATCTTTTAAATAACAAAATGCTTGCTTTAGATTGGAGATTTGATGATGTAACAACGTCTGATGCTGGAGGAAACTTTTTTACTCAAGACATGTCATCGGGCTCATCTACACAGCAGACTAAATATGGCTGGCTAGGAAATCTTTCAGAAAAACAACATACAGGATATGGTTATGGCTTTGCAGCATCTTCGACATCTGTGATGGCCACCGAAACAGTTAATTCTTATAAATTTGTTGATCCAGAATCTGCCGTATCATCAGATATGATAAAAATCTTATCAGAAGATGATAAATCTTTTGGCATCAAATCAACTCCCCCGACTTTTATATACACCATAGAAAAAAGTATGTACAACGCCATCTCAGAAGAGATGTTGGACTTTTTTGCAGGCGCTGTTGACTTTAACAATCTAATTGGTGAGCCTGTTAACCGCTACCGTGAAAGATATAAAAATTTAGAGAAACTAAGGGAATCATTCTTCCGGCGCGCCAGTGATGTGTCTAACGTTGAAAAATACATAACCTATTATAAGTGGTTTGATCAAGCGCTTAGCGAAATTATATCACAGTTGCTGCCAGCATCAGCCGACTTTGTTGACAATATATTAAATGTTGTAGAAAGTCATGTTCTGGAAAGAAACAAATATCAAACAAAATTTCCAACTATTGAATTTACATCTAATGATCCAGACTTTCCAATTTTAGGAATTAACGAAAAAGTTTATAATTGGAGAGTTGGTTTTCACCCATTAAACAATCAGCAAAACAATAATTCTGTTTGGTGGAAGGAAAGATGGGAAAGAGACTCGCTTGTATTTACTGGTTCGGAGGCAGGCACTTCGGCTGCAGATACAGATAAAGAAATAATAAGAAAATCAATAGTAAATGACAGTAACGCCAGCGCAAGTCTTCTTACTACCACAGCTAAAACTGGATATTATAGCTCAACCTATATGTTGCGAAAGCGGGCCAAGCCATATAAGCTTGATAGTGTTACAGTCAAAGCGTACAAGGGCGGTGTTAACTTTAAAGATAATAAGAACATACACTTCGCACATAATGCTTTGTATCCTGCCGGTCCAGTTAACAAGACTGGCAAAGTTTTTGTTCCAGAAAACGTGCTATTGGCGTTTACTGATGAATTGTCAAAGTCTATAGACGTATCTGCTGATGTTTTAGATCCAAACAAGAAAGTAAGAAGATATTATAAAGTTCAACACGGTCGCGACTGGGGAGAGGGTAATAGTTATTCTAATGTAAAATCGTCATACGCGTTCCCGTTTAACATTTTTAGTTCTTCTATCGATAGTGGCTCTCTTTCTAGCGGATATAACAAGAGAGTTCAAGAAAGAGTAACAGCCAGCATCACAATCACTAACCTGCACAATGATGTATACGGTCCAGATATGGAAGTTCCCATGCAAGGCCCGTTTACAAACTATGCTGTTGGTGGTCATCAATCCAGACATATCGATATTAACACGGGCTCTCTGGACGATTATACAAACCGACCAGAAGCTTGGAAAATAGTCTTAGGTACTTGTACAGCTGTCCCAGAAGGACCAGCGGCTTCCGGAGCTATTGGTATGGTTGGCGCCGACTATCCGTGGCCTGAAGCGAATGATGAAGGTATAATTCCATATCCAGTAACAGCGTCACAAAAGGCAGTTTATTATCGAGATCATGTTGCGAAACGACCTGTTAATATTCGTAACATTCACCATCGAACCGGTTCAACAATTCTTGGTAACTATAATCATAAATATGAAGTTGTGCACACGGTAGGTGCTTACTCAAATCCAAGATCATTTATAGACAATCAGCCGACACTTCCTAGTGAAATAACTGACACGCCTTCGGCGTCTCAAGGTCGAACTATTTTTGATATACACAGGTCTGAGGCCGGCCACACTGAGCTTATACCAGCATATTCGGTTGCGTATCTTACGGGCGGAAACAATAAGACTGTCATAGTTGGAAGATTTGCTGCCCCAGGTGGAATTGAAACAATGGGCATTGGATATGGCGATATACGCTCTGCAGAATATTCTGTATACAATACGGTTAACTATAGAAATTTAACGGTTAAAAAGCCGTCTCAAGGTCCTTCCGGCACAATTCATCCTACGGCGTCAGTTGCTGGAACGCCTGGAATAAGAGTATCTGATATTCACGGCAAAGATTATGGATTAAGATCTCACCTATCCCGTCACGCAGGACGCTTTGGTAGAGACTCGCTGCACGTTACAAACCCAGGAACAACATACGATGAGTTGCCTGCCTTTAATAAAATTAATAGAAATCGTAAACCTTTTGTGATCGAAAGCTCAGAGGGCACCCCGGCCACATCCTCCCAGTATGATAACTTTTGGGTACAACACCAAATACCTAGAAATGATAGACAATATTCTTGGATAACAGGAGCAATGACCACTGGAAGTGTAGACGTGAGATATTATGGCTATGCCCGAACAGACGGAGTTTTTGCTGGTTGGTATTCAGCTTCTTCTGGATATGAGCCATTTTTTAACTTTGTTACCGCCAGTGATGTTTGCAAGCCGGGAGATCGTACTCTGAATACTAGTAATGATTTCTTGCAGCCAACAACTAGATTAAATTTATTTATGAAAGACCCCGTTAACGACGTCGGTCGAACAAGCATATCTAATTCATTAGGAGACGATCTTGGTTTAGATATGATAAATCTTCTGAATACAAAACTCGTTGAGAAAGTAGGAGTTCAGGCACAATTTACTCATACAAAAACTGATTTATTTAACCTTTTAATGACGCGCCGCGGCTCTTCTTATGGTTGGAGCTGGAACAGAAATAGACAGCAAGACCACCCAATCTTGAAGATGCAAAGAAAGCAAAATATACTCAGTATATATGATGAGAATAAAATCAAAAATTATACTTTTCGCCCCTGTTCTACTCGTGGTCGCCCCATAAATGTTAATATGAATATAGATGTCACCGGTGATGACGGGGTTGCTTCGACTGAAAATGTCACCTTGGCAACGACATACAATAATAAACAAATTTATTTTAACTCAACACAGCTAGACAATTTGCTAATTACTAACCAAGCAGAAAGAATTGGCCCATTTGAATTGCTAATAAATATAGCCGATACAAACCCTGGACATCATGTCAATTGGGTTAAGTACTCAGAAACTCTATTTCCCACAGTGGAAAATGAAAGATCTGCCTCAACGTATGCTCGTCCTGCGTACGATAATAAATATTGGAGAGATTCTTTTACAGATAGAATGAATGTGGGTAGCACATCGGTAATCACCAACTCCTGTGGAGTGGCCGTCAGTCAAAGCTGCTGGGTGTTAGAAGCACCAGCAGGATTTTTAACACGCTCTGCGTCTCCTTTTGTGGGCTCAAGTGATGTGACTATATTAAAAACACATCCGCAATCAGCAGGAGAGTTACAAAATATATATTCACAAGTTGTGCATTTAAATCCAGCTATATATTCTGGCTCGACTACAAGAAATACGTTCAGGCTACAATTGCAGGCCCCCGCCGCTCTGTACGCAAGAAAACATTGTTTGCCGTCGCCAAAATCAGTTGTTGGTCCAAATGGTATTATTATTAAACAAACAGGCTCTCTGTGGTCTCCTTACAGCCATAAGATTGATAAGTTTGGCGGCGAAGCAAACTGGGATGCGATTAGCAATGCAGGGTATTTAAAAACAACCGATTCAGGCAAAACATATACATTTGTGTCTGCTGCCTCTGCTCCTTGGTGGAATAGCTATAGTGATTATAAGCAAGACATGTCGATTATAGGAAAAGACTATTCCGTTATTCCTGAATTTAGAATTAGCAAACACGTTGAGAACTTTACGAACCAAGGCACAAATGCCTTCCAGCCTAGCGATATTTTTGAATTAGGAGATTGGGATAATTCTATTACAGGATCTTTAATTTTAGATTATAGTAATAGCGAGTTTATGACTACGTTCGTAGGAATAAGAGATATATCAAAATTAGACCCATCACAAATTAAACTAACTTGCAAGGCCATCATTAGACCAGATTTTAAAAAGGGATTTTTTCCTGCGCAAAGAACTGTCGATCTGGTCCAACAATTTTCTAAATCTTATTCTGACTCAATTTCTGCTATTGCTGGCGGAACTGAAACTTCTTCAGTGGATGGGTGTTGGCGCCCCACAATGCAACCGCTCTTTGCACCCGGTATTTTGTTTAATTCGATTAAGTCTGGTATTGGAGTAGACTTCCCCGTTCCACCGGAGTCCACAAGAATTAGGTCCGCTTCTTTTGGTACTGGTAGTGATAATAATCCCAACTGGATGATAACAAACAATTGGAATGTTGGCGATGCAGTTGGCAATCAAAGGCGCCGCGGCACCTATAGGGGCGGAAGCTGGTTTAGAAGACTACCGTTTGAGACTATTTTAAATCCTGAAAAATATTTAAAAGCAACAAGATTTTATAATATAGAGCCCGATCCAAGCTGTTCTTTATCAATAACCGGAACGTTTGCTGGAGATGCAACTGATCAAATTTATAAGAAAATGGCATCTAACTTCTTGGCTGAAGTGCCGAAATTCTTCCTTAAAGACAATTCATTAACTGAGCTTAAATCTGACGTTGTGTCGGATGATTTAAGATTTACGGAAGGTGAAGTCTATATGGGAAGAATTACCTTGGCTCAGTCGTATGAAGGTAACAGAACATATACATACGAATCAGGCGCTTCCGGAGATAACTCTGCATATTCAAAATATGGCGCCAACTATCTTAGATCAAATATATGGCAAACGGGGTCAAGTTATCCGATTCCGCAAGACCCGAGACAGGCTCCAAAACAAATATTTCGCAAAAATCACTGCATGTATAGTCGACCAAGCGCGTTTGGTCCAGCCATTGCCGGCAGGCCAACAGGTGCCATGGGTCACGAAGACAATAGAATTTATTACTCACAACCTTTTGATTCTATGAATGGACATAATGTTGCTTATACTCCTCCTTATTACGATGGAGAAGCTTGGCTTGATGTATCATTCTTTCCAAAAACTGGAGAGGTGTACGACCTAGAAAGAATTCTTTCAGAGCTTCAAGTATTCCACTGGCGAGTTGATTCGGGCCCTAGCGCTTCTGTTAAACCTAATACAATGCCGGGTCGTAAACACGCAGGACTTACTGGTCCTCAAATGATCGCTTGTTTTAGCGGAAACTTAGGAATTTCTGCAGTCCCACACCAGGGTGGAGATTTGATCGTCGATGGTAAAAATATTAACGATAATGCTATGCAATTAAGCGCTAGTTTTAATTATCTCGGCGTTGAGCGTGTTTTGAAACAAAGAAGAATGCGAGGTCTTGTACAGTCTGAAGAAAATGAAACCGCCGGTATGCGCTGGGTCATCCAACCCAAATGGGAGACTCCAATCCTAGACTTTAGCGATACAGGCGTTAGACCAATTACGGCATCGAACGGAACTATTCAAATTCCAACTTATGCTGACGCATCAACACCGCGCGGAATGTGGCATCAATTTGGATTACCTCCTGACTCTCCAAGTAAGGGAATATTTTTAAATATTGGTGAAATTCCCAAAGAATGGATCAGGTTCCACCCATATTCAAGACTAACTGCATCGATATATAATAACTTTACAGCTTCTAATTCTAGCAAGATTACTACATCTTATAGACCAATAACTGATATAATCAAGTTTACAGAAGGTGACTCGGTAAGGCTTGGTGAAATCGGCAGTTCTCAGACAATTAGAGAAGCAGTCGTTGCGATCCCATATATAGAGCAAGCAGCATCAGATTCAGAAAGTGTAAGTGGCGAGTTAGCTTCGACAATGAAAAGTTTTATTTCAATTGCAAGAGAGAAAATTGATGCCTGTCTTGATAGCTCCACTGGAACTGCGGACGGAGATTCATTAGAATCAGCCGGCGAATCAATAAGAAAAATGGTACAGAAAATGAATAAATATATCCTACCACCACAGTTTGATTTTTTAAATGATGCCTCAATAGATCCAATTGTTATGTTTATGTTTGAGTTTGAATATAAATTTGATAGTCATGATTTAAATTATATGTGGCAGAACCTAGCACCAAGAGATTATAAGAAAATAATCACCGACACTCAAAGCCAAGCAGACGATATTAGTATTATAGAACGAATGAATATGGATGACTTAATGGACGATAACTTGCGATGGATGGTATTCAAGGTTAAACAAAGATCACAAGCTGAGTATAGTGAACTAGTTATGTCTCAAGCCGGAGAATCGTCCAAGCAGCTAACAAACCAAACCCCGAGCCCTGGGTACCCCCTACAGTTTAATTGGCCTTACGACTTCTTCTCTTTTGTTGAGTTGATTAAGTTTGATGCAGAAGTATTATATAAAGATGAAGAAGAACAATAATTATATAGAGATACAAGATGACAAAATTTATAGATAAAAAAGAACAAGTATTTGATCTCAAGCTAACAACATATGGACACCACTTGTTGTCAGCTGGCAAGTTTAAGCCAATATATTACGCCTTTTGCGATGATAATGTCATATATGACTCTCAGTATGCTGGAGTTTTTGAAAGACAAAATGAGGCACACAATAGAATTAAAAACAACACACCATATCTTGAGAGCTTAGTGCTGTTTCAAGATGTAGAAGATTTTGTTAGTGACGAATCAACAGGCGAAATAAACTTTTTTTCTAACGATGTAACGCCAATACAAAAAATTCCCAGAAAAGATGTTTATAGATACGGCGCCCGAATTGGAGATGGTCATATATCAGGAGAGCCACAAAAGGCGCCAGCCTGGAAAGTTGTTACACTTCAGGGTAATATTACATCTTCTTCTGGTCGGGATGATCAAAATAATGTCGACATCCCACAGATTAATTTAGACATAACATATAAAAAGAAAATTATTGATTCGTTTATAAACGTCTCCCCTACTGATATTAGAGATCTGGATAACCAAACAATGCAATTTGTTGATGGTAAAACAATGTCACTAATTCCAGAAAATTTAATATTCTATTTAGAAGAAGTAAATACCGAGCTTTTAATGGAAAATTTTGATATTGAAGTATATGAGGTCGTTACAGGCTCTGATGATAAAGGCACCCTAACTACACAACTTGAAAGAAAATACTTTAAAACACAAAAGCCTCAGATTGTTGACGGGCTGCTGGTTTTTGAGCGTCCTGTTGAGAGCGATCAAACCAATGTGCTTGAGACTACAGACTATATAGACTATTATTTTGATGTTATGACTGATAGCCAGATAGATCAAACTTTAGCCTGCAAAGGAAGTGAATATTTTAATAAAGAATCATATTATATTAACCTTGATTTTCAATGTGCTAAAGAAGACGTTGAAGATTTATTTTATGATATTTATGGAGCAGAAACGGAGCCTGAGATATGTCAATGATTCTTCGTGGGGATGTGGTAGACAACATCGGTCGTGAAATGCCGTCACCTTATATTCGTCGCATATCTATTACTGATAGCGGAATTGATGTTTATTTGTCTATATTTTTAATAGAAAATAATGCCGATATGGATTCTATAATTAAAGCCCTATCAGAAAACATCAACTTATACATTTATGCGACTGTTCAAAAAGCTCGTTTTAACAATATTGTTTCTGGAAAATCAGATTTTATAGAATATATTCAGAACCAAGAACTGCAAACAGAATACCAAGCTGCGATGGTGGACACTGGAGACTGCTATATTTCACTTGATAATATATTTAGCTCTATAAACAGTGATGATGGTGAAATAACTTACACATATTTGGCCGATAAAGAGGTGTATACAGAATCTGGAATTAAATTATGGGAATTTAGAATAACTAAATCAATAATTTTTAATGATGAAGAAGACCTAGCAAGCAAACAAACTGTAGCAGGTCTTTGGCGAAACTACGCTAATAAACTAAAAAATGATTTTTATCTGCTTAGTTTAGAACAGCAGGACGAGATTGCGATAGAAGGCGAGACAGCAGATTGGCCATCGGCCGCCTGGGATTATTATCAATGGAAAGTTTGGGATGGTGGAATATATATTGCCGCATTTAGCTCAACAATAGATTTGCAAGATGATGATAAAATAGATTCATTAATTAAGAATAAAGCATTGCTATCGTTTACAACGAGCCCTGCATCATATGAGATAGTCGTTGAAAACGTTGAGCGAAGTAATTCCGACTGGGAAGATTCTATTTCCAACATGTCACTGCCGGCACAAAAACAAGTAGAATATATGACAAGCAACAATGCAATTTATAACAGGACGCCGATCAAGTCTCTAAATTCACAATACTATTCGGATGATAAGATCTCTCGCGCGCAAATAATAACGACCTTTTCCTCTTTAATCCGTCCTGAAAGTGGAAATTATTCTCTTGATAATATAACAAAACAAATAACTTACGTATTAGAACAGTATGCAGACTCCACAGAATTAATCGTACAGTTAAACCTTTTAAAAGATCTGTTCCCAAGCAAAAGCACGACAACAAAGATAGGCAAACTATATGTAGAGTTCAAAAGAATGTTATACGCGGTAAACTCTACTATAAAGCAATCTTCCATATTGTCTAAAAAAGTAATAAGAAATTTAAAAATTATAGACGAAAGAAGCAAAGATTCTGATATATACACAACCCCGGCATCTTCGGTTAATTATGCAGATTTAGAATCTCTGGGCTCTAGCTACATATATCCAACTTGGTACCAAGCAATTGAATATGATACAAATTTAGAAATTTATACAAGCTATGGTTTTTACTTTTTTGATTACCAGAAGGCGTTATACACAACTTCTGCCATTGCTCAGGTATATGATATGGAGAAATTAACAACTCTTTTTGGCATTGATTTTCCTTATTCATATTTCCACCTTACGGAAAGCGCCATATTTAGGTGTGAAGATAGTCCCTGTGAAGCACTTTCTGACGGAATGATAAAAATTATTGCCACCATGAATTCGTCGACCAGTCCGTCGTACCCCCTTGTAGAAGAGATCTCGGCCCTGAACGGGTCATATAATACAAATAATTTATTATTTCCTTATAGTACTGATATTTATGGCCCAAGCGCCGAAAGTTCAAAATATGGATTTTCGGTCACGTCTCAAGTACCGATGTTGGTGAATCGACCGTGGTCAAGAAATCCAAGCGTACAAGAAGAGTCGGGATACAATTATTTGCCGTCAGATTATAGGCTAATGCTTTTTGAGTATCAAGATTATTTTGCTGATCTGCCAAGCGAAGAGGCAAGATATTATGGCGCCAATATACTCATAAGAGATACTACAAAAAAGATAGCAGCTCAAATAGATAGAGCACTTAGGGATTCATTGAGTGATTTATCCGATTACCTAACTGCAGCAGATAGTATTTGCTCATTTAATAGCATTACGGAACAATTTAATTCATTTTTTATATCAGGAATTGAAAGTATTTATTCTGGTTCTCCAGAAACAGCGCCTTGGAATACAGCCCCCTTGGTCTACACAATGTATAAAGATTTATTATACAATTCATACGATGGTGATAAAGATCTAATAGTCGATGAGGCGGCAATAATAATAGAACAAATTAGGCCCCAAACCGGCACAATTGAAGCCCTCCAGAGCTTCTACAACAAAATGGACTCGCTGTATAACACAATGTCGGAATTAACAACCGCAACTCTAGAATCATATTCGCTTGAACAAGAATTGGAATACAACCTGCCAGTCGGAGAAGGAACCTTGTGGTCTGAGGCATATGCCTTGTCGGAGATAGAGTGCGATCCCTCGGCATCTGATTCGGGTAAGGGAGAATGTACCGATTTGTACGACAGTTCATATATTTGCAATTCTTTGGGCAAGTGTGAAGAAACAGAGCGTGAATCAGACTATTCCGAATGCTCGGATGACTCAGACTGCGTTGAGGGCGGAGAGTGTATAGAGGATCCGTATGGGGTTAAAAAGTGTGCAGATGGCACACACAGTATTGACGTTTAATAAGGCTTTAAGGAGTAAATAAATATGAGATCGATAGATGCAAAAGATTTAAAAACAAAATTTTCCAATGCTAGTAAAAAAAGAATCAATGGAAAAAACATTAGCAAAACACAAAAAGATGAGTATTTGATTATGTCGGCTGTAGAAAAACTAGTAGACAAAAATTTAACAAGTTACACTACTACCGATTCTTTAACTAGCGAGGCGATAAATCTATTGAGCACCGTTAACATCACAATCGATACAACATTAAGTGGTGATCTAGATCTTAAAAAAACGACTACTGATTCTGAGACAATTAATAACCCAAATATAGAAGATAAAAATTTAAAGAATCTTAAAAATAAAAAAACAGATGCGAAAGACAAGTTTCCTGACACCGATGATTCGTTTTACAAGCTTGGTGAACAGCAAAGGCAGTTTAAGCAAACAAAATATAGCGATCAAGCTGTTATGTTGCCATCGCTGGCTATTCAAAAAATTGCAGCTGCAGTAAGTGAAGTTAATCTTGATCCATCTGATGAAACTAAATTTGATGAATTTAAATAAAATTATAATTACTTAACAAAGGAAATACATTAATGTCATATGATGAAGCAAATGAAGGCTACGCGGCAATTGGAAAAGTAACCTCCGACGAAGAAATTTATTCGTACTCACAGTGGATATCTAATTTTGAATTAGAATGGTATGGTTACGAGTGGACCTCTGAATATTTTGAGGGTCTTCTGCAGGCCATGGCCGACGAAGATAAATATTCCTCTGGCGTTCAAATTATGAAAGTGGGCATCACAGACTCCGCGGACTCATCTGTAAAGTATTTATATTATAGTGTCCTTATGGGCATTGATGCAGATCCGGCCGTAAATACAGAGAGCACAGACTTTACAGCAGGCTATAGTGGGATATACAACGTCGAATATACGTCAAAAGAAAAAAATCAGCTTCTTTCAGAGTACAAAAGATATGCGGAATATGGAGCAGATGAAGGTGCTGAAATTTCTGAGGTTATACAAAACTCAGTGTCCAGTTTAATAAATACTACACTGAGTACTTTAGTGAATTCTCAGGGGCTACTTAATTTTAAAAAAACGCCGACCCGGCCACAGCTAACTAATAAACTTTATTCGCTATCACAAGTCGACAGAGTTACGACAACTAACTTTACTGGCAGTGCCGGCACCGCCGAGACCGCATCGTCGACAACGACAGCCGCAAGTTCTGGTGTTACCAGCATGGGAGGCTACTAATGACTAGTCTCTCCTCTGAAAAAAGAATTTCGCTTGATCTAATGTCAGGCTCAGATGATGGAATAAGAACTGCTTTAGGTGGTTTTTATTTTGAAACTAGCTCATCTTCTGGGAGGACGTTTACTTTTGAACCATATGTGCAAAAAAGACCTGCAAACAAGCATATATCGCAAGCTAGATATCGAATTTCCGATGAATATTTGCAAGCCGTCGATTCCTCTACGTTAATGCCAAATAAGAAGTTTCCCGTTCGCATATATGGTAGCTCTGAAAATGTGTTAGATGACAAACATTGGCATACCCTATTCTATGGAGGCACATATAAAGAAAACACATACCAACCATTTTACAATGAGAACAGGCACGAAAGTATTAACCTAAGTGTATCAAAACCCGTCGCATTTCCAGAAAGCAGCGCACTCACACAACTTGGATTAGTTTCCGATAGTATTGCTTGCAGTTACAAAATTAATAGATATAATTCGGATTATTATGCATTTGTTGCATCAAGACGCTCAGAAATGCTTTTGCCAAATTGTTATTTTTTGTCTGATATGTCAACTTATGACATTTACGATAAAGACTCTGAAAAATTTAATTCAAATTTAATCAATTTAGTAACTTGTGAAAATAAATATCAAGATATAGGCTCATTGTTTACCTCTAATGTGCGAGAAATGCGCGCTGATCTTGGTGCATTTATGAATGCAAAGAAGTTAGAAATGCTCACAACCAGTAAACAAGGCTATGAATATTCATTTTTAAATACAACGTATATGTCAGCTGCTCTGCCACAAACAACCCTTTCAACTGAAACCTTAAATTATGCTCGCAGTAGGCAAAGAAATATTCTGTTTGATAACAATGCTATTGATAAATTTTACAAGTCTTCACAGATTAGTGAAAATATGGAATATTTTCCGTACTACATTAATATTAATTTTCCACTTGATGACGTCGACGAAAATTATCAATCTATTAAAGATAATAACTTTTCCTCATTCTTTATAAAATCTTTATTCGCTATTTTTTCCGCTTACGGTGCAAAAAATGAAGCCATTATGCCTGAAAGTACAAAGTTGGCGATTAGCTCAGAAGGCTATAATATTACATATGGCTCTTCTATTTCAGATAGTACAGCTCAGTATGGCCAAGCTACTTCAGTTAATAATGTTAAAACGTATGACTTTGTTAAGTTTTTAGATTATTGTAAAAATATGACAACCAACTCTCCAGGCTTGCCCGGCTATATGTTCGCCGGTGAAAATAACGCTTACCGGGTCGCAGCATCCAGAGAATATCAAACAAAAGACATTAATGTCCCTACGGGAGATAGATATATTAAATCAGTTACGGCCGGCGGAGTTTTGTCGGATTTGATAACTAGCATAAGCGCTTCGGAAGATTATAGCCCATCTTCGATAGAAGATATCTTTACTGATACGGAAAGTCAATCTGAAACAATAGCTTATAGAATAAGAAAAGATTCCCTATCTTCCGAGTCCGATAGCGCCGTAGAGCAAGGTTTTATTCAAAACTATTGGTTTATGAATTCAGATATTGAAGAATTCAATTTTTACGACACACAAGTAAATTACAATGTATCATATCAATATAGTGTATATGCCTATAAGATAGTGAAGGGTTACGCATATAAATATTCAAATTTATTGCTGACCAGACAGCTAAATTGCGACATAGAAGAATCATATGGATTAGAATTTTATAATGCCTCTACTGGTGAGCGCGCCGATCAATTATATGATTTACAAGGAGGTAGAATACAGCGACTTAACGATTATTCAACAATGGCACAAGTAACATCAGAATATCCATTTTTAGCCGACATGTATATGGAAATAGAACCATTTGTAAGAATAGTTGAAGAACCAATTTTTACGAAGAACATAAGGGTTACAGACCATTGGCCACCAAAAGTGTTCGCGCGCCCATATCAAGTACTTGACGGATCACAAAAAATAGGATTTGAAATGCGTATACTTGGCCACGAATCCGCGGCTTATACGCAAACGTTTGATGAAGCTAGCTATGATAGTAATGCTAATTATTATGATCATAATAATCTTTTGCCAGATGAAAAAGTGACTGCTGAGTCTGTATCGGAGGTAAAAACCATTGACATATATCGACTGGCTAAAAAGCCCACTTCGTTGATGGATTTTCAAGACAATTTACTTGCTACTGTAGACTTATCGTTACAAGAATCTAAATATGCCTACAAAACTAGTTTTTTTGAGAATATAATCAATACAAATCAAAAATACTATTACGCCTTTAGAGCTAGAAACGAATTAGGGGTTGCTGGACATTTTAGCGATATCTACGAAACACAGCTTGTCGATGATGGCGGATACATATACAAAATTTTTAATACCTACAGGGAATCACAACTAGCAGAAAAAACAGAAAGTACCACTACCGAGCCGATTAGAAAATTGTTGCAAATTAGACCACAGCTTGATCATATAACATTAGTTCAAGACGAACTTAATTTTAATGCCGAAGCTTCAAGTCAAGTCGACAACTTACAAATTGGCACTGCTGATAGTCCTGTTTGGGACAAAACTTTTAAATTTCGCTTGACTTCTAAGAAAACAGGTAAAAAAATAGATTTGAATATTACTTATAAATTGGAGAGCGAATATTAAAAATGACTACTATTTATGTAAAGAGAGGAATATAAATGGCTTTTTTAGATAACTCAGGCGACATTATTTTAGATGCAGTGCTGACAGATTTAGGTCGTGAAAAGATGGCGACCGGCGATTTTAGCGTAAGCTACTTTGCTTTAGGTGATGATGAAATTGATTATTCGTTGTATAACAAAAATCACGCTAGCGGAAGCGCATATTATGATTTGGAGATTTTGCAAACACCTGTTTTGGAAGCCTTCACTGGAACTAACGCAGCAATTAATGGCGGACTGCTAACATCTACAGCCACCGATATTCTTTATATGCCAGTGCTTAAGATTAATGACAAAGGCTGGGCCAAGTCGGCAGTTGTTCCTGATGGATATAATGGCGCCGCACCCAACTTAGTTTATCTTTCTGACAGCTCTAATGATGCTATTGGCTCAACAACAATTTCGGCTATACTTGATATGGCTACCACTACAGCGGGTTATGTGGATTCGCTAGGGTTTTTAAATGGCGATGACTTTACTACAAAATATGTCCTAATAGAGGACGGACTGAATACAACAACGTACAAGGGCACCGCCGCCAACACGACAAGTTTTATTGCTTCAACTGGCTTAATGAATTCTCAATATTATATTCATTATGATAATAGATTTATTGATACGGTTTATGGCGCCGATTCTTCTTCAAAACTGGGGATGTCTACATCGGCCGGCACCATAAGTGTAACGTTGTCCGCAGCCAGGACCGCTACTTTTGATCTTGCACTAGACAACTACAGCACCGCGCGCGTTGCTGGGGCTTCAAACGCCATCTATTATAGCCCATCAAACACAGCAGATGACGCTACAATATCAGCAATCGCCGGCCCCCGCGGAAACTTTACGGCGTTTGCACTGTCTCCAAAGTCAGATTTAGGAGAGAAATACTCGTTATTCGGGAACACTTTAACGATAAACGGAACATCTTGCGAATATATTGACACAACATTGTTTGTTGAAGGTGTGACGACAGGGGCCACTCTGCAGGTTCCAATAAGAATTGTTAGAGTAAAAGTTTAAAAAATAAAAGGAATTAGGAGAATTATTTATGACTCAGTTTTTATCTTTAGATTCTGATGATGCTACCAACACGAAAACATTATTGTATGAATCTATTCCGCTAACCGGAACTGTTGTAAGCGGCACATACTCAGACGAAAACATCAAAAATTACACACACGGGATGTTTCAGAGTGTATACGACTACCCTTATCTGAGTTCCTCTGCGAACCATATTTTTGATATTTCAATGGGATACCATTCAGACTCAGTACTAAGCTCCTCTACTGCGGTTCAAAATTCTAAAAAAATCAACATTTATAATCAAATGTCGTTGGTGCTTTTGGGGGCTTCCGCAAGTGGAGAGATACAACCGTTTGAAACAGACTTAACACAAGACAGGAGCGGTCAAGCGCTAAACGGATTCTTCATTAATCTATCTAGACTTATTACTAAAGATCAGATTAAGAAAGGCACCTTCAGTATGGTGCTTGGAACCGGCTCGGCCGGATTTATATTCGGAGATGCCGGCTGGAAAAATCCATTCTCAGCAAGCGGCAGTTCGCAAACAGTTACAATTCAAGACATAAGCGCTTCTGATACAGGAGGCACAGCTAATACGTACGGAGGCGATTATGGCGTTTTATACAATACAACTTTGGCTTCCGCTTCTGCAGTCAGCTCGCCGGCGCCGGTTAACTATAGCAACGCCGTTGGTTTAATATTTTATCAGGCAGGAATTATTTTCCTTTCGTCTAGCGCTCTTACGGGCGCCAATGGCACCAATGCTCTGTGTGCGCCAACCGGCTTTCGCTATAATCGTCCAAATAACCGCTTTCAGACAATCTCACAAACGTTCACCGGATCAGCGATTTCGGGCGCCTGTGATTCTTTACGTAGGCGAATCAAGAGCATCTCTTTCAACAATACGACCGAGATTAACTCAACGATTTATTTCTGCAGAGTGCCGCACAATCGCTGCAATATGAGTTCTAACCCAACATATTTGACCGCAAGTCAAATAAGAGTTAAGAGTGTAGCTAGTGATCCGCCGGTTGCATATATTACAACTGTTGGGTTATATAATTCTAGCCAGGAGCTATTAGCAATTGCAAAACTTTCGGAGCCATTAAGGAAAGATCCTACAAACGAGATTACACTGCGATTGCGACTAGATTACTAATGCAATGTCGCTTAGAAAATTCGGCCCAAATGATATCGTCGCTAACACACTAAGGGCCTACCCTAGTTGTAAATTTTTTATATATAATGGCAAGGTATACTATAACAACCAGCCAGAATTAACAGGGGCCTTTAGTCCCCAGGCGCTTAATGTTCAGCCAGGACATATCAGCCTATACGAATATAACATTGATAAATTAACTGGCTCTAATAATTTTATCTATCCGTTTATTACTAAACAGGGCGCCGGCGCAAGCTTTAAAACAGTTGGCGCTACAACCTACACCAATGAATTTCAGTATGGTGACACGATCTCTAGCAGCTATCCTATGTCTGCATCGATATATAGAGAGTACATTACAACTCCATCATCATCGGCCACTGGAGAGTTTAATAGACACTTTGTGGCGTTAAAAAATAAATTAAACTTTTATGGCGCAAGGAGTATGCACTACAAAGTGACATCTTCTTATGGCGACAAAAATGTTCAAACTTTAAATTTAATTTCCATACCCTCCATATTTTATGGCAACAGAATTAAGCCCGGCACAGTTTCGCTAAAGTGGTATTTTACCGGATCATTAATTGGCGAACTGCAAGATCTGAAACAAAATGGAGAACTTGTACAAGTAGGCCCAACTGGCAGTACAGGAAGCGGCTCAGTTGCTGGAGTTATTCTTTATGAAGAAGGATTCGTTATGCTAACAGGCTCTTGGAGCCTTAATGACGAAACCATACCAATGACAGCCGCCTCAACAACCGCAAGCAAGCCTTCGTGGAAGTTTTGGGGTGCCGGCGCGCATGATGGAGTTTCGCAGCCAACAACAACTGATGAAGGCAATACTTCAAATTATATGTCTGCATCGTTTGAAATGAACTTTAAGGGCCAAACAGATACTCAAGTATTGACTATGTATGCGCATGCCCGCCGCGGCCAAGTAAACTACTCTAATAACCCGACCTACATAAAATACGGTCAAGAAAAAGTTAGCTTTACATCCTCACAGGTTTATGAAGAAAACTCTTTGTTAGATTTGACAAATGTCGTTAGTTCAAGTTATTCAGATCTTAGTGCTTCTTTTAAAAGACAAGTCTATATTTCTAGAGTTGCAATTTATGATGAGCACAAAAATTTAGTTGGCGTGGCCACACTATCAAATCCTATTTTAAAAGAAGAAGAACAAGATCTTTCATTTAAAATAAGAATAGACATCTAGTATAATAGTAAAATGATATTAGGAATAGATATCTCTACTAGTATTACCGGCTTCGCGATCGTCGCAGAGGGCGAGATTGTTTTTTATGATTCAGTCGATTTGCGTAAGTATAAAAACTTATTTGAGAAAACAGAAAGAATAAAAGAAGCATTATTCAACATCTTCGATAACTATCAGTTTTGTCGTGAAGATGATCACTGGATGGAGATTGATCAAGACAACGAGAATAAGATTAATCACATTTATATCGAACAGTCGCTCCATATGTTTATGGGTGGCAAATCATCAGCCAAGACTCTTTCGACTTTGACGCGTTTTAACGGAATTGTTTCGTGGCTTGTCTATGAAATGTTTAATATGGAGCCAAAGTTTATCGGCGCCACATCTGCCCGCAAGCAAGCCGGCATTAAAGTTCCGAGAGGGCAAAAGGCAAAGCAAGTTGTTTTGCAATATTTGCTTGACAACGAGCCCGCTTTTAAGATAGAATATACAAAGCATGGAAATCCGAAACCTGAATCGTATGATCGTGCGGACGCAATTATAGTAGCAAAAGCCGGGTGGGCGATTGAACAAAGTAGCAGCGAAGAAGATACTGAATGAAGCTTTAGGGCGGGGACGCGATCATGGTTCGGAAATTCTTTTCCAATGTCCGAAATGCAATCACCACAAATCTAAGCTTTCTGTTAACCTGTCTAAAAATGTATTTAAGTGTTGGATTTGTGATTATAGGGGCCGCTCTATTAGGCGTGTTATTAGGTCTTTTGGTTCCTATACACAACTACAGAAATGGGACGCGATATTCGGTAGGGAAGATCTGGAAAGATTTGATGATCTCTTTGCTGAGAGAGGCGTGGAGAGAAACGATCAGACAGTCGATCTACCGGAAGAATTCGTAAGCCTCTGCCACGATAATATACCAAAGACTGGACTGTACGCTCGCAACTATTTGAAATCACGAGGTATTACTGACTTACAAATCCTAAAGTGGAAGATTGGATACTGCTTCAGTGGAGAATATCGCAACAGAATTGTGGTGCCCTCTTTCAATGATGATGGGAATGTCAGTTATTTTGTGGCC
>TARA_R110002110_G_scaffold12814_1_pt1 | contig 43420 bp, 45 predicted proteins | sample TARA_R110002110 | Tara Oceans TARA_R110002110 (sample SAMEA4397330) | marine metagenome | biome: Polar Biome; feature: [SRF] surface water layer (ENVO:00010504); material: water (ENVO:00002006), including particulate matter (ENVO:01000060) such as... | depth 5 m | reverse complement strand
TTCAGGATCAGCGTCGCCGGGGCCGGGACATGAAGGGTTGCGGCAACTAAAAAAAGTGCGAAAAAAAGGCGCGCCCGAGGGGGGGAGAGCGCGCCTTCTTTCGTCAAATTAAAGCGTGCGTGTTACGCAGCTTTTTGCTCGATCGCTTTGGCGCCGGGGGTGGCGCTGATTTCGATCTTGCGTGGCTTCTGCTCTTCAGGGACAACGCGCTCAAGCTCAACCTGCAAGAGTCCGTTCTCAATCGCAGCACCTTTGACCTCGATATGGTCGGCAAGCTCGAAGCGGCGTTCGAATGCGCGCCCGGCAATGCCGCGATGCAGGAAGGCACGTTCGCCCTCGCTGTCGGTGATCTTGCCGGACACAACCAACGTGCGCTCGGTCAACGTGATGTCGATGTCGCCCGGCGCAAAGCCTGCGACAGCCAATGTCACGTTATAGCCGTTCTCACCGACCTGCTCGATATTATAGGGCGGGTAGGCGTTGCTTTGTTCGGTCTGGAGTGCCGAGTCCATGAGCCGCTGCATGCGGTCAAAGCCGACGGAATGACGGAAGAGTGGTGAAAAATCGATCGTACGCATAGCAAATCCTCCTTTGAGCGATCTGATCTATGAGCCCACGCGGCGGCCAAATTTACGGCCCCTAGTCGGGCTCCGTTTACAATGGCAGACCCAAATAGGCATCTGCCCTAACCACACATGAAATAATCCCTTGGCGAGCGCTCGCAAGGGGCGGGTAAAATTTTTTTGAAAAAATGTGGGCGTTGAAACGCGGTTATTCGGCGGCTTGCGCGCGCTTCCAGTCGACTTCCCAGAGCGTGACCGGGCCGTCAAAGCCCTTCATTTCATAGCCGCCGCGACTGACGAACTGGAACGATTTGCCGGCGCAGATGCCTTTCACGACGTCCGAGACGAAAATTTCGTTTTTCTGCGCCTTGTCGACGATGCGCGCCGACATCTGCACGGTGGAACCGAACAGGTCGTTGTCTTCTTGAATCGGCTCACCCGAGTTGATGCCGATCTTTAAATACAGCGGCAGGTTCGGATAGGCCTGGGTGTGGCTGTTGGCGCCACGTTGCATGGCAATGGCGGCTTCAACGCCGTCTGAAGCCTGCTCGAACGAGGCCATGATGCCGTCGCCGGTGTGCTTCACCTCGCGGCCTCGGAACTGGGTTAGGGCCTCACGGACGACCCGGTTGTGAGCACGCACGACCTCTTGGGCACCGGCGTCGCCGAGCTGCTGAGTCATTGCTGTTGAGCCGGCAATGTCTGTGAACAGCACTGTGATGACGCGGGGCTGCTCTTCTTTTAGCTTCGGCTTGTTCCATTCTTCGAGCGAGCCGTCCAGATGGCGTGCAATATGGGTTTCGTCTTGCATGAAAGTGTTCATGGCGTTGCGACCGGCTTGGAACATCTGCATATAGCGGCTGTCTTGTAGAAGGTATTCTTCGTATTTGCCGGCAAAATTCTCGGCATGAGATTTTTTGTACCCCAACACCTGAACGCTGTCGGACAAGATTTTGCTGGCCGCTTTGGCGTCGATGCCGTGGCCCTGCATCAGGGCTTCGGTCGCGCCGGCAACCCATAGGTTGACGCCGAACTTGTTAAAGTTATCGAGTTTTTTCTTGTTGAAGCTAGAGCCTTCAAGCGCCGTGCCCAGCGCTTTCATCATAAAGGCTTTTTGCTTTTCTTCTTTCGGCGACAGACCTCCACCGGCGGCAGCACTTTCGGGTGGCGGCTTGGCGCCGCCGTCATCGTCGCCGACACCGCCGCCCATTTCCGACTTCAGCCGGTCATTGAGGGCGTCATCGTCGGCGTCCGCCGATTTCGTCTTTTTCGCATTTTCGTCGGGCCGGTCTTCCGGGCTCGCGTATTTCTTGCGCTTCTTTTTAATTTTTTTAACTTTACGTACCTGCTTTGCCGCTTTTGGGGGCGGGCGATAGCGAGGTTGACGGTCGGCGAGAGTCTCTTTTTTCAAAAGGCTGGTTGCCATCATCAGCGCCGATAGTAAGAACGTGCCGATAAAGACGACGAACAATAGGTTGGCTTCGGTGTTGCCGGCGATCTTTGTGCCGAACAGGGTCTTGCCGCCGATTAAGCTCGACGTCATGAAGGTGAAAAAGCCACCGATGGTCAGACTGATCAGGGCGACCAGCAAAAGTTTCACGATCACTTGCGTGACGGTACTTTGCTTTTTCGGCGCACTCGCGCGTTTCCGGGTTTTGCCGCCGCTCGTAGTGACCTTGCCACCGTCTTCGTCATCGTCGCTATCGTCATCCATCCAACTGGGGGATGACGATGCGTTGTCGCTGCCATTACCACCGATTGTCGTCGCATCTTGTTCGAACTTGTCGAGGGACGTTACGCCGGCGCTTTTATAAATAACGAACTCTTGGGATGAGCCCATTTCCGGATCGTAGACTTCACGCACCACTTTGACGGCGCTGACGCCGCGCAAACTTTCCATGCTTTTAGCTTCGTTAATGGCTTTGTCCTTTTGGAACGAGCCGAATTGAGCGTGGATGCTCCAACGCTTACCTTGCTGTACATGGACTTCAAACTGTGTGATGCCAGCCAAAGCGGAACCCCCGTAGCGAAGCTGACGGCTGCCTCGCTAAATATACCCCTAAACACAACTTCGGCAGATTCGCCAAAGAAGCTTCTCACCTGAATAGGATAACAAACTCAGAATCTAATAACAATTTGATTTAGCAGCACAATATTAACCATACATGAACCGGCGAAATAAAAAACGCCCCCCAAATTGTTTGGGAGGCGTTTAAATTCGTAATATTTCAGCGGTTTTATTCGGACTTGAGGCCGATGCCCGCGAAACGCTTGTTGAACTTGGCAAGCTGGCCGCCGCTGTCGAGCAGACGATGCACACCGGTCCACGCAGGGTGCGAGGACGGGTCAACATCCAATTTCAGCGTGTCGCCCGAGTTGCCATAGGTCGAGCGGGTCGTGAACGTCGAGCCATCGGTCATCTGCACCGTGATCTCGTGATACTCCGGATGGATATCTTTTTTCATCGCGCGCGTCTCCACATCATTCGAGCGGGCCTTATACAGAGTTGCCAGAAGCCTTTCAAGGGCTGTTGTGGCGAGGTTTACTTGGTTTTTGTCTGAGTCTTGGCCTGGGCACGCCGATTGAACAACGCCAGCAGAGCGACAATCGCGACGATCGCCATGATCAGCGCGCCTGCGAAGTAGGGCGCATGGCGACCGACAACAGCAAAAACCATGCCTCCCATGGCAGGTCCGACGACCCGAGATAAGGTCGTTGCCGAACGGGTAACGCCCATCAGGCCACCCTGAACATCGTTGTCACCGCGCACTGAAATTGCCGTATTCAGCGATGGTGACAGGATGCCGAAGCCCAGCGCCGCGATGGTCATTGCCAACACCAACTGCGTGGACGTGGTTACAAACGGCACCACGGCGAGCCCGACACTGAGCGCAATTGCGCCGATCACGATCAGCCGCTCAACCCCAAACCGTTTTGCCAGCTTGCCGAGCAGGCCGCCCTGCACGATGGCGGCGAGCACGCCGATCAGCGCGAACAGATAGCCGTTCTGCAGCGGCCCCCAGCCGAATTCTCGGGATGACCACATGGCGAACGTCGCCTCAAGGGCGGAGAACACCAAGGTCGCTGCGAATGAGAGTATGATCAACACGCGAATACCTGGCGTACTGAGCGCCTCCATCAGGGCTTTCATTCGCCCGGACCGGCCTTGTGCATTTAGCCGCGCACGGGCCTCCGGCGATAAGCTTTCTTTTAGGATGAATAGGCCGCTTACGAGGGCCAGAGCGGACAGGCCGGCAGCCACGAAACACGGCGTTCGGAAATCTGCGTTGTTTGGGTCCGCACCCGCAATTACCCCGCCGATGGCAGGCCCGATGATAAAGCCGATGGAAAACGCCGCCCCCATCATGCCCATGCCCTTGGCGCGGTCCTCTTTGGTGGTGACGTCGGCAACGTAGGCAAAAGCCGTGGCGATGTTGCCGGCCATGAAGCCGCTGAGTGCGCGGGCTAAAAACAACGACACTAGGCTCTCTGCGAGGCCCAACCAGACGTAGGCGCCGACCGCGCCGGCCATGGACAGCATCAACACCGGCTTACGCCCGACGCGGTCACTGAGCCGTCCCCAGAAGGGGGCGGCGATAAACTGCGCCGCCGAATAGATCGCCATTAACAACCCGACCTGATCGGGCGAGGCGTTATAGTATTCGGCATAGAACGGCAGCAGCGGGATTACGACGCCAAAACCGATCAGGTCGACCACGACGATAAGAAAAAGAACCGGCATACGTTAGCGCTGTGTAAACTTGAATTCGATACGGCGATTTTTTGCCTTCGCAGCTTCCGTCGTGCCGCTGGTGAGCGGGTAATGCTCGCCGAAGCCCGTCGCCGCCAGGCGCTTCGCTGGGATCCCGGCATCGACCAGCGCATGCACCACGGATAATGCCCGCGCCGTGGATAACTCCCAGTTGGACGGAAACTGGGGTGTTGAAATCGGATCGCTGTCGGTGTGCCCATCGACCCGCAATATCCAGTCGATGTCGCCGGGCATTTTGATGGCGATCTCAAGCAAGGTTGTGGCGAGCTTGGCAAGCTCGCGTTTGCCGGCCTCACCGATCTCGGCCTTGCTTTTGGCAAACAGCAGTTCGGATTGCAGCACAAATCGATCACCGACAATGCGCACGTCGTCGCGGTTGCCGATCACTTCACGGAGCCGGCCAAAGAATTCCGAGCGATAGCGTGCGAGTTCCTGCACCTTACCCGCAAGCGCTGCGTTGAGGCGTTGCCCCAAGGCCTCGATCTGGATGTCTTTTTTCTCAGCCTCGGTCTCGGATGCTTCAAGTGCAGCGTTCAACGCGTTTAATTGCTGTCGGAGCGCGGCCATTTGTTTATTCATCAGCGCCAATTGCGCCCGCGCGCTCTCGGCAATCTCGCTTTGCTCGGCGAGGCCGGTTTTTAGGTCTTTGCGGTCAGCCTCGGCACTTGCCAAGGACTGCGCCAGTGCGTCCCGTTCGGCTGCAACATTCTTTGCCGCAATCGACAGCGACGTGACCTCTTTTTCGAGCTCTTCTTTAAGCGCACGGAGTGCTGCGACATCCCCGCTGAGGTCGGCGATCTCGCTCAGTTGCCGATCTAAGGCTTCTTTGTCAGCAGCCGAGCGTGCGGTGAGCGTCGAAATCTGCGCCTGCGCATCGACGTATTCGCTGCGCAATTGCGCGAGTTGCGCCTGCAACTGCTGGCGTGCATCAATCGAGGCAGATAATTGGTTTTCCAGACTTTCGATGCCGAATTGCAGTTGCTGGTTTTCAGATTTGGTCAGCGCCAGCACTTGCGACAATTCGCTGAGGTCGATCTCCAATTGCCGGAGCGCCTTGTCTTTGCCGGTCAACGCTTGGCCCAGGAAAAACTGCGCCATGACGAAGATCAGCAACAAAAAGATGATCACCATCAGCAGCGTCGCCAATGCATCGACGAAGCCGGGCCAGATGACGGTTGATCGATGTTCGCGGCGGCTGATCGCGGCCATGCGGGATTAGGATCCTTCGCCGGTGGCGGCGATGGTGCGCGCCAAAAGGCGAATTTCGCGGCGCAGCGCATCGGATATCTCGTCGCGGGATTGCGTCGTCTCGTCGATCAGGCGTTGCAGATGATTGTCGATGGAACGCAGATGTGCGCGGATCGCCTCGTCATTGCCGCCCGATGCATTGCTGCCGGTGGCAAGCTTTTCCAATACCGGCTTCATCTCGACCTGAGTTTCGGCCAGGCGGCGCATCACCTGTTGTTCGGTACGCATGTGGTCGGTAAGGGTTTCGATCTTGCTGGTGAGCGAGCTTAGGCCCGTGTTGACGTTGTTCTTGCCTTCTTCGCTGCGGGCCATGATCACTTGCAGGTTTTCCAAGCTCTCAGCCGTCTGCTCCAGCAGGGCCTGCACGTAGGCAGGCACGTTGCCGCCTTCGCCGTCACCGCCGAGCGCGCCTGACGACAGCCGGGTCACACTGGACAGCCATTCTTCAAGTTCGTTGAAAAAACGATTTTGCGATTGGCTCGCTTGCAGATCCAAAAACCCCAACACCAACGAGCCGGCCAAGCCGAACAGAGATGACGAGAAAGCCGTACCCATGCCGTCGATGGGCGCTTGCAGGCCAGCCTTCAGGCGCTCGAACACGACGGCCGTATCGTCACCGCCGACGTTCAAACCTTCAATCACCGTGCCGATGGAGCCAACGGTCTCTAAAAGCCCCCAGAACGTGCCGAGCAGGCCTAAGAAGATCAGCAAACCGATATTGTAGCGTGATAGATCCCGGCTTTCATCCAGCCTAGCCGCAATGCCGTCCAAGATCGAGCGCATCGACATTGCGGATAGGCTGAACCGAGACCGGCCTTGGCGGTCGGACAGCATCGTTGCCATCGGCCCCAAAAGCTTCGGCAGATCGCCACTTTGCGGGATAGATACGTGCAGGCCGTTTTCGGCTTCGTCCAGGCGGTCTCGAAAGCTGTCCAGCCAAGACACTTCGGCGTACAGCAACATCACTTGGCGGAAATTATACAGTAGCCCTAACACCAGCACACCGAGGATCAGGCCGTTCAGGGCAGCGTTGGCCATAAAGGCGTCTCGCAGCGGCTGAAACACAAAAAAGCTCGCCGCGCCGACGCACCCCAAAAAGATAATCATGCGGAATAGAAAAACGGTCGGGCGGGTCATCAGATCACGATATCCTATGATACTTGTGGCCTATTATGATTTAGTGTCTCGCGGGCGTCTTGTGAGCGTCTTGTGACAGCAGGTCGCGTTTTTTGCAAAAGCCGCCGGGTGCGAACGACATCCCGTGCGATCAGGATCGTCTAGCGTTTGACGATGTTGACGTCGACCCGGTTCTCCGGCGCGCCTTGTTCTTTGTCGCCAAGTGCACGGACGTCAATTCGTGTCGAGCGCAGGCCTTTTTCGATTAGGTATGAGCGCACCGATAGGGCGCGTGACAGAGAAATCCGTCGCGCTTTGCTCGACGTCAGATCCGGACCTGCGGCATAGGCCATCAGCTGCACGCGCAGTTCGTTCGATGCCTCAAGCTTGGCATAGACGCCGTCCAAGACGCCTTGGCCGTCGGCGGAAAGTTTTGTGTCATCGCCGTTAAACAAAACTTGTGCAGGCTTTTCGCCGGTCGCATCGGGCAGTGATGCTTGCTCGGGCGCAGCGGGTGCAGGTGTGGTGGCCGATGCTGCTTCAGGCGCACTTGGTGCTGCCGGCGCTACCGCGGGGGCCGCAGGCGCTGGGGGCGCGCTGGGCGGCGGCGGTGCTTCAGCGACTTCGGTTTTAGGTGCGGGCGCTGGTGCTGGTGGCGGCGCGGCAGCTGTTTTCGTTTCGACGGCTGCGGCTGGTTTTGCAGGTGCGGGCGGCGCTTTGGCCTCGCTCAACTGTTTTGGCGCGCTCGGCGCAGCAGCGCTTTGAACGGGGGCTTTCGGCATAGGGGCCGGTGCTGGCGCTGCGGCTTGCTTTACGGGGGCGCTGCCCGGCTTGCGAAGATTCACGGTCCCGCTGCGCCCCGTGTTGCTGCCAGGGACGTCCACATACAACTGCGAGCGTGGCATCGCGGCACCCGGCATCAACAGGCCGTCTCGTGACATCGGCGCCATGCCTTGTTCGATTGGAGATCCGTTTGGCATCGCTGACGCGCTTTGGCCGTCAATCGCGCCCCAGTTAATAACAACGTTATCCGTTGCAGATTGATAGGATGAGGTTTGCGCCAATGCGGCGTGATTGCTGACGGCGAGCGCAAAAGCGGCGCCGCCCAAAAACAGGGCAGATCGCGCATACGAAAATCGTTTGTCGCTTTTGCGGTCCATGGGGCCTCCCTCAATCGCTTGGTGCGGGTTTCCGCGTAAAATCTTTCGGCAAATCGCACTCGTAATGTGCAGCCTCGAAAATAATGAAGGCTTGGTCAACCCTCAACAGCTTTACACGCTCTTGCGTGCCGCCTTTAAGAGTTTCATGAAATCGCGGTCGAGATCGCCATTGCTGGCGATAATGCTGCCGTTCTCTAACATCTTATCTTTACCGTCGATGTCGGTGACGATGCCGCCAGCTTCGCGAACCAGCAAAAGCCCCGCAGCGATGTCCCAGCTTTGCAGGTTCCGCTCCCAATAGCCATCATAGCGTCCGGCCGCCACGAACGCGAGGTCGAGGGCTGCGGACCCAAAGCGGCGAATGCCGACCGATCCTGCCATTACGGCTTCAAGTTCTTTGATAAAGATATCATGATCGGGACGCCCCAGGAATGGAATGCCCGTCGCAAAAAGTGCTTCGTTGATATGCTGGCGACCCGATACACGCAGCCGCGAATCTCGCAAAAATGCACCCTTGCCGCGCTCGGCGTAATACAGATCGTCGGTGATCGGGTTATAGACCACGCCCGCTTCGATGCGCCGGTCACGCTCAAGCGCGACCGAAACCGCAAAGTGCGGAATACCATGCAAAAAGTTTGTCGTGCCGTCGAGGGGATCGATAATCCAACGGTTGGAAATATCACTGCCTTCGATCTCGCCGCCTTCTTCGTTCAAAAATCCATAGGCCGGACGCGCCTTTTGCAGGGCGGTGACCAAGATACTTTCGGCCTTGGTGTCGGCTTTGGTGACGAAGTCGGCAGGTCCTTTGCGCGAGACTTGCAATTGTTCGACTTCGCCGAAATCGCGACGTAAAGCCCGGCCGGCTTTTTGCGCGGCCTCGACCATGACGGTGAGGAGGGGGGTGAGGCGGGACATAAGTGGTTTTTGCCGTCCTAAACTAATGGGGCTTAATCTTTGGCGCGTTCGACGTAGGAGATATCGCGGGTATCGACAACGATCCGGGTGCCGGCACCGATGTGCGGCGGTACCAAGACTTTAACGCCATTTTCCAAAACTGCCGGTTTATACGATGACGACGCGGTCTGACCTTTGACGACCGCATCGGCTTCGGCAATTTCCAAGGTCACGTGCTGCGGCAATTCGACGCCCAGCGGCTCATCCTCGAAGCTCTCGATCTTCACATTCATGCCGTCTTGCAGAAACGGCACCAAGTCGACGCCGACCGCTTCGCTGGAAAGCGCGATCTGCTCGTAAGATTCGGGATGCATAAACGTGTGCATATCGCCTTCCGAGAACAGGAATTGATAGTCTGTCTGCTCAAGGCGCGCGCGCTCGACCTTTTCCGATGAACGGAAACGCTCGTTCAGCTTGGTGCCGTCGCGAATGTCTTTCAATTCAACTTGTAGGTACGCGCCGCCCTTGCCCGGTTGCGTGTGCTGAATTTTCGTTGCGCGCCAAAGCCGGTTTTGGTGCTCAATGACCATCCCTGGACGGATGGCGTTGCCGTCGATCTTCATGATCTATCGTCCTGAAAACTATTGTGTCGTAAAAGATTGATTGCGGTAACTCTCGAGTCGCTGGCGCGGGTTCTATCAGGTCGCCCCGCACTCTGCCACCGAAAATATGGTCTTTGCGCTTGTGCGTGCTCAGCGCTTGATGACGGGGGCGAACGCGCGGACCGCTTCGGCGGGCCCGCCCGGGTGCCCCCAAACGCCATTGATGACCGCCAGATAATCGGCGCCGGCCTCAACCAAAGGGCCGCAGTTTTCGTGCGTGATGCCGCCGATGGCAACGCAGGGCAAGATCGTCATCGACGACCACCACTCAACGATATCGGGCTCTGCCTGGTGTTTTGCATCTTTGGACGTGGTCGGAAAAAAGGCTCCGAAGGCGACGTAGTCCGCACCGCGATCACCGGCTTCAATCGCCAGATCGCGACTGGCATGGCAGGTGACGCCGATGACCGCGTCTGCACCTAAGAGTGCGCGGGCGTCAGCCAAGCTGGTGTCGTCTTGACCCAAATGCACGCCGTCGGCCCCGGTCGCCTGCGCGATGTCGGCGCGATCGTTGATGATCAGCGGCACGTCGGCGGCGTGACAGATCGGCAGCAACACATTGGCAGCTGTGATGATATCTTCGTCCGGCACGTCTTTCAGGCGCAGTTGCACGGCACCGACGACCCCGGGGGCGGCATCGAGCGCGGCCTTCAGGTCTTCGGCAAACGCGTGCGGGTCGATTTGCGGCGGCGTGATCAAATAGAGTTTACACGGCGGCGTCTTGGCTTCGCTCATGCGCTGTTGTCTCCCGCGTTGTCTCTGAGCCATGTGTCCAGGGCGTCGTCGGTGACGTCGTCCCCAAGATCAAGGGCGTTAAGCGGGCCATGTACGACCGCGCCCCCGCATTGTTCAGCAATATTCGAAAGTTTGATAAACACCGCTTGCGGTGCCGTCGAGCAAATATATGTGCACCCAGAACGCAGCGCCTGCAACGCCGGACCCGGATCTTCGCCGCAATCAAGGATCGCATCAATGCTGATTGTTGTCGCCGGCAGCTCAGCGCGCACGGTCGCGATCATCTCGCGAAATACGGCCGGGCCGAGGGTGGCGGCAGCGCCGGGGGCGCTGACCAAGGTCAGATCGACGCCCAAGGCATGTGCCCGGCTGACAGCGCGGCGCGCGTGGTGGATGTCATGGACAACAACTCGGGCGCCGCGCATATCAGGGCCTGACGTTTTAAAGGCCGGCGTCTTACAGGCTCGCCATTACCGCAGCCGTATCCGGCATCCGGTTGGAGAAGCCCCATTCGTTGTCATACCAGCTCAGCACGCGGACGAAGGTGCCGTCGATAACCTGGGTCTGCGTGGCATCAAAGGTCGAGCTGTGCGGGTTGTGGTTGAAGTCGATGGAGACCAGCGGCTCAACATTGTAGCCGAGCACGCCTTTTAGCGGACCTTCAGCAGCGGCTTTCATGGCTTCGTTGATTTCTTCTGCGGTGGTCGCCCGACCGGCGTCGAACGTCAGATCAACCAACGAGACGTTCTGCGTCGGCACGCGGATCGCGGTACCGTCCAACTTGCCGACCAGTTCCGGCAACACCAGACCGACGGCCTTCGCAGCCCCGGTCGAGGTCGGGATCAACGAGGTCGATGCTGTACGTGCGCGTCGCGGATCGGAATGCAGGGTATCCAGTGTGCGCTGATCACCGGTGAAGGCGTGGATCGTCGTCATGTAGCCACGCTCGATCCCGACCAGGTTGTTCAGCACGTATGCGACCGGTGCCAAGCAGTTGGTGGTGCAAGACGCGTTCGACACGATGGTGTCGTCGGCGGTCAGGCTGGTGTGGTTGACGCCGTAGACGATGGTCTTGTCGACGTCTTTGCCCGGTGCCGAGATCAGCACTTTCTTAGCGCCCGCTGCGATGTGTTTGCCGGCGCTGGCACGGTCGACGAACAGGCCGGTGCATTCCAGCGCTACGTCGACGCCCAATTCGCCCCACGGCAGATCGGCCGGGTCGCGTTCGGCGGTCACTTTCATGACGCCGGCGCCGACGTCGATGGTGTTGCCGTCGACTTTGACCTCACCCGGGAACGGGCCGTGCGTGGAGTCGTAGCGGAACAGGTGCGCGTTCATCTCGACCGAGCCCAAATCGTTGATGGCAACGACTTCGATATCGTTGCGCTTGCTCTCGACAATGCTGCGTAAGACCAATCGACCGATACGTCCAAAACCATTGATGGCGACACGTGTTGCCATGTTGTCCTCCTGTGCTGGTCGCTGCCGCATTCGGCGCGACGTTTGAAAAAGGCGTTGTTTTTCTGTGCGCGCAAAAAACCGGGTTTCCTGCCAAAGGTCAACGTTTGATTGCCCGATGGCGTCCGAGATTTTTACCAAAGGCAGCGAAATATGAAAAATCGTCGGAGTCTCAGAATTTTACGGGCGATATCTCAGGTTGCGTTTGACGAAAATTGTGGAACCGGCTTAACCTCTGGACATTCGCGGGTTTGATGCGTCGTGGGGCGATGGCGCCCGGGCGACGAAAAGGGGGCCATTATCGGGATGTCGACATCGACAATCGCCAAGGCATCTAAGGTTGATCGTGCCGTTGAACGGCTTGAAGCGGCGGTTGACCGATTGGACCTCGCGCTGACGACAAATGCGTCCAGAGTGTCAGGCGCGTCTGCATGTGCCGCTGACGATTCGGAACACAAAGCCGCGCTCGATGCACTTCGTCAGGAAAATTCAGGCCTTCGTGATTTGAACCGTACCGCCGCCGACCGACTGGCCGGTGCGATTGCCCGACTGGAATCCCTCACCACCGCTGACGTGAAGGGCTGAATCGATGGCACAAGTCACCGTCAGCATCAATGACCGCAAATACACCGTCGCCTGCGACGATGGTCAGGAAGCACATCTGACCCGGCTCGGCGGCTATATTGATCGCCGCGTGTCCGAGCTTGTTGCCGCTGTCGGGCAAATCGGCGATGCCAAGCTTTTGGTGATGGTCTCGCTTTTGGTCGCCGACGAGCTGTCAGACGTGTATGCCGAAAACGAAACGCTGAAATCCGGTAAAGGCGCCGCTGCGGCGGCTGACGTCGATGACCGTCTAAGTCAAAGCCTTGAGCGGATCTCGGCACGCATCGAAAGCATTGCCGAGCGCCTCGAAGGCGCCTAGTTTACAAACAGGCGGGCTACGGGACGCGACAGACCTAAGTATCCCTGGGGCCTTAAATCCACCGTAAGGGAGCTGTCACTGTCCGACTCTTGGGTCGGATACCTACGGCGCCCACCTGCTGAAGCAGGCCACGGAGGATCACACGGTCACCGGTCCAGGTGGTCCGCCTGCTTATTTTTTTCATGCCATGAAGGCCTGTTGCTGGACGTGACTGACCTCGACACGCAAAAATCCGACCTTCGCAAGGCCGCTCAAAAGCGTCGCAAACAAGCGCACGGCGATGCCCCAGATGCCGGCGACGCGCTGGCGCGTCATGTGATCGCGTCGGCGTCGGCTCTGGGCCTTGAAGACGGTCCGCGCGTGGTGTCCGCGTATTGGCCGATGGGCACGGAAATCGATGTCCGGCCTTTGATGCGGGCGCTGGCCGAACTTGGCCACAGCATCGCCCTCCCTGTGGTCACGGCACCGGCGACGCCGTTGACGTTCAGGCGATGGCAGGATGGTGACATGTTGATTGACGGCGGCTTCGGGACGTCTATTCCAAGTGATGCGGCGCCAAGCCTCACGCCGGATATTCTGATCGTGCCGATGCTGGCGTTTGACGCGGCGGGCTATCGGCTCGGTTACGGGGGTGGGTTTTATGACCGGACCTTACAAAAGCTCAGAGACGCACCGGCTGGTCGGGCGCCGTTTGCTATAGGCGCCGCGTTTGCCGGGCAGCGGCTGGACAGGACGCCACGCGGTCCGCATGATCAGCGGCTCAACGCCATCGCCACCGAGCTTGGCATTCTGATGACCTCTGACAGCGGGCAGGAACTTCCTTCGGTATGAATATTTTGATTATCGGCGACGTCGTCGGCAGCGCCGGGCGCGCTGTGCTTAACGGCAACCTCGCTCAGCTTAAAACCAAACTGAAAGTCGACTTTGCCATCGTCAATGGCGAGAACGCAGCACATGGCTTCGGCATCACCGGCGCGATCTGCGATACCATGTATCAGTCGGGCGCGGACTGCATCACCACCGGCAACCACGCTTTTGATCAGCGCGACGTCATCGATCAGATGGGCCGCGACGACAAAATTTTGCGTCCGATCAATTATCCTCCGGGCACACCCGGGCGCGGTTACAAGACCTATACGACCGAAAGCGGCAAGCGGGTGTTGGTCGCCAACGTGATGTGTCGGCTGTTCATGGAGCTCCTCGATGATCCGTTCCAAGCCGCGGCGGACTTACTGGATCGCTACCGGTTGAAGCGCGATGTGGATGCGGTGATCTTTGATCTGCACGGCGAAGCGACCAGCGAGAAACAAGCGTTCGGCCACTACGTCGATGGCCGCGCCACGGCTGTGGTCGGCACACACACCCATGTGCCAACCGCCGACGGACGGATTATGCCCGGCGGCACCGCGTATCAAAGTGATCTCGGCATGACCGGCGATTACGACTCGGTGATCGGCATGCGCAAAGAAGGGGCGACATCGCGCTTTATCTCGAAAGGTGAGCGTATACGCCTCGAGCCCGCCGACGGCGATGGCACGCTTTGCGGCGTGCTGGTCAGCACCGACGACAAAACCGGCCTCGCCAAACGCATTCAACCGCTCCGCATCGGCGCGCATTTGGCGGTGACCATGCCGAAGGGGTAGGTGGCGCTCTAAGATCCCGGGTCGCTTGCGCGCCCGGGAAGTCGCATTGTTTTTGTGCGTGATTTTTGTGCCATTCACCAAATTTTTCCCCGACCTGCGACTTCCCGGAATGGCCTCAGAATTTTCTGGGGCCATATCCGGGATATTAAAGCACGATGCTAAAATTAACCTCGTGTTGCCAAAATCTTGACATATTGCGCGGTAATGATGATTGAGGGCGCGCTAGACGTACGCGTCGGGAATTTATTCCTGGCTGTATTCATCGGCGCGCCTCAATAGTAGTATAGAGCGATTCGCGACCCGGGCGGTTTCGGGGGGCGCCTAACACGAGCGGGACGGAGACGGACGAACGAGATGGCCGGCCATTCAAAGTTTAAAAATATTATGCACCGTAAGGGCGCGCAGGATGCGAAGCGCGCCAAGGTTTTTGCAAAGCTCGGCAAAGAGCTCTCCATTGCAGCGCGCGGCGGCGAAGACCCGAACTTTAACCCACGCCTGCGCTTGGCAATTGCCAATGCGCGCGGCCAGAACATGCCGAACGACAACATCAAGCGCGCGATTCAGCGCGGTCTCGGCGGGGACGGCGAGAACTACGAAGAAATCCGTTATGAAGGGTATGGGCCTGGCGGTGTGGCGATGATCGTCGAAGCGCTGTCGGACAATCGCAACCGCACCGCATCCGAAGTGCGCTCGGCCTTTGCAAAGCACGGCGGCAACATGGGCGAGACCGGCTCGGTCAACTTCATGTTTGATCGCGTCGGGCGGATTGTCTATCCGACCGATGTGGCGGGTGCAGAAGCGATGTTCGAAGCGGCCCTCGAAGCAGGTGCCACCGACGTTGAAAGCGACGCGGACGGCCACACCATTATTTGTGATCCCGACGATTTTGCCGGCGTGCGCGAAGCGCTTGCGGAGACTTTCGGCGACCCGGAAAGCGGCGGGCTCGATTGGAAACCGCAAAACACCATTGAAGTCGATGTCGACACGGCGAGCACGCTGTTCAAGCTGATTGATGTTTTGGAAGACAACGACGATGTGCAAAGCGTGTCGTCGAACTTTGACGTATCCGACGAGATTATGGCGCAGTTGAGCGCCTGATTTCGTTTAAACATAACGGCCCCTAGGGCAGGAGCTTCATGTGCGGCTGATCGGTTTCGATCCAGGATTGCAGATCACGGGATGGGGCGTCATCGAGGCGGTGGGCAACCGTCTGAGTTACGTCGCCGACGGCGTCGTCAAAACCTCTCCCGATGCCACCCTCGCGGATCGTTTGGTGCAGTTGCATGCGGGCCTACGCGAGATCATCGCCGAGTACACCCCCGAAGAAGCTGCGGTTGAGGAAACCTTCGTCAACAAGAACCCGGTTTCGACCCTGAAGCTCGGGCAAGCGCGGGGCATTGTCTTGTTGGTGCCTGCGCTGGCCGGGCTGCACGTTGCTGAATACTTGCCGAACCTCGTTAAAAAGACCGTTGTCGGCGCCGGGCATGCGAGCAAGGAACAAGTGCAGATGATGGTCAAAACCTTACTGCCGGGCGCCAAGGTCACCGGCGCCGATGCCGCCGATGCGCTCGCCGTCGCGATCTGTCACGCACACCACCGCGGTACGTCCGAGCGGATTCGGCAAATGATCCGCAAGCAACCCGTCGTCGGGGCCGCCAGATGATCGCGCGCCTCAAAGGGATCGTCGAAGAGGTTGGGGACGATTGGGTGGTGATCGACGTCGCCGGTGTCGGTTATTTGGTGTTCGCCTCAAGCCGTACTCGCAGCCGGCTTGCGGTGGGCGAGGCTGCGATGCTGTTCATCGAAACCCATGTCCGCGAAGACCACATCCATTTATATGGCTTTACCGGTGCCGAAGATCGCGATTGGTTTAAGCTTTTGACCACGGTGCAGGGCGTCGGTGCGAAGGCCGGGCTTGCAATCCAAGGCGTGTTGAATGCGGAACAGCTCAGCCGGGCGATTGCCAGCGGCGACAAGGCGGCGATCACGCAGGCGCCGGGTGTCGGGCCGAAGTTAGCGAGCCGGATCGTCTCAGAGCTTAAAGATAAAGTCGGCGCCATCGCGCTCGGTCAAGCGGCGAAAGCACAGGTCGCGGCCCGGACACCGGGTGCGGTGCCTTCAGCCGTCGACATCGCGGAAAGTGCGGTGTCGGACGCGGTATCGGCGCTGGTCAATTTGGGCTACAGCCCATCGCAAGCGTTGGGCGCAGTCTCTGAGGCTGCCAACGATTTGGGCGAGGGGGTCGACGTCGGGCAACTGATTAAGGGTGGGCTGGCGCGCTTGGCGCCGGCGGATACCCGTGCAGGGGCGCGTACCTAAATGGCCGAAGGGGATCGTATTATCGAACTGGGCGAGACCGCCGGCGACACACAAGATGTCGCCCTGCGTCCGCAACGGCTGAACGATTTTGTCGGCCAACCGCAAGTGCGCGCCAATCTGAAAGTGTTTGTCGAGGCATCGCTGCAACGCGCTGAAGCGTTGGATCATGTGTTGTTTTACGGCCCGCCTGGGCTCGGCAAAACCACGCTGGCGTCTATCGTCGCCAAAGAAATGGGCGTCGGCTTTCGTGCCACGTCGGGTCCGGTGATCGCTAAGGCTGGCGACTTGGCGGCGATCTTGACCAACCTCGAAGCCGGCGACGTGTTGTTCATCGATGAAATTCATCGTCTGAGCCCGGCGGTCGAAGAAATCCTGTACCCGGCGATGGAAGATTTTCAGCTGGATCTGATCATCGGCGAAGGGCCGGCGGCGCGTTCGGTGCGGATCGATCTGCCGCGCTTTACCTTGGTCGGCGCGACCACTCGATCGGGCTTGATCACCACGCCGTTGCGTGAACGTTTCGGCATTCCCATGCGACTTGAATTTTATGGCGTCGATGATTTGCAACATATCATAAGCCGCGGCGCCGGCCTGTTGGGCTTGGCCTTGGAGTCTGACGGTGCGCGTGAAATTGCGAAGCGCGCACGCGGCACGCCTAGGGTCGCCGGACGATTGCTTAGGCGGGTCCGCGATTTCGCAGCGGTCGACGGCAGCATCAGTGTGGATGCGAAAACCGCCGACGCCGCGCTCAACCGCTTGGATGTGGATAAGCGCGGCCTAGATGCCATGGACCGTCGTTACTTAGGCTGCATCGCCGACAATTACGGTGGCGGCCCGGTTGGGGTTGAGACCTTGGCCGCCGCGTTGTCGGAACAGCGCGATACCATCGAAGAAGTGATCGAGCCTTATTTGATTCAGCAAGGCTTGCTGATGCGCACGCCCCGAGGCCGCGCACTGACCGGTGACGGTTTCAAGCACTTAGGCCTGAAGGCGCCGAAGTCATTCGATCAGTTGGAACTGATCCGGGAGGACCCAGCTGATGCCTGATGCGTCTGGGCAGCATGTGCACAGCCTGTCGGTCCGGGTCTATTATGAAGACACCGACGCTGGCGGCATCGTGTATTATGCCAATTATTTGAAGTATGCAGAGCGTGCGCGGACCGAGCTTCTGCGTAGTCACGGCATCGAAAACGGTGCGCTGATGTGCTCGGACCGGATCGCCTTTGCGGTTAAATCCTGCAGTACTGATTACATCAAGCCGGCGCGTTTGGACGATGCGCTGGATGTGCGCACCACCGTAACTCGGCTCGGTGGCGCGAGCCTGCACATGCATCAAGACATTTGCCTGGACGGCGCCACATTGGTCGCCATCGATGTGCGCTTGGCGTGCATGGACGTTGACAGCGGCGCGCCTGTGCGCCTGCCCGACGTAGTGCGCGATGCCTTACAGCAAGTTTTACAGACATGAAGATTAAGCGATTTTTGAAAGCGGAGTGACGAATGGAAAACCAAGCGGTTGATGCCGCGCTTATGGCCGGTTCGGTCGGCGCTGACAACTTCACCATCATGGCGATGGTGCTGCGTGCCGATATCGTCGTCAAAGCGGTAATGTTGATTTTGGTGCTGGCGTCAATTTGGTGCTGGGCGATCATCTTCGAGAAGATATTGAACGTGAGCCGGCTCAATAAACGCTCATCGGATTTTGAGCAGGCGTTTTGGTCGGGCAAGTCGTTGGACGAATTGTATGAGCGAATATCCCCGAACCCGCGCGATCCGATGTCAGCTGTGTTCGTTGCCGCAATGCGGGAATGGCGGCGTGCATCGGGCAGCGCCGGCGCCAGTCTGAAAGTTGGTGTCGCCGAGCGGATTGAGCGCGTCATGCAGATTACCGTGCACCGCGAGATGGACCGGGCCGAGCGCTATATGACGTTCTTGGCCACCACCGGTTCGACGGCACCGTTTGTCGGTTTGTTCGGCACGGTGTGGGGGATCATGAACAGCTTCCAGGCGATTGCGGTGTCATCGAACACCTCCTTGGCCGTGGTCGCGCCGGGCATTGCCGAGGCGCTGTTTGCGACCGCGCTCGGCCTGCTCGCCGCCATTCCGGCGGTGGTTGCCTACAACAAACTCAGCCGTGACCTGGATCGCTATGCCGGTCGGCTGGACAGCTTTGCCGGCGAGTTCTCGGCAATTTTATCGCGTGAAATGGACACCTAAACGGAAAAAGGTGCGACGGATATGGCAACAATATTAGAGCGCACATCAAGCGGTGGCCGTTTCCGCCGAGGGCGAAACCGACCGATGAGCGAGATCAACGTGACGCCGTTTGTCGACGTGATGTTGGTGCTGTTGATTATCTTTATGGTGACGGCACCGCTGTTGACGGTCGGTGTCGAGGTCAATCTGCCGAAGACCGATGCGGGCGCCGTTGCCGGTGATGACGAGCCGCTGGCGATCTCGATCACGGCGGGCGGTGAGATTTTTCTGCAAGACACGTCGGTGCCGCTCGAAACCTTGGTGCCGAGGCTGCGCGCCATCACCGGCGAGAACCAGGATTTGCGAATATTCGTGCGCGGTGATGCGGATATCAATTATGGCCGCGTTATGGAAGTGATGGGCACGATCAATCGTGCGGGCTATCGCCGCGTCGCTTTGATCACGCAAAGTGGCGACAAGAAGAAAAAGAAAAACCCGTAACCAGCATGTTCAATCGGACCAACACCAGATGAATAAGGGCCTGATCTTTTCGATCGGTTTTCACGCCGCCATCGTGGCGGTGGCGTGGTTTGGCTTGCCGATTTTGAGCCCGATAGACCCGCTGGACGAGACGCCGATCTTTGTCGAGATGGTGGACATTTCCGACGTCCGAAACGCGCCGCAGCCGACTGTGAAGCCGGCCCCCGAGGAAAAACCGCCGGAGCCCGAGAAGAAACCGGAACCGAAACCGGTTGCGAAAGCGCCTGAGCCCGAACCGGCCCCGCCACCACCACCGGCTCCAGAGATCGCAGCGTTGCCGCCTGAGCCTGAGCCGGAACCCGAGCCTGCACCGAAGCAGCCTGAGCCAGCCCCTGAGCCTGAGCCTGAGCCTAAACCCGAGCCGGAGCCGGTGCCGGAAGTGAAAGCGGAGCCGGCACCCAAGCCCGAGCCGAAACCGGAGCCCGCACCTGCGCCGCCAAAGGCCGTGGCAGCGGTAGCGACGCTGAAGAAAAAGCCGACGCCGCCGAAGGAAAAACCGGAGTTTCAGGTCTCGTCTTTGCTGAAGACGCTTGAGAAGATTAAAGAGACCCGGGCTGCTGAACCTGAGAAGCCCGCCAAAGAAGAGCCGACAAAAGATTTTGCGGCCTCGATCAGGAGTGCCTTAAAAAAGCCTAATCAACAGGTTAAGTCCGATCTTGATCAACCGGTCAGCATGACTGAATTGGATGCCATGCGCCGCAAAGTGATCGAGTCGGTGACACCGTGCTGGAATATTAATCCGGGTGCTAAAAATGCTAAAAACTTGGCGGTGGTGATACGTATGTCGATGAATCCGGACGGCACCGTCGGTGCCGCGGTTATTCAAGATCAGAACCGTTACTATAGCGATGGGTTTTTCCAATCCGCTGCCGATGCTGCGAAGCGCGCTGTGTTGAATCCGCGCTGCAATCCGATCAAACTGCCGGCGGATCGCTATGAGATTTGGAAGACGATTGAAATCAACTTTGATCCCAGCGAGCTTTTGTAGCGCGCAGCTTTAAGGAGCGATGATGTTTTTACCAGCCATGGTCCGCATTTCGGTATTTGCCGCATTGCTTCTCGCCTTTGTACCGATGGCATCGGCGGAGCTTCGCGTCGACATCACCCAAGGCAATGCCGAGCCTTTGCCGATTGCGGTTACCGATTTCTTCGGCGCCACCGGTGAAGACGCGCGGATCGGTCGTGAGATGGCGGCGGTGATATCCGCCGATCTTCAACGATCCGGTTTATTCAAGCCGATTGATCGGCGCGCGTTCATCGAAGGTGATGGCTCTTTGGCAACATTGCCTCGCTTCGGTGATTGGCGGATCATCAATACGCAAGCTCTGGTGCAAGGCCGCACGCAATTGGTAGCCGATGGTCGACTACGGGTTGAGTTTCGGTTGTGGGATGTGTTCGCCGAGCAGCAGATGGTCGGCCTTGCCTACTTTACGGTGCCCGACAACTGGCGCCGCGTTGCGCATATTATCTCGGATGCGATCTATAAGCGGATCACCGGCGAAGACGGCTATTTCGATACGCGCATTGTCTACATCGCCGAAAGTGGGCCGGCGCAGCGCCGTATCAAGCGCCTGGCGATCATGGACCAGGACGGCGCCAATCACAGGTTTTTGACGGATGGCTCGTCGCTGGTGCTGACGCCCCGGTTCTCGCCGACGCTCCAAGAAATCACGTATCTCAGCTATCACGGCAACACGCCGCGCGTTTATATCTTCAACATCGACAGTGGACGCCAGGAACTACTTGGGAACTTCCCGGGCATGACGTTTGCGCCCCGGTTTTCGCCGGATGGGCAAAAGGTGATCATGAGCCTTGCACAGAACGGCAAGACCGATATCCACGTGATGGATTTGCGGACCCGGCAATCAACACAATTGACCCGGTCCGGGGCTATCGATACCTCGCCCAGTTATTCACCGGATGCTGCACAGGTCGTATTCAACTCGGACCGGGGCGGTTCGCAGCAGTTGTACGTCATGAACGGCGATGGCAGCAATGTGCAACGGATTAGCTTTGGTGATGGGCGCTATGCGACGCCGGTGTGGTCGCCACGCGGCGATTTGATCGCGTTCACAAAGATTTCACGGGGCCAATTTTATATTGGCGTGATGCGCCCCGACGGCTCGGGCGAGCGTCTTTTAGCTGAGGATTTCTTGGTCGAAGCTCCGACCTGGGCGCCGAACGGGCGCGTGTTGATGTTCTTTCGCCAATCCAAGCGTGGCGAGATGGTGACGGATCCTCGACTTTATTCCGTTGACCTCACGGGCTATAATGAGCGTGAAGTCATCACGCCGGTGGGGGGGTCGGATCCTGCGTGGTCGCCGATCATCCCGTGATAATCGCATGACGGGAGAGGCGGGAATGCGCCATTTTATCCCGCGCCGCACAAAACTATTGTTGAATATTCGGTTGTGGGCTGAACCTGAAACATTGTGCTGTCCCAAAAAAGTACTTGGAATCAAGCGCGTCTGTCTTTAACAATACCAGTAATTGGCGTCCGCAGAGGGGGCCAGCGGAGGTTTGTGCCGATTGATCGGCGAACAGGGTTTAAGAATTACACCCGATGAGGAGTTATCCTATGCGTTTTAAATTTTTGACGATGCTGGCCGCAGTCGCACTTTTGGCAGCTTGTGAAACGGCGCCTGAAACTACCGGCAACACCGGCTCGAGCGGTGCAAGCACTAACACTGGCTCAAGTGCGCCTGCCGCCGTACAAATTCAAGGCGGCTCGCAAGAGGACTTGGTCGTTAACGTCGGCGACCGTGTGTTCTTTGCTTACGACAGCTCGGACCTGGGCGCCGAAGCGCGTGCTGCGCTGGAACAGCAGGCCGCTTGGTTAAAGAAATATGGCGCCGTCCGCGTCACCCTCGAAGGGCATGCTGACGAGCGCGGCACGCGCGAGTACAACTTGGCTTTGGGTGAGCGCCGTGCGAACGCCGTGAAAGATTACTTAGTCGCTTTGGGCATTAACCCATCGCGGGTGAAGACTATTTCGTATGGCAAAGAGCGGCCTGCCGCTATCGGCCACAATGAAGTCGCTTGGGCGCAAAACCGCCGGGGCGTCATGGTGGTGAACTCTACCGGCAGCTAAGCGACCAGACGTCATAAAGAAAATTGGGCGCTTGTCTGCCGTAGGGTGGGCAAGCGCCTTAATTTTGCCTAATATTTCTCGCAGTTTAGCTGAACCGAGTCGCGGACATCTTGTCCGCAGCACGATTGGCCAGAATAATTGAGAAGACCGGAGAGATAGTCATGACGTTCCGACGAGCCTTTATCGGTGGTGCCGTATTCGCTGTCGTGATCGTGGCCGCGTTTGCGGCCCCGTTGCCGTCAGCGGCGCAATCCCTTGATGCGGCTGCGCTGCGTGATCGGATTGATCGTTTAGAACGGGATATCCGTACCCTCAACGTACAGATTGCCCGGGGCGGTAGCGGTGCCCCGCTGGTGAGTGGCAGCAGCAATGCGGCGGCAAGCGGCGACCCAGCGGTTGCAAGACTCGGCGTCCGTATTTCCGAGCTTGAAGGTGAATTGCGCGGTGTGGTCGGGCGCATCGAAGAAATGTCTTTCAAGCTCAATCAAATGGGCACGCAACTCGATAAAGTCGTCGCCGACGTCGATTATCGTCTGCGCCAGCTCGAACAGGGGGGTGGCACCGGTGCGCCGCCGGCCTCTATGAGTGATATGCCCACCGGCGTATCGCCTGCGGCACCCGGGCCTGTGTCCGGCAATGTGTTGCCGAACGGCACTCAAGTGCTGGGCACCTTGACGGCGTCAGAAGCTGAAAATGCCGGTCCACCAACGCCGGCCACAGCCCCGGCAGCCCCCAGCGAAGAAGATGCTTTGCTGGCGCAATTGACTGGGGAGCCGTTGGCCGCTCCTGCGCCGAGCGCAGCACCCGCACCGGGCGCCGTCGACGTCGCGCAAAGTGGTCAACCGGCGGCGCCCAAGGGCGCGCAAACTGCCGCGTTGCCGGACGGTACGCCGCGTGAACAATACATGCATGCGTTCAGCCTGCTGCGCCAAGGCAAATATGACATGGCGGCGAGCGCGCTCAATCAGTTCCTTGAAAAAAACCCGGATGACCCGCTCGTCGGCAATGCGCGCTATTGGCTGGGTGAAACTTATTACGTGCGGGGCGCGTTCGTTGAGGCGGCCGAAACGTTTCTTGAAGGCTATGAAAGCGACAAGCGGGGCGCCAAAGCCCCGGATGCGTTGTTGAAGCTCGGCATGTCGTTGGCGAGCTTGAACAACAAAACCGAAGCCTGCGCGGTGTTTCAAAAGCTGCGGGGCGATTATCCCGAAGCCTCCGCCGGTCTGAAAAGCACACTTGAGCGCGAGTGGCAGAAAAACGGCTGCACCTGACGCCGGGTATAGTCGATGATGTCGATGCCTCTCACGGATATTGAATTCAGCAATCTGATTGATGCTCTTGGCCCGTTCGAAGCCGCGCCGCATCTTGCGGTGGCGGTTTCGGGCGGCGCCGACAGCACGGCGTTGGCGTGGCTGGCACACCACTGGGCTCGGGCGCGGGGCGGGCAGGTGACGGCGTTGACCGTCGATCATGGACTGCGACCAGAGGCGACTGCCGAAGCTGAGGCCATCGCGCAGCAACTGAATATGCGTGGTATTGCACATCAGACGTTAACCTGGTCAGGCCCGAAACCCTCGCTCGGCCTGCAGGCGGCAGCCAGACAGGCGCGCTATGGGTTGCTCGAAAACTGGTGTCGCGCAAATGCCGTGGTGCATCTGCTGGTTGGCCATCACGCCGGAGATCAGGCGGAAACCTTTTTAATGCGGGCTGAGCGCGGGAGCGGGCCGGACGGCTTAGCGGCGATGGCGCCGGTCCGTGAACTCAGCGCGTGCCGTATCCTCCGGCCATTGTTGAGTCTTGAGAAGACGCGTTTGATGGCGACGGCACAGGCGGCAGAGCTGGTCTGGGTCGAAGATCCCAGCAACGACAATGTGGCGTTCCAACGCGTGCGGGTTCGTCACGCGTTGCAGGATGGCGGTATCGACACGCAGTCCTTGGCCCAAGGGACGGTCCGCTTTGCCGGCGCCCGCGCGGTGCTGGAGACGGAAACCGCGCGCTGGCTGGCCCGACATGTAACCTTGAATGCGGCAGGTTATGCGGCGCTGTCATTGGACGCGCTCGAAATTACGGCACCGGAAATCGTGCATCGCGGCCTCGCTCGGCTGGTCGCGGCGGTGGGCGGTAAGCCCTATGCGCCAAGCCCGGCCGCGATTGAGCGTGTGTATAAGGCTTTGACGCAGGGCGACGCGGCAACCTTGGGCGCCGTGCGCGTGTGCGTTGAGATAGATCGCATTGGCATCTATCGCGAAGCCCGAAATCAGCCGACGCCGCTGACTTTTTCGTCGAACGCGCAGGCGCAAACGCACCATTGGGACGGTCGGTTTGCGGTCCACATTGCGCCTGAAACGGCGCCGCTCAGCTGCGCCGCATTTTCTGATGCGGTGTTCGGTTATTGGCCCAAGCGTCAGCGGCCGGATTGGTTTTTGAAGCTGCCCGTAGCGGCGCGGGCAGGCTTGCTGGTCTTCCGCCAGAAAACCAATATTGTCGTTCCTAAGCCGGGCAGCGAGGCTAACATGGGCATTCGCGTCGCTTTTCAGCCAAAAAACCCGCTTGCCGGAAACGGATTTTCCATTGCGTGAGCGTCGAAAAGGACTATCTCTAGAGTGTCTGACCCGCCGTAAAGCCGGTCGGGCGACTTTAGGTATGCGATATAATTCGCGATTTTGGCGGTCGGAGCGGCCGTCGCATGCGCTCAAAAAGGAACTGCGACCTTGAATTTCAGCAAAAACCTCGCGCTCTGGATCATCATCGGATTGCTCTTGTTGGCATTGTTCAACCTTTTCCAAGGGACGACACAACGCCCGGGCGTGAACGAACTCGCGTTCTCCGAATTTCTGACCAAGGTTGAGGAGGGCGACGTCAAGGGTGTCACCATTAAGGGCAACCAGATATTCGGCCAATACCTCTCTGGCGGCGGCTTCCAGACCTATGCACCGAACGACCCGCAGTTGGTTGAGCGGCTCAAGAGCAAAGGCGTACAAATCCGCGCGGAACCTTCTGAAGACGGCTCGCCGACACTTTGGGGTGTGCTGATTTCGTGGTTTCCGATGCTGCTATTGATCGGTGTGTGGATTTTCTTCATGCGTCAGATGCAGTCGGGCGGCGGCAAGGCGATGGGCTTTGGCAAATCCAAGGCAAAACTGCTGACCGAAAAACAAGGCCGCGTGACGTTTGATGATGTCGCCGGTATCGACGAAGCCAAGCAAGAGCTTGAGGAGATCGTCGAATTCCTGAAAGACCCGCAAAAATTCCAACGCCTCGGCGGTCGTATTCCGAAAGGCTGCCTGCTTATCGGTCCGCCGGGTACCGGCAAGACCTTGACCGCGCGCGCCGTCGCCGGTGAGGCGAACGTGCCGTTCTTCACCATTTCCGGTTCCGACTTCGTCGAGATGTTCGTCGGCGTCGGCGCATCGCGCGTCCGCGATATGTTTGAGCAGGGCAAAAAGAACGCGCCTTGCATCATCTTCATTGACGAAATCGATGCCGTCGGTCGGCACCGGGGCGCGGGCCTGGGTGGCGGCAATGACGAACGTGAGCAGACCCTTAACCAGTTGCTGGTCGAGATGGACGGCTTTGAGGCCAACGAAGGCGTGATTTTGATCGCCGCCACCAACCGGCCCGATGTGCTTGATCCGGCGCTGTTGCGCCCGGGTCGCTTTGACCGTCAGATCGTTGTGCCGAACCCGGATATTCTGGGCCGCGAGAAAATCTTGCGCGTGCACATGAAAAAAGTCCCGCTGGCCCCCGATGTGGAGCCCCGCATTATCGCGCGCGGCACACCTGGGTTCTCTGGTGCCGACTTGGCCAACCTGGTGAATGAAGCGGCGTTGCTGGCCGCGCGTAAATCCAAACGCGTCGTCACCATGGCCGAATTCGAAGAAGCCAAAGACAAGGTCATGATGGGTGCCGAGCGACGCTCCATGGTGATGACCGAAGACGAGAAAAAGCTGACCGCTTATCATGAGGCCGGCCACGCACTGGTCAGCATATACATGCCAAAGACGGACCCGTTGCACAAAGTCACGATCATTCCGCGTGGTCGCGCGTTGGGCGTGACGATGAGCCTGCCGGAACGCGACCAGCTGAGCATGTCTGAGCGGCAACTCCTGTCGCGGCTTGCGTTGATGTATGGTGGTCGTCTCGCCGAAGAACTGACCTTCGGTAAGGAAAATATCACCACTGGTGCCGGTAACGACATTCAGCAGGCCACCAGCTTGGCCCGGAAAATGGTCACGGAATACGGGTTTTCTGACAAGCTTGGCCGGTTGCGCTATGCGGATAACGAGGAAGAGGTTTTCCTCGGCCACTCCGTTGCCCGCCAAAAGAACGTGTCTGACGCCACGGCGGCGTTGATCGACGAAGAAGTCCGTCGCTTGATCGAAGACGCCGAGGGCAGTGCCCGCAAAGTTCTGACCGAACACGCGGACGAACTGGAGACGCTGGCGCAGGGCTTGCTCGAATATGAAACCCTGTCCGGGGCCGACGTGAAGGCCTTATTGGCGGGTGAGCCGATCCATCGTGACGATGATGATGGCGGTTCGTCGGATACGGCACGCCGGACATCGATCCCGACCGGTGGCAAAACCCGACCGAAAAAAGGTCCGGGCGGTGCCGGTGGTATTGATCCCGATCCAGAGCCGCAGCCCGGTCAGTAACCGGCTCGCATTCGAGCGCGGGTATGCCTGAACCTCTTATGTTCGCCGGGTTGTCTTTAGACCGACCGAGGTTGATGGGCGTCGTCAATGCGACGCCCGACAGTTTCTCCGACGGCGGCGATTTTCTCGATCCTGACATTGCGATTGCCCACGGCCTCGCCATGCGCGATGCCGGTGCCGACATTCTGGATGTCGGCGGCGAGTCGACGCGGCCTGGCGCCGACCCCGTCAGCGAAGCCGACGAACGCGCCCGCACCTTGCCGGTGATCAAAGGCTTGGTGGACGCAGGCGCGCTGGTGTCCATCGACACGCGTCGTGCTGGTGTGATGCGGGCCGCGATTGCGGCAGGCGCAAAGATCGTCAACGACGTGACGGCGCTTACCGGCGATGACCAAAGCGTGGCGGTCTGTGCCGAGCTTGGTTGCGACATCGTATTGATGCATATGCAGGGCGACCCCCGCACCATGCAGCAAAACCCAAGCTACGACGATGCGGCCTTAGATATTGTCGATTACATGGCCGAGCGTCTTATGACCCTTGAAGCCGCCGGCATTCCCCGCGCGCGGATTGCCGTCGATCCCGGCATCGGGTTCGGCAAGAACTTGGATCACAACCTCCGCATCTTGGCGCACATTGATGCGTTCCATGTGCTGGGCACGGCAGTATTGTTAGGCGTGTCCCGGAAAAGCTTTATCTCGAAGATTGATCGCGACTGTGATGCCAAGGACCGGATCGCCGGCTCTATCGCAGCCGCCATCGCCGGCTGGGATCGGGGCGTGCAGTTGTTCCGCGTCCATGATGTTGCCGAGACCCGCCAGGCGCTCGCCGTATGGCAAGCGATTGAGGCGGCAGAAGACGTTTAGTGGACGCCTAGCGTCCGCTCAGCATCCGCATCAGGGTGCGGTCTTTGTTGACCACATGGTGTTTGATCGCCGCCAACCCGTGCACGGCGATGATGCCGAGCCCGATATACGCCAGCCAATAATGCACATCGATGGCTAGGTCGCGGGCTTGCTTGTCGATCTGCAAAAGCGCGGGCAAGGTAAAGACACCGAACACGTCGATCCCGTCCCCGCTGGACGTCGAGATCAAATATCCGCTGACCGGCATCAAGAGCATCAATATGAACAGCATCCCATGTGCAGACTTGGCGCCGATGCGTTCAAGCTTTGTTAGTGGGGGTGCCGGGGCGGGGGCTTGGCCGATCAATTTGCGGATAATGAATGCGACAGCCAACACGAATGCAATGATGCCGAAGCTTTTATGCAAATCCAGCCCGCGATTGTACCAAGCGTCATAATAGCTGAGGCCGACCATCCACCAACCGAGCCCGGTCAGCCCCAAAATCACCAGCGCCGTCGCCCAGTGTAAAAGTCGGGCGACGGCGCTGTAACCTGTTGGGTGTTGGCTCATCTTTCGTGCGCCCTATTGGCGGATACCTTCAAGATAAAGATCTAGAGAGACGGTGTTGGATTTCGGGCCGAGGTCGTAGCCCATGCCAAAGTCACGACGGTCAAACTCGGCGGTGCCTTCAAAGCCGGCGCGATAGCCGCCCCAGGGGTCTTTGCCTTCGCCGATTTTCTTGACCTTGATTTCAATCGGTTTGGTCACACCCATCAACGTGAAGTCACCCGTCAGCGTGCCGCCCGACGCATCGCCGCTATAGCCCGTGCTGACGAATTTCGCTTCGGGGAATTTCTCGACATTCAGAAAATCGTCGGAACGCAGATGCTTGTCGCGCTCGGCATGGTTCGAGTTGATCGACGTGGTGTCGATGGTCAGGCTGATTTTCTGAGCTTCCGGGCCTGCTTCCGGATCAAACGTAAAGCTGCCGTCAAAATCGTCAAAGCGGCCATTCAGCCAGCTGAAGCCTAAGTGAATGACTTTGAACTCGATGAAGGTGTGGCTGTGATCGATTTTATATTCGGCGGCCTTTGCGGGGGCGGATACAGCCAGCACCAGTGCAGCCAGCGGCATGAGGACCAAGCGTTTGAATGTCATTGTTAGCTCCACGTTTTGAATTCACTTAGACATAGAATGGGAATTGAAGACTCGGATTTACACCCATCGGCTTGGATTTCCGGCCGTAAACTTCTCGGAAACCCTTTTCATGACAGAATTATGGGGTATGACTGTGCAGACTGGGGCTTTGCGGACTTTATGGACGGCTTAATGACGACAACGCGGAAATATTTCGGCACCGATGGTATTCGTGGGCGCGCCAACACCGCACCAATGACTGCCGACGTGGCGTTGCGGCTTGGCATGGCGGCGGCGATGCAGTTTCGCCGTGGCGACCACCGCCACCGCGTCGTGATCGGCAAAGACACACGGCTCTCCGGTTACATGATCGAGCCGGCGTTGACGTCCGGGTTTGTGTCGATGGGCATGGACGTGGTGCTGGTCGGCCCGATGCCGACACCTGCGGTCGCGATGTTGACCCGCTCGCTCCGGGCCGATCTGGGCGTGATGATTTCTGCGTCTCACAATCCGTATGAAGATAACGGCATCAAATTGTTCGGCCCCGATGGTTATAAGCTATCGGATAAAGTTGAGGTTGAGATCGAAGCCGGCATGGACAGCGATCTTGTTGACGACTTGGCGCCGGCATCCGGCCTTGGTCGCGCACGGCGGTTGGACGACGCCCGCGGTCGCTATACGGAATATGTGAAACAAACGTTCCCGCGCGGGCTTCGTTTGGACGGCCTCAAGGTCGTCATCGATTGCGCCAACGGCGCCGCGTACAAAGTGGCGCCCGAAGTGTTGTGGGAGTTGGGCGCCGAAATCGTGCCCATCGGCGTCAGCCCGGACGGCACCAACATCAACGCCGGCTGTGGTTCGACGCATCTGGCGACGCTGCAAGAGGCCACCGTGGCGCACGGCGCCGATATCGGCATCGCGCTCGATGGCGATGCGGACCGGGTGCTGGTCTGTGACGAGGCCGGGACCATCGTTGACGGTGATCAGATCATGGGGCTGATTGCCCAGGACTGGCACCAGACGGGCCGACTTAAGGGCGGTGGCGTGGTGGCGACGGTGATGTCGAACTTGGGGCTTGAGCGCTTTATGAACGGTATGGGGCTCGACCTCAAACGGACCCGTGTCGGTGACCGCTACGTCGCCGAAGCAATGCGCGCCGAGCAGTATAATCTGGGTGGCGAGCAGTCGGGCCATCTGATCTTTGACGACTACGCGACGACGGGTGACGGCTTGATTGCCGCTTTGCAAATTTTGGCGGTGCTGGTCAGCGGCGACAAACCGGCCAGCGCGATGTTCAACTTGTTCACGCCGGTGCCGCAATTGCTGAAAAACGTTCGCTTTAACGGTGGAGCCCCGCTTGAGGCCGAGACCGTAAAGGCGGCAATCCGCGCGGGCGAGCAGCGTCTTGGCAACAACGGGCGTGTGTTAATCCGCAAGTCCGGGACCGAGCCGTTGATCCGGGTCATGGCCGAAGGGGATGACCTTGTGCTCGTCGAAGCGGTTGTCGACGGCATTTGCGACGCCATATCCAAACAAGCTTAAACGTTCAACGAGGCAGCAATGGCCAAGATGACAGGGCGCGTGCTGGTGATCGCAGGATCTGACAGCGGCGGCGGCGCGGGCATACAAGCGGACATTAAAACGATCACCGCGTTGGGTGGGTTCGCGATGACGGCGATTACCGCGCTGACGGCGCAGAACACCCAAGGTGTTCATGGCATCCACGATGTGCCGGCGGATTTCGTTGCCGACCAAATGCGCGTCGTGCTTGAAGACATCGGCGCGGATTGCATCAAGATCGGCATGCTGCACCGGGCCGACATCATCGAAACCGTGGTCACAACATTGGCCGAACTTGCGCCGGGTGTGCCGATTGTCGCCGATCCGGTGATGGTCGCCAAAGGCGGCGCGTCGTTGCTGGCCGAAGCGGCGGCGGATGCTCTCAAAACCGTGTTGATACCCGCCGCCCACGTGATCACGCCGAATTTGCCCGAAGCCGAAGTGCTGATCGGCCAATCCATTTCAAATGCGGCGGATATGGACGCGGCGCTGGATGCGTTGGCGGGCTTGGGCGCCCATGCTGTGTTGCTGAAGGGCGGGCATCTTGAAGGCGACGCCTTGGTCGATTTACTTCGAGATGCAGACGGCACCACCCACCGTTTCGAAGATACCCGCATCGATACGCAGAATACCCACGGCACCGGCTGCACCCTGGCGTCCGCGATCGCGGTCGGTTTGGCGCAGGAGATGACCTTGGTCGAGGCGGTGAAACGGGCGCGTGCGTATGTGCGCCGCGCGATTGAGACAAACCCCGGCTTCGGCCACGGCCACGGTCCGCTTAATCACGCGGTCACGGTGGGTGATTTTCAAGACTAACTTAACCTCTCCCCCCACTGCGTAGGGGAGGGACCTTGGACCAAGGCATTGCGCCATCTGGGCGCCAGCACATCTTCTTTACTGCATCATCCTGAACTTGATTCAGGACCCATGGTGACGCGCATCCCGGCGGCGCGGTGCGTGACGGAACATAGATCCTGAATCAAGTTCAGGATGATGCGTGGGTGCTTGAATTTGCTTTTAAGCGATCACCGGCGCGGCGCCGCCAGGACCGGCCAAGATGTCGCGGATGATCGTTAGGCCTTGTTCCAATTCACCCCGGGTGCGGCAGCTGCCGATGCAGATGCGGATCGCGTGTGGTGCCTGCTGGCGGCCGACGACGAACGATTCGCCTGACAGCAAGAACACGCCCCTGGCTTCGGCTTGTTGGCGCACGGTCTCGCCGCGCCAAGGGTCGGGCAGGGTGAGCCAGATTTGATAGCTGTGCTCGTGACCGTAGATGTCATGTCCGACGAGCGCGTCGGCGGCGATCTTCATGCGTGCCTTGGCTTCGTCACGTTGCCATGCCATCAGTTTCTCGCCGGTGCCATCGTCAAGCCAGCGCATAGCGATCTCGGCCATTAACGGTGGCGTCATCCAACTCGACATTCTAGACGTCGCCCGGATCGCATCGTTGGCACCTGGCGGGGCGGCGATATAGCCGACCCTGAGCCCGGGTGCCATCGCCTTTGATAGGCCGGTCACATAGACGACCTGATCTGGGATCAGCGCCGCGATGGCGGTCATCTGTTGGTCCGGCAGAAAGCCCCAGATATCGTCTTCGATCACCAGCACGCGATGGCGTTGCACGACCTCGGCAATCGCTCGTCGGCGTGCCATCGGCATGATCACGGCGGTCGGATTTTGCACGGTGGGGACCAGATAAACCGCACTTGGCCGATGTTCCAAGATCGCTTCTTCGAGGGCATCGGCCTTCATGCCGTGATGGTCGATTTCCACCGGCGCTAGGCGGACGCCCAGCTGTGAGGCGATGTGGATGATGCCGGGGTAGGTGATGTTTTCCACCAACACCGTGTCGCCCGGCCTTGTCAGGGCCATCATCGAAATAAGCAAGCCGTGTTGCGTGCCGTTGGTGATGGTCAGGCATTCGATGTCGGTGTCCACTTCCGCGCGGGCCACCCATTGTACGCCAGCATGACGATGCCGGGCCAAACCGGAATGGCCTTGGTAGTCCATCATGTCGCTGCACATATCAGTGTCTTTGCTGATCTCGCGGATGGTTTGGGCCAACTCGGCACCGCCGTCGCCGAGCGGCGGCACGGCCATTGAGAGGTTGATGCCGTTGTCGCGGACGCCACCCAAGGCAAACGCGCGGGGGGCGCGGGGTTGCGGATAGCGGCCATCACTTTTGACATAAGTGCCGCGCCCGACCTCGCCGCCGACCAAGCCGCGACGTTCGGCTTCCTGGTAGGCACGTGAAACGGTGCCGAGTGTAACTCCAAGGTCATAGGCGAGGTTGCGCATCGCCGGCAGCTTGGCCTCAGTGTTGAGGTCGCCCTCATGAATGGCTTCGGCAATCGCGTCTGCGATCTGAATATATTTGGGGCCACTGCGCCCGCTGAGTTCGGGTAGCCAACTTGTCATCATAACAATAAACCCATTGTGTGCATTGTATTATCTTAATTATAGATACAATGACCTTATACAAGAGGAATAAAGAGATGAAACAGCAAAATTGTATCGATACAATGCAGCCGGGCTTCGAGCTTCAAGCCGCGCCGAAACTGGATCTGGCGCACGGTGTCATGGACGTCATCTGCGGGCTGTTTGCGACGCTGTGTCTGTGGCAGCAGCGGGTCGAGATGCGCGGACGGATGGGGCGATTGGATGCGCGCATACTCGACGATATCGGTCTCAGCCGTGAACAAGTGATGGCAGAGGCAAAAAAGCCGTTCTGGAAAGCGTGATCTTTCTTGCGGGATGCATTGAACGGACAGCCTGAATGGCGTTTTATGCGAGCATGACTTCATCGGCGCGGGGCTCATCAGGTGATACAGCGATGGCGGCAGCTTTCGGGCTTGCCGCCTTTGCCGTGTTGTCGTGGGGGATCACCCCGGCGATCACCGCGTTTCAAGTCACCGAGTTGCCGGCGCTGCAAGGCGGCATGATGCGCTCAGTCTTGGCGGTGCCGCCGGCTTTGGTCTGCATTTGGTGGTTGAAGCTGAGATTGCCGACGGATCAGACCACATGGATGTGGTTGGTGCTGGCGGGTTTTGCGGCGTTTTGTGGGTTTCCGATTTTGTTCACGCTCGGTATCGCGCGCACGTCGACGGCGCACGCGGCGTTGATCTTGGCGTTCATGCCGGTAATTTCGGGCGCGCTAGGCGCGGTGTTGGACCGACGGATGCCGCGTCCGGGCTGGCTTGCAGGTGCTGCAATTGCGATGGCTGGCGAGGTTGTGCTGATCACGGCGCGCGACAGTTCCGGCGAAGCGACGCTAAGCGGTGATCTTTTGTGTATCGCCGCTGCGATTATTTCCGGGTCGGGGTATGTCGCCGGCAGCCGCGCCACGGCGAAGATCGGCACATGGTCGACAACGTTTTGGGGCGTTACCATTGCCGGGCTTACGCAAGTGCCCATTCTGGCTTGGCTTGCGCTGGATGTGGATTGGTCCGGCGTCGGTTGGGTCGGCTGGTCGTCGACGCTGTACATGGTGATGTTTTCAACCGTACTCGCCTATGCGGCATGGTACTGGGCACTCAATCACGGCTCGGTCGCGCGGATCGCACCGGTGCAGTTTTCACAGCCGTTGGTAAGCCTGGTGTTTGCGGTGTTGCTGTTGAACGAGGTCATCACGCTGCCGATCGCGATCTCGACGGCAATGATTTTGAGTGGCATCGTACTTGCCAGCCGGGCGCAGCGTCCGCCTAAACTCATTCAATCTGGAGACAAATAATGACGACGATTCCGCTGCGCGACATCGAAGCCGCCGTCACCATCGTACATGCGCATATGCGCCCGACGCCGGAAATTCACTGGCCGTTGCTGTCGGCCCGTGCCGGGTGCGAGGTGATCGTTAAGCACGAGAACCACACCCCCATCGGTGCCTTCAAAATTAGGGGCGGGCTCAATTATATGTATCGTTTGGCTGAATCCGAGCCCGATTGCCCGGGGGTGATCACCGCGACACGTGGCAACCACGGGCAGTCAGTGGCACGTGCGGCCACGGCGCTCGGTATGCGTTCGGTGATCTATGTGCCGCACGGCAATAATCCGGAAAAGAATATCGCCATGCAGGCATTCGGCGCAGAGCTGAAGGAATTCGGCGACGACTTCCAAGAAAGCCGCGAAGAAGCTGGGCGCGTCGGTGCCGCCGAGGGTTTGCACATGATTCCACCCTTTCACCCCGATTTGGTTGCCGGTGTCGGCACCTATGCGTGGGAATTGATGATGGCGCATCCTGATCTGGATACGATCTATGTGCCGATCGGCATGGGGTCCGGCATCTGCGGGTTGATCTCAGCCCGCGACGGGCTCGGCTTGGCGACCAAGATCGTCGGCGTGGTTGCCGATAAAGCGCCGGCCTATGCGCTGTCATTTGAAGCCGGTAAACCGGTCGAAACCAATGACGCCAACACCTTTGCCGACGGCGTGGCGTGTCGGGCACCGGACCCGAGCGCCGTTGCAATCATCAACGCCGGCGCAGACCGGATCGTGCGCCTCGCCGAAGATGAATTCCGCGCTGCTATGCAGGCATACTTTTTTGATACGCATAATATTGCCGAAGGGGCGGGGGCTGGTGCACTGGCTGGATTGCTGCAGGAAAAAGAAAAAATGGCGGGCAAAAAAGTCGGCGTGATTCTGAGCGGCGGCAACGCCGACCGGGCACAGTTCCAACAAGCGCTCTGCACCGATTGCAGCCGTTGGACCTGAGTTTTACACTCGCATACAGGACGCAGCGAAAAAGGTACAAAGATGACTGAAGAATTATTCCGAGACGACGCCTATTTGAAATCATGCACGGCAAGCGTGACGGCTGTCCACGAAGGCGGTATCGAATTGGACCGCACCGTGTTCTATCCGACCGGCGGTGGCCAGCCCGGTGACACTGGCGTGCTGGTCTGTGCCGATGGCCGCCGGATCACAATCATCGATACTGTGAAAGACTGGGATAGTGGCGCGCACCTGCACGTGCCCGAAGACGGTGCCCCAACACCCAGTGTCGGCGATCAGGTAACGGCAGAACTCGATTGGGATCGGCGTTATCAGCATATGCGCATGCATTCGGCGTTGCATTTGTTGTGCGCGACCATCGACGGCGGCGTCACCGGCGGGCAAATCGGTGCCGAAAAAAGCCGCCTCGATTTTGATTTGCAAGACACCGCCTTGGATAAAGAAGCAATCACAGCCCGCTTGAACGAACTGGTTCAGGGTGACCATCCGCTGAGCCATCGCTGGATCAGCGACGCAGAAATGGCCGCCAACGAAGACTTGGTTCGCACCATGTCGGTAAAGCCGCCTTCGGGGGCCGGGCGTGTGCGCTTGATGGAAATCGCCGGGGGCGTTGATCTACAGCCCTGCGGTGGTACCCACGTCGCCAACACCGCCGAGATCGGCGAGCTCCGCGTCGGCAAGATCGAAAACAAAGGCAAACATAACAGGCGCGTCAATGTGCACCTGGTTAATCCATAAGTATAAAAAACACTCCTGAGGGGAAACAAGTATGAGCACCAATAAGCACAAAATCGCCGTCATTGCCGGCGACGGGATCGGCAACGAAGTCGTCCCACCGACGTGCCGTATTCTCGAAGCGGTGGCGCGCAAGCACGACTTGGGTTTCACTTTCGATGAAAAAGATTGGAGCTGTGAGCGCTATCATAAAAACGGCGCCATGATGCCCGAAGACGGCCTCGACGAAATCCGCAACCACGATAGCATTTTGCTGGGTGCCGTCGGCTATCCGGGGGTGCCGGATCATGTGTCGCTGTGGGGCTTATTGATCCCGATTCGTCGCGAATTTCAGCAGTACGTATCGTTGCGCCCGGTGCGCTTGTTCGAAGGCATGCCGTGCCCGCTGGTCGGTCGCAAGCCCGGCGACATCGATATGGTCGTGGTGCGCGAAAACAACGAAGGCGAATATTCCGAAATCGGCGGGCGCATCTATCGCGGCACGCCGGACGAGATGGTCTCGCAACAAGCGATCTTCACCCGCAAGGGCACTGATCGGATCATGCGTTATGCGTTTGAGTTGGCGAAGACCCGAGCCCGCAAGCATTTGACGTCGGCGACCAAATCAAACGGCATCATCCACTCGATGCCATTTTGGGACGAGCGGTTCGAGGCGATTTCTGCCGAATACCCCGACGTTGAGACGGCAAAATTCCACATCGATATTTTGACGGCGCGCTTCGTCACCAACCCCGATTGGTTCGATGTGGTCGTCGGCTCCAATTTGTTCGGCGATATTCTGTCGGACCTCGGTCCCGGCGTCACCGGCACCATCGCGATTGCGCCCAGCGGCAACATCAATCCGGAGAAAGACTTTCCGTCGATGTTCGAGCCGGTGCACGGCTCGGCACCGGATATCGCCGGCAAAGGCATCGCCAACCCGATCGGCACGGTGTGGTGCGCATCAATGATGCTTGATCACTTAGGCCATGCCGAAGCTGCCGCAGATATGATCACGGCGATTGAAAACCTGCTCAAAGGCGACGGACCAAAGACGCCGGACATGGGCGGTAACGCCACCACCGAAGACTTATGCCGCGCACTGGAAGAAGAGCTGGGCAATTAGAAAAGGCTGATCCGATGACAACGATACCACTGTATCAATTGGATGCTTTCACGGATCGACCGTTCGGCGGCAATCCGGCGGCTGTGTGCATCTTGCATGACTGGCTGGATGACGCGACGCTGCAGGCGATTGCGGTTGAGAATAACCTGTCTGAGACGGCATATCTTGTGGCTGACGGCGATAACTTTAAACTCCGCTGGTTCACGCCGGGGATGGAGGTTGACCTGTGTGGCCACGCGACGCTGGCGAGTGCGGCTTTGGTGTTGGATCATCTGCAGCCCGGCCGCAAAGTCGTCGCGTTCGAAACCAAAAGCGGCACCCTGACGGTCAAGCGCGACGGTGACAAATTGGCGATGGACTTTCCCGCGCGACCAGCCGAGGAGGTGCCATTGCCGGAAGGCTTCGAAGCGGCGACTGGCGTGGTGCCCGAGCGATTTTTGCGGGCCCAGAAAAACATGGCCGTGCTTGCGGATGAAGCCGCCGTGTTGGCATTTGACCCTGACCTTGATTACATCAAAAACATGCAGGGCATGGGCTTGATCGTGACCGCGCCGGGCGGCGAAAGCGATTGCGCATCTCGGTACTTCGCCCCGCACGCCGGCATCCCCGAAGATCCCGTGACCGGGTCTGCGCATTGCACCATCGTGCCGTATTGGGTGGCGCGGTTGGGTAAAAACGAAATCTATGCGCGCCAAGTCTCGGCAAGGGGCGGCGATCTTTATTGCCGCTTGGATGGTGATCGGGTCGTCATGGCGGGTTACGCCATAATGGTGCTCGAAGGCCGCATGACGATTTAAACATGACCAAGGCCGCCATCCGCCAAGCTCGCACCGCCGAAGATATCGCCACCGCACGTGATATGTTTCGGGAATACCAAGTTTGGCTCGGCGTTGATCTTTGTTTTCAAGACTTCGATTCGGAACTCGCGAACCTGCCCGGCGTTTATGTGCCGCCAAGGGGTGAAATTTATATCGCTGCCGCAGGTGACGATGTTGCCGGCGTGGTCGCTGTGCGCCCCGTTAGCGATGGCCTCGACGGCAGGTCCGAGGTAAAGCGGCTATACGTGCGTGAAGGCTGGCGGGGGCAGGGGCTTGGCCGTGCTCTTGCCGATGCGGCGGTTTCCTTTGCGACGCACGCCGGGTATACGACAATGGTTCTAGATACGTTGCCGCATTTGGTCACGGCGCGTGATATGTATGCGCGCATGGGCTTTAAGGAAATCGTGCCGTATTATGAAAATCCATTACCGGACGTTGTGTATATGGAGAAAATCCTGAATACGTCAGGAAATGATAAGGCAGAACCATGATTCTGCCACGATGTGCTTTTAGGAATAGATTTATGAATATGAAGACGACCCGGCAATTGGTCATGGCAATCCTGCTGATTTCGGCGGCGATGCTGTCGGTGGCATCAATTGCTGCGGCGCAGACCGAGAAGCTGCAACTAAAACGCACCTTCGGCCTTCGAGGCAGTGGCGAATCGCACGTGCAAATGCGGGCTATTATCGCTCCGGTGCGCCGTAGCGCGAAAAGTTTGTCGACGGCCAAAATCGCCGTCACGCCGGTGCTGACTGTAGTCTCCAAAGACAAAGTCGGCTTCGTTTGCACCTTGGGCCCAAGAATCACCGATGCGTTGTTACGTGCTTGGTATGAGCAGCCGCTGACCCTCGACTACCTGTTCAGGCCGGGGGAATCGACGGAGCGAGCATATCGCATTTCCAAGAATGCATCCCAGCAAGCCGAAGACGCGCGCCTGCTTGCCGAGATCAATAAAGTTCTCAACGAAGAACTGGTATCGGAAATCCTGGTGCTGAAAGGGGCCCGTAAAATGGGCGGTGGCGCAATGTCGAAGCTGCCGTTTGCGAGCGTGCTCGGGTGTGCTGAGCTTGAGCAGGCGGACCCTGAGCCGGACGAAAAGAAGCCCGCGCATTAAATCTGCTTAAGTTCGGCCGCAGGCTTCATAAGCGCCTGAAATGGCGTCTTTGGACATTTTTCTTGTGATTTTAAACTCAAGTATTAGTATTTAGGGTGCGCACTATGACTATGCGTGGGGGTGGACGCTACTTGTTGTGGATTGCGGCATAACGGTACATAGCCCAATCATCCGCAGACGATTAATTAAGGGGACGGCATGCCGAACGCCATTGTGAAGCTGGTTACAAAGGGAGCGGTGCTTTGTGTCGTGGCAGTTGTCCTCAGCGGTTGCGGGCTTCTCAATAACGGGGTGTTCAAAGAATCCTTTTGGGCTTCGAGCCCATTTAAGCAAAACGACGAGGCTGAATTGGGCATTGCCGAGTTGGCCAAAGGCAACTATGTCACCGCTGAGGGTCATTTTCAGCGCGCGTTGAATGCCAATATGCGCGACATCGATGCGCTTTTAGGCTCGGGTATTTTATATCAGAACACCGGCCAGTTCGTGAAATCGCGAGAGATGTATGAAGCGGTTCTCGCACTCCGTCCTGATGACAGCCAGCAATTTGTGGTGTGGAGCCAGTTGACCACGCGCCCCGCATCGCAGGTCGCCAGCGTTAATTTGGCTCAATTGGAATCGTCAAACAGCACGGCGCAAGCGCCTGCCGCCGCGCCATCGCCGAGCAGTTCTTCGGTCACTTCGGGTCCGGTGCAGGTGAGTGGTGCGCCGACCAGTGATGTGATGCTGGGCCGCACGCGCACGCAGGTTGCTTCGGCACCGCAAGCGGCGATGCAGCCTTCAAGCATGCCGTCGATGGCGCCCGACGGGACAAACAGCCTTGAAGCCATCGGCAGCTTTGTCGGCGGGGATGCGAATGTGATCTCCAGGTTCGCGTCGGCGAAAGCATTGCGCGACCAAGGTTTAATTACCGAGGATGAATTTGCACAACGTCGGCGTTCGAACGTCGGTGCGCTGTTGCCGTTAACGGCGCCGCCGCCGGCAGCTGGCCTCGACCGGCCGGTGCCGAATACGGAACAAATCTCGGCGCGTTTGCGTGCCATTGGTCGTGCCTTGGAAATGCGTGCGATCTCGGTCGCGCAGCACGCGTCTGAGCGAAACATGATCTTAGATGCCTTAATGCCGTCGGCCCCGGTGATGGTGGCAAGCCCAGGCGTGCCGCCACGTGGTCTGATGGAGGCCGCCGACAGCATGCGCCGCGTCGAAAAGCTGCGCGACGCCGGCTATATTACCAACGAAGAATATGCGCGTGAGCGTCAAGCCATTGAACTTTCCGTGCAGACGGCATCGGCTGCCCCGAACGCTGCAGGCGCGTCAGCAGCGCCAATGGCTGCTGCACCAAAAGAAATGGCCAAAGAAGAAAAGCCTGAGATGAGTGGTCCACAGCCGGCTGTGCACTTGGCTTCCTATCGTTCAGCAAAACAAGCTGAAAGCGGCTGGCTGCAAATTAAACGCGCACACGGCGCCGTGCTGGGTAAGGTCGGGCATGGGGTTAGCAAGGTGACGTTGGGCAGCAAGGGCACCTATTACCGTCTCAAGGCGGGCCCGTTGAAGTCGACGGCGGATGCCAAGGCGTTGTGCTCGAAACTCAAGCAGCGCCGTCAGTTCTGTGATGCTACCGTGATGAACGACGGCTAACCCGCGAAACTTATTTGTTATTGTTGATGAACGTTTCCATGGCCGCGAGCATTTCTGTGGGCTTTTCCGCGTGCACCCAGTGGCCTGCCCCTTCGATGCTGGCGAACGTCGCCGATGGGAACAGTGCTTCGATCACCGGATGATGCGCGTCTTCGATGTAATCTGAATTGCCACCGGCGATAAACGTGGTCGGGCCATCGTACGGATCGCCTGCGGCCATGGGGAAATCCAAAATGTCAGGCATGCCTGATTCGATGGCGTCCAGGTTGACCTGCCAGTATAACCCATCCTCATTTTGCCCCAAGTTTTGCAGCAAGAAGGCGCGCACCGCACGGTCGTCGATGGCGTCGGCCAGGTAATCATCTGCCTGTGATCGCCGCTCTAATTCTGCCAACGGCACATGGCGCATGGCGTCGACATAGGGCGCATAGTTGTGGTCATAGGGCACGGGTGCAATGTCGATTACCATCAGCGCTTTGACGGCCTCAGGCGTGGAGAGCGCCAGAGACATTGCCGCTTTACCGCCCATGGAATGACCGATCACCAATGCAGGCGCGATTTCCAAATGCTGGATCAGGGCGGCCACGTCGTCAGCCATGGCGCCGTAGGTCATGGCATCGTCCCAGCCGCTGTCGCCGTGATTGCGCATGTCGGCTGAGATCACACGTGCGTGCGCCGCCAACCGTTTTTGTAGGCCCTGCCAGTTGCGCCGTCGCCCGAACAGGCCGTGCAAGACAACCACCGGTGGGCCGTCACCTTGGTCTGTGATGGCAAGTGGAATAGCGGGCATGCGTTGCGACGGCCGCTTAGTCAGCGGTTGCCGCGACCTCGGTGTTCTTCAGTGAAGCATACAGCCGGTCTTGCTTGGCGCGATAGGCTTGGAACTGTTTGAGCTCTTTGCCCGACAGTGCGCGCCCGGACGGCATGCGAATCCGCAACGGGTTCATTTGCTTGCCGGACAGCAAGACTTCGTAATGTAAGTGGGGACCGGTCGAGCGGCCCGTGGTGCCGACGTAGCCAATAACCTGCCCTTGTTCGACTCGGGTGCCGACGCGCACGCCGCGGGCGAACCCTTTTAGGTGTGCATACGCAGTCTCATAGGTGCCGTTGTGACGGATTTTCAGATAGTTGCCATATCCGCCGTTGCGCCCTGCATAGGCAACGGTGCCGTTACCAGCAGCATAGATCGGTGTGCCCGAAGGTGCGGCAAAGTCGACGCCTTTGTGCATGCGGGTATAGCCCAAAATCGGATGCTTGCGCGCACCGAACGTCGACGACATCCGTGCACCGTCAATCGGCGTGCGCATTAGCGCTTTCCGGGATGCCTTGCCGTCCTGATCGTAATACTCGATTGATCCGTCCGGCATTTCGTAGCGATACACGGTAATCCGTTTGCCGCTCAGTGTCAGCGCAGCAAAGGTGACGGCACCGTTATATAGCGCTTTGCCGTTTTTGTCGGAGACTCGCTCATACATCACTTCGAATTGGTCGCCGCTGCGGATGTCGCGCTGGAAGTCGACATCCCACGATAGTAAGCGGATCAACCGTGCGATGACCACAGCCGGGACGCCGGCATCGCGGCCTGCCACATACAAGCTGCTGTCGATGGCGCCTTCGGCGCGGGTCGACGTATGCTTCAACGTCTTTGTGCGTTGCTCGGCCCGGAACGTGCCGTCCGGCGTGCGTGCCACATGGACTTCGGTTTTATAATCAGGTTCGATGGCCAGGCCGATAAATGTGTCACGATTGGGCGAACGCTTATCGACCGAGATCGGCGCGCTTTCAAATGTCAGCGTCACGTCTTGGCCTCGGCGAATCCGACGCGGGTTCACGTACTCGGACAGCGCCTTGATGGCGTAATGCGCTTCGGTGCGGTCGATGCCGGCACCGTGCAGCAGATCGGCCAAGGTATCACCTTTGCCGACTTCGATATGTTGTGAGTAGACGGCGGGCAGGGCTTCAGGCGCACGCGCGTCAATCGGTCGCATTGGACGACGGGTCAGCAGGGTGGCCGCCGTCGCCGGATTGCCGAGCGAGAGCGGCGCCATCGCCATGGTCTCGTCATCGTCGCGATTCGGTGCGCCGACATCGACCTGCAAGACGTTGAGTGCGAACACCAGCGCAAGCGCTGACGTTGCCGCGATTACATAGATACCTTTGATCTTCATCCCAGTCGTCCGTGAATCCCTCAAGCGTCCCAGAAAATCGTTATATGTTGGTCTTTTGTCGAATTTCGGCCTTCGTTGCGTTTCTTGGTCCCAGGTGCCGGCAACGACGTTGATGCTGCAGGCCGCATAAACGGGCCGAGTTGTGCTCGCTTTGATGACGTAATTTGTCACCGAGAGCCGCAAACACGTGATTTTTCACAAAAGACCTTTCTGCACACAAATTGTCAAGTCGTTTTGCATCGCAAAACCTTTGAATCCGTCAATGGAATCAACGATATCTGTGGAACCTTAAGAAACGGTTTCGAGGACGGGTTCGAGTCATGTCATGCGCGGCTCTATATCCAGCTTGCAAGATGCTCTCATTTTAAGATCCCGTCCTTTTGTTGCGATGTTAGGGACTCCGAGAGGCCGTTTTGCTGGATATCGGGGCGATAACCGATAAAAATACGATTTTATTTTTCAGTGGCGGCATTTGGTTTCAAAATAGCCGAATAAAAAACATTTAAAAACAATGCGTTACATATTTTTCGCAAAATAGTTAAAAGGCATTTGACACTACCGCCGTGGAAAGCCTATAACCCGGCCTCTCGCGGGGCG
>TARA_R110002110_G_scaffold267475_1_pt1 | contig 43768 bp, 27 predicted proteins | sample TARA_R110002110 | Tara Oceans TARA_R110002110 (sample SAMEA4397330) | marine metagenome | biome: Polar Biome; feature: [SRF] surface water layer (ENVO:00010504); material: water (ENVO:00002006), including particulate matter (ENVO:01000060) such as... | depth 5 m | reverse complement strand
CCCGCCGCGTCGCGTGAAAGGGTCTGACCCGGCTGGTTTGTGTAGAGACCGTCCATTGTGCCGGGTTCACCCATCTTTGGCAACCTCCGGCCCTGTAGTTTGGCAAGATCTTTTTGGGCCTTATTGAACGTGCCAAGGTCGAACCCGGGGTCACTCGGATTACCCGACACATCAATGAGATTTTGGAGGCCTTCTTCGTCAGTTGGCCAGTCTGCATCGGTTGCCCAATCGTATGCAGCTTGGGCGCCTCGTTTCAGTGGGTCGACAATATATTCTTTGCCGATAGCCGCGGCTGTGTCGATGAATCCTTCTTCTCGAAGGGTTGCATCGAGTTCTTCTTTAATGATCTGCTTAAGTTGTTTTTTCGTGATTTTCATTTTTTGTTTTCCTTGCTTAAATGATAGCCGGCTTTTGCAATGATCAAAGAGTCTGCCTTATCATACGATTCGGGCCGGGGATTTCCGAATTTTGTATATTCGACTTGGAATGATTCCTCATTCTCTAATAAGTAGTTTAAGACAACCGTTTTCGCCTTTTGTCCTCTCGGAATTTTAATCCCGCATAACCGTCTTGCAGTCGGGGCGGCGATATACTCTGGTTTATCCTTAAATAGATCGTAAACAAACCAAGACACAATCCCATTAAAGCGAGACAGCGTTGAAAGAGTCTTTGCAGAAGAAAAACCTGAACGGAACGATTGCAGCGACTGTTCGATATATATCGCTGTAATTTTGTCTCCGTATTGAGAATGTATTTTTTCCAACTCTTTTCTAACATGTTGCGCCTTTTCAAAAAAATCTTTATATTTTCTGGTGTCCCAAGCGGCGTTTACCACGACCGTTTCACCATCTATAATTGTGCAACCAGTAATACTGGTTGATATATCTAATCCAATAATCATATTATCACTATAACATATTATAAGTCAAGTTTCAACTTAAAAGTATATTCTCTGTCTTGTGTCTTCTTCACGGGGGTTGCCATAGAGGCCATACCAATTAAATTTTTGTTTTCATCGTAAATGCCGACTTTAGAAATGTAAGTCGTTTTTTCGAAGCTTCCAGTTGGATCTTCGTAAGAAGAACTAACAACATTCTTAATTATCACATCATTTTCAATATATTGATATGTGCCAGTCTCTGGAGTTAGCGCTGCTGTCTGGTTGTATTCCAAGTAAGTTAGATTATTGGAGTGGTTGAACTCTGCTATTGGAGCGTGGGCTAGCATGGTGATAACCGGTACATAACTAACCCCATCAAAATCCACAGCAAAGCTAGCAGAGGCCCGATGGTTTAAAGAGTCTGCTGGAGAGTCGCCCGCGGGTACATTGTCGTTGCAGCCATTGCAGAAGTGCTGCCATGTCGTTGTGACTGGTGAGTTATCATTGTTATAGTCAAGTGATACTTCAGCGCCGGCGGCGTTGTAGAGTGACCATGCGCCTGTCAGGTGGAAAAACCCTTCGTTATATAAAATAACCCCCGCAACAGACCCAGAGTTATTGCTTCCTACTGGGCCGACTTGGACGAGTTCACCATTTTTGTGGATGTCATTAAGCTCCCCTATAAGTGTCCCGGTCATATAATATTTAAGAGATACCGAACCTTTTTTTATAGATGACCCATAAAAAATAGATGGGACTTTAATTAAGTTGCATGGTTGATCGCCTTTGTTCCCTCCGAATATAGAAGAAGTATATTCATAATGGGGACTCAAAGGGCGATAAAAATTAAAAGTATTTTGCAATGCCGAGCCTGTGGGTCCTAGGCCGGTGGCGAACTTTTGCCGGATGATTGATGACGACATGGGATATATACCATAGATTTTATCGCCATAAGCATGCTGAGAAAAATATTTGTCTACTGTGACTGCTCTGAAAGAACTAAAATTCGAATCTTTATATACATACGGTTTAATCAGACCGGTCACAGAATCGGACCGGTCGATGTTCATCTCATGTAGACTTATGTGGCCAGTAGGCACACCAGTTACATTGTCTGTATACGCGCCGGACTGTTCCGAACGATACATATAATATACTCTAGAATCGTTTATAAAAAATCTATTTTCTGGGTAGGTTTTTACACGATTGTAAAATATATCGTTGGGCCCGAACTTGTTATAACCTCCAGCCATGCCTTACCGCCTTAGTAATCCAATCGAACTTTTAATGTAAGCTCCGTTGTGGGATCTTTCTTCAAGGGTTCAGAAAGTTTTGCCACAGCCAGTAGCTCTCTATCTGCTGAGTACAAGCCTACTGAGGTGATATACGAGACAGGAAGATTCCTTCTGTCATTACCTTTAACGCGGATCTTGCTTCCGTTCAGATATGTTGGATTCGCACTATAATTGAACTCATTATGATTGACTCTACAGAAGTGAATCGCCGAGTTTAATTCTGTCGTATTGTCAAACTGCAAATTGTAAACCCTGTTTCTAAGGTTATCGGCCATAACAGCCACAGTTGAGCCAGTAATTGTATTAAACCCAGTGGCTTCGGCGTCGGTTGGGCTGAGAGTAAGTGTCCCGGACGAACCTTCCAAAATGCCGCCATCGTCGGAGTCTCCAAAAACAGAACCGGATAGGACAGCTACACCTGCCTGATAAAAAAGCAAGCCGCAAGCAGGATTTGTAGTTGCATCGCCTAGTGCTTCTCCGGAAAGCATGGCGTCGACACCGGTAGTAAAGCTTCTCACATCAACTATATCTAAGCCGGCGGTTGTTGTTATAGCGTTGGTAAGGTTACCAGTAGTGCCGACCTTATCAATCGTTATTGTAATCTGGGTATCGCTTGAGCCTTGGGCTGCGCTAATGGCAAGGTCGTCAGCAGCTTCTCCATTTCCCGATGATGCGTATACGACGCGGGCGTTGGTGGCCGTAGGTACTCCGTTGAGAGCATCGATAATGTATGACGCAGCAAGGGCGTCGGTTTCGGATCCATCGAAGGTACCAACCGCGATTGTATTGGCGGCGGATGAATGGCCTCCGTTCTGATTTTCATCAAGCAAGATGGTGACAGCCGTTCCGCCTAGGCCGCCGGCTGTCGTTGGGATCAATATTGTAAACGAAGCGTCCGCGTTGCTGCTGACATAGCCGGTTGTATCAATGCAATCGACCGCGGTGGCTTTGGATGGGCCGATTGATGATGAAGCATATAAAACACCGTATTCACCAGCGGGAGAATTAACAAAATAGCCATTTGAACCACTAGAGTCAGTTAGCTTGATTCTTCTTGTAAAATTAGCCCCTGTGTGAGTAAAAGCTGGTGCTACACCCAACTCCAACTCAAAGGTTCCTTTTTTGATCTCGTCCTTGAATAAAAGTCTAGAAAAATTCATAAAATAACATTCTTTTATTTTTGTTCCGCTTGTAAGATCTCCATCTTGATCGAACTGGCGGATTGTTCCGGTGTGATCATAACCCATCAAAACCTGTGCCATTTGATTATAAAGGCTGATTTTTTTAGAGTTTTGAGTATTGCTGGCGCCTGAAAGGTTTGAGGTGCCGGCATAACCACAAGTTATATCGAAAATGTGATTAGCAGAAGAGCTTAAATATGGGTAGTCATAAGTACTCTCAAACATCCCATGCGAATAAGTCTTGATGTGGGGTTCACTACCAAGAGCTACATCGGACGGGCCATAAGTGCCTGAGACGAGAGAACCAGTTATTGGAATTGCTTCGTGGAGCAAGGTTCTCGTATTGACCACATCACTACTGAGAAAATTTTTATATACTGTTGCCATGATTTTTTCCTGTTAATTGAATTATACTAATTGTTTAGTCAGCCTTAAGCTTGACAAATCTAACCGGACAATCTACCCGGTAACCGGTTGTTGCACCCATAACTCTGATATAAGAATCAATATAATAATAAGTAGAGGTGCCGCCAATATCAGTAAGAGTTTTTTCATTCCCCAATTCAGTAAATAAAGACGTACTATCATTAAGTTCGAGAGAGGATTTAATTTTAAATTGTAAGATGGTCCCACGAGGCCCGTCGATCACTTGAGTCGCGCTGCTTGCTGCTGTGACATTATTTTCAAATACAAATCTAGAATTCGTGCCCAGAGACAAATAATAAGTTGCAATATTGTCATCGTCGATAAATGATATCGCCGCTCTCTCTTTGCAATCCGAGGAGTAGATTTCTCCAAACCGGTTGTCTATTTCTAAGATATATTGAGTTTCTGTAAGATCTGCCGGGAGTGCCATCGACGGGGATAAAGTGGTGGTATCCAGACCCTGATCGAGTCTAATATATTTAGCCGATTCGTTGATATTTTCACCGTAGTCAACTAAGTGGGTACCCGGTGTAAATTTCTTTTCAGAAGTTTCGTCAACTGCAATTGCAAAAACTCCGTCGCCATGGCGAGCAGTCTGGTCGCCGGCAAAAACTTCGTTGAGTTGCATTACTGGCAAATATAAAAGATTGTTGTTTGAAACAGTTATGAGTTTGGTTTTGAGACCTGCTGCGTTATCTGTAAATGCTTCCAAGACGGGAAGCTGTAAAATGTTTAAATCGTAATATGCAGGTCCCGAGGCATGATCAGGGTCATAAAGCGAATAATCAATTTCCTCGTCTCCCAAGGCAAACTGAGCAATCTTAAAACTCCCATCTCCTCTAGCTAATCTTTCTCTTCCCACATCTGTTAAAACGGCGTCTAATATAATATCGCCGGAATTATCCAAAAAGGCCATGGTGTTCTCCCTTACTAAGTATAAATAGTTTCACTACTAATAAATAGTATTTGTTTCTCTTTATGTCTTGAAAATCATGGTGATTAAGTTTTGTTAACATCAATAGCCCATGTCGAAGCTTATGCCGGGCGAAAAGCTATTGGTAAGGGACTCCGAGATATCGTCTACCGCTGTTTCGATATCGGACCAACTGCCTGCGGCGGGAGAGATGTTCGCGGTTTGTCCCGTAAGTAGGTTCGATGCCGTAGTCGAAACCTCAGAGACTTTGGCCGCTGTGTCTAGAGCGCAGGCGGCATCCGGATTCTTGATATATTTTGTTTTAAAATTAAGATTTAAGTCAATCTTCCGGCCGGTGCTTCTGGATATCAGTCTAACCTTAAACTGTCTTCCCCAGATTGTTTTCGGCTTCATGCCTAGGACAATACTCTTGCCTGACGAGTTGGCCGATAGTGCGTTATCAAGATTGGATTTTTTCTCGTCTATCATGCCCTGTGATATTGTTGGAATAATATGCAATAATTTCATCATTTTCTTTTCTAATACATTATCATTCGGTTTATATTTCGAAATGTGATGGAGTTCTATGATCGGATAAACCGCTCCGTCGTCATCGACCAGTTCAACCTCATAAATAGCAGTTGGATTAGAGAAGTGGCCATGGGCGTCTATAGTTCTAAACGTATAGTAGTATTTTTTATTAGGCTTAATATTTTCTATGTATGAAGCAGCATCGGCTGTTTGTATCGTTGAAGGGTTTATATCTGTTTGCACAGTCTTAATTAATTTATCATGAAAATGTTTATAGGTTTTGGGGGGCTCCTCGGATCTAAAAATCTGAAAGGATGCGGCCGGGTCGTCGGATTTAAACCGAATCTTTGGGGATGACCCATCCTTCGGAATCGCAGGGGCCTGACATCTTAATATATTTTTAAACGCGGGGATATCAGAGGGCTTCAGTATAATAGGGCGAGCGTAATAATCCCCGGTACCCGTGTTAAAATTAAACAACAGTTTATTGTTGACACCAGCATATGGTACAATTTCGAGGCCGGGCTGCACGGGAGGGGTATCCACCATGGTTCCACTATAAACAAAATAGGGTACTTCGTAAACCATGGCTTTGGGAATTGTCGTGGCTATAAGCACATATTCACATGGCTCTATATTTTTCGGGCACTCTTTCTTGGCGCGGAAATCTAAGTTTAATATATTGCGGATACCTTTACCAGATTTCGGCTTGCTGTGGCCAGCATATTTCGAGGCGCCCTCGATGGTATTGTCCGCGGATACTGTGGGGGCGACTCCAGAAAACGGGTCTTCTTGACTAGCAAACTGCCAGTTTCTTACTACACTGTAATGTAACTCCCCTGAAATATCAGAGACCTCGATTCCCAGACCAGCAAATTCATAGTTTAGGGTGACTCCGAGAGACTTTAATAATATTTGCTCAATCGATCTTAAAGAATCTTCAATGCTTTTACCAGAACTCAATAAACGTTGGTATATCCCTTCGGGCTTGATACCGGTGGTATTAAGAAGGTGTTCTTCGATTTGTTCTTCTAGTTGGCCGGAGGCAATCAAATCGACAGATATCTGGTTTTTTATGTTTGAGAATTTCTTACATAAATCCTCTAGACATGCGTTCCTTGCTCCCTCAACATTCTTATCTCCGCAAGAACAAACCAAAATAGGGTTTTTGAGTTCATCATAGGACACCAGCAAATCTCCACCACAATATTCAGGAATCTCATAAGCGCCGGCGCCGCCCGGAGTTGCAGTCTCAATTATCTCAAGATAGTTAACCACTTGGTTATATGCTTCTCTCATTGTTGGGGCCTGTCGAATCAGATCAGAAATAGTTTCAACATACCTCGTTGTCATGTATGGTAGAATGACTTCCCAACCGGTGCAATCAGTTGCGTTTGAAGAATAAAAGTAATCATTACCGATAACCAGTTGGTATGCTGTAACGGAGTATGTATAATCACTCCCATACTTCACTTGTGTATCGATATACTCGAAGATATCAATGTCGCTTGAGTTCGCCATCCATATGGTCTGAATTGGATCTGGTACCTCGCCACCTACGGCTTCAGTCAGTGCGCCGGCTAACAGATCTAAATCAACTATAGAATCTTCTGCGACCCCAAACTCGTCCACTAGGGCTTCCACTGTTATACCTTCATCACTCATCGCCGTTTCGTAAAGATCGTATAATATTTTATCATGCTTTTCTATCTTGTATAAAATAGTTTCTGAGTGGGATTCCGCGCCTATAAGAATCTCTTGCATGCTCCTGTTGGAGGTTGACAATATATCCTTGATCCTTCCGGTAACGATTAAACCAGCCATTGATTTTCTCACAGCGTTGGCGTCACCAGATAAGGCAAGCATAGTAGAATTGTTATCAGGGCCTAGAAAGACATGGCCCTCTGGTAGGTTTTTACCTAGAAGATAGGTATCTTCCCCGGATGTAAGGCCATCCATCCAATCAAACAGATCATACGATTTCAAATCTGTATTGTCAACTTCTAGCTTCTTGTACCTCTTCCCATTCTTAATAAAATAAAGTTCTTTTGCTGATTTAAAGTTTGTTTTTGTAATGTTCTGGGGGCTTGCTTCGGAGATTCTTCTCATGAGATGGCATTCTGTACTGGAGTCTCTTAGCGCGTCGGCTGCGACGGCGAATTGATCGGTGGTGAAGGCCAGTTCTGCCTGAAATGGTACAAACTCTTTGAACGCGTTGGCGGCCGGCATCATATGCGCTACCTGATTCGGGATCAGGAGTGTATGGTGCTTGTCTCCTAATAAGGCTATATACTCTTTTGCTCGACAGGCGCCGTTATCTCGTAAGCGCGTTATTAAGCGTGTTGAGTTTTCATCCCCCAAAAAATAATATAAGTTCGGCAAACTAATTTCTTCTAGCTGTAAAGTTTGTAGAGCCTTTTCATAGTCTTCGAGATAATAATCATAATGAAAATCAACATTTCCATAATTATATTTGCTTTGAATACCCATAGAATCCGCTTCCGTCTTAGTCAACGGAGTTTCAACTGAAAAAATACAGTCCTCATAGGTAGTATAATCCATGGGTCTCTTAATATATTTGGATAGAGCGTCTAGTGGATTTATGTTATTGGCCCACTCAAAGTCTTTAACGAGATTTTGAGTGAACTTGGTCCAACCACACTGTAAACAGGCCGGATAAACGCCAAATCTTTTGGGGTTAGCGGACAGTCGAATAATTTGTTGCTTAGCACTGAAGGGTGCTGAGGCGCCTTCTGAAATCATCACTGGGCCGAACTCAATATCAAGTATTTTTTCTGTTGGGGCTGGGCCCATTTGAACATTATTTCTATTAATATTCCAAACACTACCCAGCGCCCGACGCAAAAGATCTCTCGATGAAGTCGAGAGACTCTCCGAGGATACATAAATATATCTTTTATTCACACCCATTACACACTCCTACAGTAATCTTGTTGTCCGCTGAAGATCAACCCTAATTTCTTGCTCATCGTTGACCGAGCCTACGCGCGCGTTTCGATAAATCTTTTGTTGTTCTATTAAGCGATTTTTTATTGAAGCGTCCTGATCATCACAGTGTTCAACCTTATTAGATGGATCCCCCAAAATAAAATAATTGTCGCAAATCGAAACATTAAATTCTGGGCATTCTCTCATCCCCCATTTTCTTTCTGAATATTTTCTCATTCTACATAGAACCGGGGAGAGCGCTGCGTTGGCTGCGATCTCGGCCGTCATAGGAATCCACCCCTTCGCCATCCCGGTCGATGTACTAATATAAACAAGGGCCTCCACAATAACCATAATATCATAGTTAAACATAAGCATGCTTTGAAGTTCTGGTATTGTTTTTAGCAATACTTCGGTTGTTGGGGCGCCCATTAGTGATACCAATTGGGGTGGCATTGTACTTGATGGAGACGGATCCGCAGAGACAGCTATCCCGGGTGAGAAGATATCGCGGGGAGGATCAGAACTGGTTCCGGGGTCCTTGAGGCCTTGGTGGACAAACCGGATTTCGTCTCCACAGGGCTGAGGACATCCAGAGAACATGTTGTTTAATGTTTCTTGTAAGGTCAGGTCGCTGTCTCCATAAAGAGCCTGACAGGTGTTATTATCAGAATCGTCTTCCAGACCTACTTTCACCATAGGATTTTCGTCGCCGGCGATTGTGGCCGCGTCGACTGTTGAGGAATCATCACCCCACGCTGTTATCTCGCCGTTGTCAGACATGCTTGTAGAGCCGTCACCATTGGCGTCAATGCCGTTTGTTGTGCTAGCGAGAAGAGTGTTATTTTGATATAAGCTTGTGCTGCTTCCTTGAAGTGACAAGTTATATAATTTATTGTAATATGATGGGTCTTGTTGCAACTTACTAAGATCATAATTTTTACTTCCCATCTTTATTCTATTCGGTGTCAAATACGAGGAAAAGCCGCCGTTGGACACCATGCTAGACATCGCGGTAAGAGTTTCTTCAGACGTGCCTCCGTTTATGAGTGCCATTAGTTCTAGAGTTGAAGAGCCGCCGGCGTTTGCGGTTCCGGAGGAGCCAAAGTATTTATCGTTTTCTGCAAGTGTTCTTTCTTGATAATCAGTGGGGGACACCTGTTTCATACCTTGAAAATCAGTTGTATCAATGCCCAAGAAATCAAACCAAGTACCCTCGTTAACGCATGGACAGTTAATATTCTTAAAACACTTCTGGAATTCTATGACGTCCCTAAAAGCCTTGGTGCCGTGGATAATACCATATTGATAATCTGTTGCATTATTTATGATTTCTCCGTCCTTGACTCGAAGTGTCTTGCTTCCCAAAGTCTTTTTAAGCTCAGTAATCAGAAGATCATACAATTCAATCAGTATGCGGATGCCGTTGAGATTGCCAGTTTCAGCGTTCGTCGAAGCATACAAAGTCTCGACCATGTGAGTTTTCCCGATATGCTCGTAATTTGTCACACATTCCAAGATTTCAGCTAACAAAATTATTGCATCATCAGCAATTGTTAAATATGGGTTATCTCCTTTATGGTTATCGACACCGCCTTGCGGATTACAATTTACAATATCTTTATATTTCTTTTTGAATACATTTGTACTTTTATCAACGTAATCGGCATGCGAAGAAAACTCTAGCCATTTTACAATTTTCTTTCTCATATCCATGAGTTCACCTAATTTCTCATTCAAGAATAAGGTAATGCCATTTCTAACTTTGACTGCAACACAATATTCGTACTCTCCAGATTCTGGGAAATCGAAATCCGTGCCGGTAAAGGTCCTAATTCCTATATCATACTCCATGAATATTTCTTTCAGGACACCAATTTTTTTGGTAACCAGCTTACAAACATCGGTTGTTTGCTCTTGTATAGACACTTCTCTGTATTGTGTAACAAAAGCATAAGGCTCAAACATACCGTTTTGGGTATCTCCTGAGTGGGCGACGAGTTCGGTTAAATCATTTGTCACCACAACGTTGCGTCGTTCGAAGTCACCTATTCGTCGGCGAGTGACTTCTAAAGAAAGTATTTTAGATAAATCAATAATTCTATCGCGGCAGCAAGTCGTCAAGTTTTTATCAAAGATCCCGCCAAAATCAGTATTTTTCAGCATCTCTTCTATATTAATGTCAAAATAAAATCTAGCTATGTTTGAGGTTGTATCGTCAGGAAGCGTTATTGGTGGATCACATGACAACCCGAAAAATGGAATATATTTTTGTGTAGGAGTAATCTGAATTGGTTGGTCGTGTGGCCGGGGCGTAAGGTCGACTGTTATATTTTTTGATCTCCGGAGCGAGGAAACATTTTTTATTTTTGCGTCGATGGCCGGTACTTTTGTTAATATCGGCATTTTTGGCATTTTATGGGCGTGCACTCCATGGGCGCCTTGGGCAGGCTGTACTTGGCCGGCGCTGATTCTGTGGCTGTGGCACACCCCGTCGGGGGAACAAATCTCGAATGCCACTCCGTTCCCTTTTGCATCAACTTGATATTTGTGTTGATGTTTGGAGTTCGCCGATGTTATTCCCTTTCTAATGGTTTCGTCGTTCCATATTGTGCCATTCTGAGAATTTTTATACGCGAAGGCAGTATTATAGATTTTGGAGTTTTCTATAATCGTTTTAACCAATGGTTTACCCATTATTTGTAACGATGGTGAAATAGCAAGATTATAATCTCTGACTAGATCTTGGGTATTGACTCCTTTATAATAAAAAATAGTCAGATGCTTGCACTCAGCTAATTCAGGAAAGCTCATCTTAAACCGGTATATAAATCTATATCCTCGCTCGGGCTCTCCTGCATATATCTCGGCGGGGCCGGCACCCAAGTGGTCCTTAGAACCCAGAACCTTCATAACAAATTTATCTCTATTTTCTGGGGTTTGAAGCGCTTGGAATTTGCCCGCTTTCAAAAGTTTGGTTAATTTTCGGTCTGTACTGGCTACCAGATAGTGCCGAAGGTATACGGTGGTATCAGTATCGCTACAGCCTCCACATGTGGCCAAGTTTCTATCATCTACATACCACGATCCAACAAATTTTTTGTTTGTGCCGCCTGTAAAATTTGTTTCATCTTCTGTTGTAGAGTTATCAGAATTATTAAATGTTCTAATTGTAGAATTTTCAGGACAAGGGGGCTCTAAAGGTTCGTCCGGTACAGACACATCTATCTTAAGGTCAGGATATTTAATTGGACCTGTCGAATCTGATTGACTATCGATACTTATATTATCATAAGATGCTTCGTATAATTCTGCTGTCCATTCTTGCGCCATAAAGACAATTCTCCTTAATATAAGTAGTGTTTTCCGAAATTAATCGGTGTCACATACCTCTTGTTCTTCTATAACTACGTCGTATGGTGTATCCGAAACAAGATTGTCATCCGAAACGTCCGGACATGTAATATCCAGATCCAAATAAATGTCTTGCTTTTTAAGACTCGTAATAGATTTGCACAAGAGTGCTTCATCTATCTCGTGATCCACAAAGATATCGAAATAGTATTCCACATTCCGAGAAGTTATCTCAGAACCTTCTGTTAAATCGCTTGGCTCATCTACGAGAATATCATTCTGGACTTCGGAGAACTTCTTTTTAAACTGTAACGGCCTTAAGACCGTAATTGGTGTAGTTTCACTTACATTCCCGATTCGCGGGTGGATCTCTTCTTCAACCAGATATACTTCAATATCGAAATTATCTTTTTTAAATTCTGTATTTTCCTCTAACACTTTTAATAAAACCTGATCTGGTTTCACCCCGAGATAAGAACTGTCAGAAAATATTTTAGAAGATAGCTCAGGATCTATTTCAATGACATTTGGGGTGCCGGCAACACCTAGAGCTATTTCGTATTCTACATCTATATCAATTTGGGGGATTCGAAGTGTTTGTTGGCTAGCTGACATATAGGTTGCCACTGATTTAAACTCACCCTGAAGTGCATCGAGGCGCCATTTTGGAGAGTATTTTGATATGAGATCGGAAGTTCCCATGGGATTAGTAAAGGTAAAGTGCCTTTCTGTATTGTTCTGAAATATTGTGCGCGCCCGTCGGGAGTCCAAACCCCCAAAGTTATATTGTGAACGTAGCATAGGGGTGTCATTTCGTATAGCTGAGTCTATAGCATTTTGGCCATATTTCGTGCCTCCGTATTCTGGATCATAGAGTATATTGTTGTCAAAGAAAGCATAATACGATGGTTTAAACTTACCGGTAGACAACAAATACTTGCCATATTGAGTGAGTTCCACATCTAGAACCTCTTCTTTTTTATCAAAAAATTTCATTAATATGTACCTTTCTTAGCCCTTGTGCCCGGGGTGTTTCTAGACCTTCCCTCGCTAGTTGTTCTGGGGTTGCTCGCAACTTGGCCGGCTGTTTTTGATTTAGAAGGTGGTATTTTGCCTTTGGCGGAACCACCGCCAAAAACGGACGGGGGAATAGTGGCCATTTCTTTGCTAATCAATCCTGAGTCTGCGGCGAGGAGGTTCTTGGCTCCGGAGGCAGGAAGATTTTTATCTCCAGAACCATAAGCGAGTTCTCTTGATATATCTGTGGTCGCGCGTTCTTCGATGAAGCTGGCTTGCGCAACTTTTGATCTTTTCAATTTGGTTTTTGGTCGGAGTTCTTCCTCGTCTGCGGTGAAGTCGTTACTATATGTCACACTGGCGCCAATCTTTGCGAATTCAACCAACGAGAACTGATCATACGGCCAGTTATAACTATAATCTGCCAAGTTAGTATCCTTGGATCTCTGAACGTCAGAACGTCCAATTTTGTAGGAAGACTGGAATTTCGAGTCAGAGAATTTTTTATTCGCGACTACTTTCTGATAATAATTGGTGCCGGCGCTTTGTTTGACTTTAAATACCATCCAGCGCAGGCGGTCTTGAATTGGCTTGCCGGTTTTGGAGGCGCGCTCGCCCATTAACTCATGCGTTAACAGCCGATGGCCGAGGGTAGACGTTGCGGTTTGGATTTTGTTGCCAGAGGGCGGCCGCAGATTTTGCCAGATATAGGACAGGTCATTCTGGTCAAATGTGTGGGAAAACTCAAAGATATACATAGCTACAGCTTCCACCTCTTCTGGATACTGTAAGAAATCCATCGTTGGCGGGAAGACGTAATCTTCCATCTTAGTTAACTGGTCGAGCACTGAGTTTCCTACTATAGTTTGTGTTGGACGGCCACTCAAGAGGCGTTGGGCGCCGTTTACCTGTCTCTTTGGGATTTTAAAGAACTTTCGACGGTTCTTTAATTGAATATAGGGCACCGCTACAATAGCTTCTTTAACTGTTCTCTTTTGAGCTAGTTCTCCTAGCCTTTCTGTTCTTGAGTCAATCTTAATTTTGTCGGCTAGTGATTCTACCTCCCCACTGTTGTAAGAGGTTACGAAAGAACTATAATCTTTCCCAAATGCGCTTTTATTTGCTGTTCCGTCATACCACATGGAGCCCACTTGGTACCCGTCTGCATGTGCGGCGCCGTCATCACCAGAAGATGACGCGAAAAGAGGGACGCGCTTCTGGAGCCATGACGGCGGAATATCGCCCACATCCAAAAAGATTCCCGTTTCTTTTGATTTAGGAATTCTACCAAACTGATGCCACATACCCGTTGGAGAGGACTCAGAACAAACCGTCGGGAAAGTTCGCGCGGGAGAGAACTCTTGGAAATTAAGAATCGGCGTCTCCATTTTTGGCTGGATTGCCCACACATCTGATCTTTCTGATGTGTCATCAAAGATTTTGGTTTGTGACCCTTCGGGAGTGTGCTCCACACTTTTGACTTTAACTACACCAAAAAGATTGATACTATCTGTAACCTGCATAGAGAAATCATTTATTCTGTCTTTTCCGTATGGCATCGCGTTGTCACCGGACCCAACGTGTAATGGGTCGAATCGCCACTGGTATACAGTTGATCCGGTGATCACGTCAGTTAAGGTAGGCTGATAGTCAGAGGTGTGATGATAAATAATATCTGCCCAAGCTTGTCCATTATAGTACGGAGGTGTAAACCCGGGGTTAACACCCATGAGGCTATCTGGTAAGACTGGATTGCTGAAGGGGACCTCTTCTGTTATGTCAAAACCATATCTACCAGCAACAGGCGGGCCAAAAGAGAACGGTGTTGAATACATCGTGGTCGTTTCTCTTAAGCCGTTGGCGTAGTCTGTAAGAGTATCGTGGGGAGTTACATACCCTCTTAAAAATCTATTGCCGGCTTGGCGGTCTCTGTTATAACTCTTCCTCAACGTGACTCTCATCCCATAATATTTGTTTTTTTCGAAGCTTCCAAATTCTTTTTCTGGCACGGAGGTGATTGTTGTGAGTTCCCCATGATTGTCTTTGCCGGGGAGGAAGAAGTCTATCATAGAATAGAGGGCATTATGCGCCTTCATTTTATATAAAGGATCCCCTTCGCCGCTCCAAGAACTAGTCAGGTTCAAACTAGCGCTTGGGTGGGGGAATATATCTACGAGATGCTCGTTTGCTAAATATTGTTCGGGCTGCACTGTGGCCTCAAATGGTACCACATAGTCCCACCCGGCTGGCGCGCCGGCGGCGTCTAATCGTGGATTTCTAGAGAGCTGCAATAAGTGGTGCTCCATCGATCCAGAATCGCTGTTGTGGGGCACATGTGGGTGGAATGAGGCCGAATAGACTGGGAAACTGACTGCAATCCCTGATTTTATTGTGTTATTCCATATTCCCGGGCCGAACATCGGAGTGGTAAGTGGCCTGTGGGTGCCGGCGGCGTTAGGATACGTCGCTGGTGCGAAGCTCGGGCTCCGTGTGTGCACATGATCGAAATAAGAACCACTAAACCTTTCCCATAGTTCTCCCAGCAATTCAGATGGGTAGAATCCATCGTAGGGGACGAATTTCATTATTGCATCACACTTTAAAGATATCGCGGATGGGTCTGCAATGTCTTCATGCTCTTCTCTAATGCGCTCGAAATGCCTCATAAATTCGCTATTGGCAAAGGTTTTATAAAAGGTTTCGTTTTGACTAGACGACGGGATTGTTTCAGTGGCCAAGGCCTGTGCAATTCTAAATGTACCAGATTCCTCATAAGCCTTTGGATTTAAGAAATTGCCACCATGGTTTAAAATAATATTTTCAACATGATCACTAATCCTGAACTCTGGAATAATGGAATAACTTTTATTCAATAATCGCAGTTGATCCGCGTAGTCGTCGTAAGTGTCATCCCATGGCTCGGCCGGCGAGGCGGTCCATGTCCCGTCGGAAGACCAATATCCGGCCTGAGTAGGTGCTTCCCATTTGGCTGAGCCAAGTGTCGGGCTACAATATGTCCCTGACGCATCTGGCGCGTTTACTAGTGTTTGTAACAACTCAACACTAGTGCCTCTTATGGCTCCTGTGTTAGGGCAGGTAAGCTTGAGGGAGTATAATATACTTCCTGTTATATGTTTCGGGGCAGCGGGGTTTAGGGCAGTACCACAGTGCGTTCTGTTGTTCTGTAATATTCCACTATCATCGTTTATACCGGTCTGGTTGGCAGGGGTTGCCGTAGCCCAGCGCGTGTTCGCGTCAAGATTCCATTTGCTATAAGTACCTACTACTGTCGTGGCAGAATTCCAAACATCTACCCACTTTGTAGTTGAGGCCCGGTCGGGTCTGCTGCTACGCCAGAAGTTATTAGAATATTCATTTCTCTTTCTATGTTTAGACAAAAATGCGTGTTGTGCGCGGGGCCAAACACATTGGCCAATCCTTAGAGAATTTAATTGTGGGCGTTGGCGGTCATAATCCTTCATTGCTGCGTCGGCGGCGTCCCATGACATGCGCATTTGCGCTTCGTTGATTATTGTATTGCTGGCGGCTGCATAGGCTGTGGAGATGCCTGCCGCGGTACTATCGGAACCCTTATACTGGTATGAAAGTTTCGTGTGTACTGGAGGGCAGTCTGTGTCTGTGCTTATGTCTACTCGACAGCCTATTACTTCATCCTGCAAATCGGGGTTTGCAAAATAATCTAGATAGTTTCCATATGATCCCATGATATCCATGGAGGTCACTTGGCCGGCGGCGAGGACACCAAGATCATATTGATTAGGATCATGCATAGTAATAACGGGGGGTTCGGTGTAAGAGACTAAGGTGTCGCCATGGCGCACATAGGAATAATACGGGCTTTCATGAACAGCGAGAGTAGCTCCTTGTTGGCTTGTGTTTATTACATACAAGTTATTCTTCCGCCAGTTGCGAACAATTGGATTCTCTCCGACGCGGATTTGCCTCCACGATGGGTATCCCCTGTTACCGCGGTGGAGCATCAGAGTGTTTAGCATTGAAGATGTCGGCAGACCTTGAGGGCCAGTTCCTTCGTTATTACCCAACTCGGGGTGCATATAAGCTACGTCTCGGACATCGAGTGAGTATCCCAATCTGGCAACGCTAGCTGACACCGGCTCGTAAATAAATTTATTGAGCCCCACAGTGTCGACGTAATGGCCAAAGTTATCTAGATAATCATAATTCTGTGCGACAGTTTCCGTAGGGCCGCGGCGTCCGGCTACAGAACCAGTCACAAATTTAATTGACGCATCGAGCACGCCGTCTTTATTTTTGTATAGTCCGTCTAATCGCGCGACGGCGCCGAGTTCGGCGGCACTAACAAGTGACGCGGTAATCCATGAGTATTGAGTGTCACTTCGGGGAATAGAGTGTTGGATAAAAAAGTTATCATATGAAGAGCCTGTAATAACGTCGGTTGCTATCGTAGCATCTGCAAGATCCTTATAGGTATTAAGTTCCAACCTCTTTAATCTATTGCGGTTAACCTTGTGAAAAGATGGAAACCAGTCTCCGGCGGTGTAAGCAGCACCGATGTCTTTATAGTTGACGGCGGAGCCTGATCGGGCGCCGCCATACTCTGATCTTTCTGTGTGGAGTGTGTTAAGGGGCTGTCTAACAGTTGAATTTCTGCTATTCATGTCATTATATGGGGAAAACTGTCCCGAAGCGACATCTAAGCCCGGGCCACCGTTGTGATCTCCAGCAGTTTCGGGCCCGCCGGGCGCTGAGAAGCGCTCTACAAAGACGTGTTCAGTTCTTTCTCTAACGGGTTTAGCGTAGTCCACGAGGCCTTCGACAAGGGCGGCCGCTTCTTCGGTTACGCTAGTTGTACTAAAGCCCTCAGCGCGGGTGAAGGCCCTGTTGTTGACGCTTCTGTCTGATGTTTGAACTATTTCGTAATCTCTAGTAAAGTTTCCAATGCTAGCCCTTAATGTACCAGACACGGTATTAGTACTGGCAGAAGTCCACATTTTAATATTTCTAATGTTGACTGGACGTTTTGCAACCTCGTCGCGGTAGTATCTGGCGCGGGGGATACCGACTGCTGTCGACATACCTGTCGTATGTCTGGCACTAATATTAAATGTTCCCGCGGCTTTGTCAAAGTCTAAATTCCATTTCTCGGGGCGTGTAGCGTCGGTATCGGCCGTGTGGGCTGTATCATAATCAGTTAAGGCAGAAACCCTGTTTAGATCAACATGTCTGTGCTGGCTTCCTCCGACAAACCTTTCCGTGAACGGGCCTTGCATTGGTACTTCATACTCGGTGCCGTAAACATCAGAATGCATGTTTGTTAGGTCAATCGAGTGGCCCATCCGGCCCAATTCACCTTGATACCCTGTGGTAACAGAGGAACTGTACATTGTAAATGGAGTAACAAGCGATGCTTTTGTGTGATAGAAGCCATATTCTGTTGTATCTTCATGATCCAATATAACCGCATCAGGGTATTTCTGAACTTTTCTCAGGGCGCGGGGTGTAGGATTATCGTTGACAGCCTCAATGCTTGCCGATCTTTCCTCGATAGAAAGAACTTGTATGTGTTTGGTGTCATAATCAAGAGTAGCGTTGACAGCATCGAATCGTTTGTTGGAGATACCCGGCTTTGTCAAGCCATAGTTTGAGCCACCATGAATTGGTGATTCCACAGATACGTCAAAGCGATAAATCTTCGTAAAGTTTCGAAGGGCGTATGCTGAGCCTGTGTATTCGGTTTTGTCTGACTGTGCGTGGATCGGGCCTGTCCCTGATATGTGTGCGGGGGCGGTTTGCCTGTAGATCTCTCTCTGGCCATCAATAGTATCGGAAGTATTAAATTCTGTATGGGAGCGCTCAGTTCTGTCTTTCCACCAAAGTGTATTGGTGTTTTCGTCTATTGTTACCGGCGCATGGCCGTATTCCCAGTCGTATAGGTGTTCTTCAATTCCATAGATATGGCCGGTGAAATCTGGCTCCACATGCTTCAGATTGGGGAATTTGTGTCTATATTTTGCTCTATCAAGCTCATGGCTTTCAACCATAGTTCGGAGGCCGTCTGATGCGTCTGCGGAGGCAGGTACTAATTGCTGTAGCATTTGCCCCAAGGCGCCGTCGAGCCACTTGTAGTAAGAAACATATTTTTCTAAGTCCGGGGTATTCCCAACCCTTTCAAAGAAAAGATTTCTTAACTTCCTCATATCCTTGTATTCTATTCGATACCTGTCAACTGGCCGGCCAAAGAGATTACTAAATTCTACTATAGCTGAGAACATCTTAAGCATTTCTTCCGAAATTGTTCGGTACATGCTCTTCTCAAAGGCAAAGAAATAATTTATTGGTCGACTTTCTCTAGTAAACTTATTATCATCCCTGTCGGCGATTGTAATCATGTCGACGCTATTCATAACCTCGGGAGGTTGTAATCTGGCCGTCGCTAGGTAGTTGGTATCGAATGACGCCGTAGTGCTAGCAGGGAAACCATAACCCAATCCGGCGTAGTGGTTACTGATAGTTTCTCCGAGATAAGACGGATAGGTTGTTGCTTTATCTGGAGACCATGATTTATCGTCTACGAAGAAGTTTCCTAAGTTGTCTGATCCAGTCACATTTTCAAAGTCCCAGTGCAGTGTCAAAGTTTCCATCTCGGGAACATGAACTTGTGATAAAGAGCTTGTAGAAAAGAAGTGTGTTGGCCGAGCAGGGTTTTTGGTTCCGTAATTAAGTGGATCCATGGCGTGTGCTTTTATAGATTCGTTGTCTACATAAGATTCCCAATGTCTCAGAGAAAGAAGCTTAACGTCTGACTGATAAACCACTGAGCCTGTGTAGTTGGTTCTCTTGGCGCCGGCGAAGTATCTTCTGCGGCCCATACAAAGATCGCTATCCGCGTGAGTCGACTTTAAATAGAATTCATTCCTCACTACATCTTGATCTGTATTCACACCATAAAATTCTATCTCCGTTCCAGTTTCTCCAAAAGTGCCTGTTAGAGGCTCATGGTGTATCGGGTGGTCATAGTGTTTACTTCTAGTGCGCACTCCAAAAACCCATTTTTGATTGTCATAAACATCTTTATACAAGACCGTCGCAGCTAGAGTAGTGCCGTCAGAGGTCTTCAAAATAAACCTAGCGTCTTTAGACTCCTTTTCGGGACGCAGTGCATACAAATAAAAGTCGTTAGTACTGTTAGCTGCTGTGATATTTTGAATTTTTTCTCCCACAAGGTCTGCCGTCGCAGGGAGATGGGTTCCGAATATCGAAGAGGTCAAGAAAGAGGTAGCAAACCACTCTGGGTGTGATCTAGGCAATTTCCTTGGAAATATTGCTTGCACTTCAGCAGTTCTAGCCTTGTGAAGCAACCCGTTTACCGCGGTGCCCGACATGGATATGGTATCCAGTCCGTAGGTAGCTGAAGAACCAGACCACTGTACGACCGTGGCCGAGTAATGATCAGGATCGTTGAAGTTGATGGCTTTCGTCCTAGAAGCAACAAATTTTACATTATCATTTATTGTATGGGTTATATTATTACCATACATATTAATCTTGATAAGCTCTTCATCAACACCAAACGCACGAATTAAATTTCTAAATGCACCTTCGGTACCCTTTGTTTTGTAGAGGTAAACCAAAGTATTGTAAATGTTGTGATAAATTCTGTTTTTTACGTCGTGTAAATCTAATTCGAAGTCTCTCGTTTCATCACGGTTTGCAATTTGTGATAAAATACCAGCATTAGCAAATATTTCTGAGGTTTCAAAACCATGTGAGTCTAAAAAACGATTGGTGAAGGGGACTGGTTTGAAACTTGAACTAATAAAATAAGCGTCTTTTAGTCTCGGAAGGGCCTCGGTTTGAAGATGAAGCGTGTCCAAATAACTGGATACAATTTGTGTTAGCTCGAATAATTGTGAATTTTCATCTTCTTCTGGCATAAATGAAGGGAGAGAGTGGTATAACGATGCGGGGTTTTGCGAGTCATACCAACTACCGGATGATGCAAGCTCTGTTACTAGCGCTTTTACATCAGCGTGTTCGGAGTATATAATTGGATCTTTAAATTCGCTAAGTGATGCCGAGCCATATACCATCGCTGAGCCTATATCTCTCGCGGTGATACCCGGGTATCCAGTCCAGATTCCATTGCTTATACGGCCAGAATAATCTAGTACTGTTGAATCGGTGGTAGTATCTCCTACGATGCCTTCATTAAACTTGAAATAAAATCCCAACTCTGCATTGGAGATATCGTTGTTGGATCCGGCGCCGACTTGGGTAAACCAGTTTCGGCCAATTTCTTCGGAGGTCCTCTTCGTTTTCCAAAATCTAAATTCGTCTAATGAGGCGGATAATTTTGATGAGCCCGCAAAATTTGCTCTCTGCTCATGGAAACTATTGCCGGAAGGCGCGTATTGTAGGGCTCCGATGCGGGCTTTTAAGGATCCGGTAACTTCACCGAATGTACCCGTGTCCGCAGTTGCAGTCTGAACCAATGTCCCAGTAACATATAACTTGGCCTGTAGCTGATTATCTGCTGAACTGCTCGCAAAGCTGAGCGCATAGTGGTACCAGCCGGGAGTAGAGTCAACAAAGTGCGTTGAAGCAAAATCTGTGCCGCCCATGGCACCGTCCCATACGGTGCTTCCTGACGCTAGGTGAAACTTGATTGAATTGTTAGATGTAGCGCTTTGGTCCAGATAAACGAGCAAGCGGCCGTAATCATCGTATTCACTTGCTTCTGACCCTGACACCGTGCCATTCCATAAATCAAATATGACCTCTTTTTCGGTTTGGGCGGATATAAATGCTTCTTTCTTCAGCCAGAATTCAACTGTTAATCCATCGGTAAGATTAAATTTTAAATTAGATTCTCTGCTTCCAACCCTCTCCTCTGCTAAAGTATTGGCGGTTGTATAAACATCTGTATCATATATATTAGCGTTCGGGGAAGTTCTGTATGTTGGGTCGCCGAAAGCATCGGATAAGGGATTTCCAATCATACCACCGGATGAGGTATGGGGGCCGCCGAGTACTTCGATATATTCATCAGTAGTCGACGTATAGCCCCACCCCTCTACTTTATTGGCGTGGACCATACTTGTTAGACCAAGATTAATAAATCCGTTGGTTCTAGGGTATCTCTTATCAAGCAGGTATAAATCTAGGTAACTAGACTCATTGAGGAATTGTTTTACCTCTGCCTTAGATCCATCATAGGGATACTGCTCATAAATCCTCTTTATTGAAGAATCATAATACTTTTCCGCGGATCCATACTTTGCGAAACTTTCAGGCTTTTCATACTCGACATGAGGGATAAACCGGTTCTTTTCGGCGATTCGGTTTTTGATATGTTCATCTGACTCAACTTCCCGAGATAGTGACTCTATTGAGCTATCTGAGATCGGTTTTCCTAAAATGTTGTTTCCGAATAAGTCTTTTATACCCATTTTTCAACCCTAAACTTGAATGTTTCTGGTTGTTCAGCCCATGTACCTATGGAACCATTATAATAGGCTAGCTTAATTGCATATGCGTATCCGGGTTCCAGCATATTCATGTCTAAATCAAAATAACTTCCCGATTCGTCAAAAGACATTTGGGTGTGTAAAGTGGCACTGGAGGTGCCATATGGTATAACCGATAAATCGTCTATAATTCTGTAAATTCTGAATGATCCGCTCTCGATTATATCTGTTTTTGGTGCGGCCTGAGCGCGGCTATAAATGGTTGGATTCCAATTCTTTTCTCGCGTGAAGATTCTAAACCTTGCTGTTTCTTCCGTGGAGTAGGCATCTTTCAAATTAGTGATGCTGTTTACCTTTCTTGAGCCCGGTGCTGTTGTAGAACCTGCAAGGGTAATAGGGTCGATGGCGCCAGTATGAACCTGTATTCCAGAATAGTGAGTTTGTCCAACGCTTGAGGTAACAAACCATACATCGAACATCCGAGTTAGAGTACCTGTTGCTGCAAAACTGGCCTTATATACACCCGTCTCAACCCAAGTTCCCGTAACGATTGTTGGGTCTGCTGTGACTGTGACATGGGTGCCATCAGCAACCAATTGTAAAGCGGCGTTGGCGTTTTCGCGGGTTGCACCATCGGGTGCGGTGTTGTTGGCGGATCCGGAGAACAGGCTGACAAATATTTTGCCATTTGGGCCCTGATTGCCAGTAGCGGGATCGGGAATGTTTCTCAATTGGCCCCTATAGTAATTGTAGAAATACAAGGTATTAATGTTTTCGTGGGGAAGAGCTAGTGAACTGCTATAATGGAAATTTGCTCTATTATCTTTCTTGGCTGAATCCCAGCGAGCTTCCAGTGTTGGGCGTTTAAAGAAATATTCGGACCCGCGGGCGGAGAACTTCTTTGTATAGTATGAGGTTGTTGCTCCAGCCAAATTGTGTAATATACCGCCTGAAAGAGCCGGATAGTCTTGCCCACCCGTTCCATCAGGATATGAAGACGAAAAATAAGCTTCATGGCTTGAGGTCAAGTGTACACCAAAACCATAGTTGGCCATAGTTGTGTACCCGTCGGGGTGGGTTCCGTCGATCCACTCCTCAATCAGCGTAGTAACATCAACTTCTATATCCTCTGTTCCGTTTTCAAGAGTGGCACTATACATAATAGTAGTGTTAGTGGCGTCTTCGGCGCTGTGGAAATCGCCGCCGGGTTTTGTCCAAGAATTTGCTGCGACCCGGCTGATCCAATTTGCGCCGACATTATTCCTAGTTATATCTTTGTATTCATCCATATCAAGGCCGCGGCCTTCTTCCCAAGAAGAAGACACGGCAAATATATTATATTTTGCGTTTCGTGGCAGAGGTTTATCGTGTTCGACGTTATAGAGCCGAAGATAAAATTTGACACTATCTTTCGCAGGGATGAGGCCGGCGGTTCTATGGGCTTGAATTGAGTTTGAGGCGTCATCTGCGGTTACAACAGGAAATTTGACAAGGGCGCGAGAGAGTTCTTGTGAGTATCCGGCGCTTGAGGAACCTTGACCATAAATTGAAAAGACCTCCAATGAATCTGCAAGGCCCATGTTGGAACCTGTAGCTCTGGAGAATTTAGTAAATCTCGTGTCTTTAAATGCGTTGGTGATAGTGGTATCGGCAATTGCATAATACTTCTTTATTGACATTATACCACGCTCCCTTTAATATCAAGTTTGGGATACTTAATTTCTAAAGCCACATTTTTTGGTACTGTAATATGGCGGCCGTCGGCCGATTTGTTTATTTCTATGTTGAACCCTGTGTTTGAGTGGGCGCCGCCGGACTTATTTACAATTTTGACAGTTTTAACATCCACCACCCCAGTTAATTTGTTCAAGGTGTTATAGATATCGGTAATATAAAATGGTTCCCCTATGTATAGAGGGTTTTTATACTTGGCCACCAAAGTGTCAACAGCTTGTTGCAGAACATCATAGTTGTTTTTTTCTGGGTCCGTCACAATTGAAAATTCAATTCCTATGTTGACGACTTTCCCATTTAAAATATCAATTGTATCATGAATCATTTTTTTCTTGCCTAGCCACAACTTTAAATTCTCTTTAAGAGTTTGTGTTGGTGTAGCTAAAAATCCGTTTACGTCTTCAGACAAAACATATAAATTCAAATTTCTTTTAAATGAATCCGGATCTCGGACGATACGGCATCGCTTTATCGATCCAAATTTAGGAGGCATTGCATATACCGACCCCTCAAAGTCCTGAGTTGTCACTGCTCGGTCTTGCATCGCGAAGGAATCCAGCACGCGGCGCTTTAGTTCAACGCTGCTTGGGATAGAAATATCCCCTAGAATTGGGGCGCTGTTTTCAACCTCTAAAGAGTTAACAACATCATTCATAGTTGATGTAGCTAGCGACGTAGGGTCAGCGAATGACATACTAGCCTTTTTAACCTTAGTCAGAGCCCCGGTGGCGACATTAACGTTCTTTGAATTCGAGACTCTGTATTCGACGGTAATTGTGGTCGCGGCGGGTGCAATACCAAATTTATCAGAACTTATAAGTTTTGAAGGATCAAATGTAGCCGCTGAAGTATAGTCCTTTCCGTGCATGCTTAGTACAACGTCAGATGGTTCGGCCAATGTTGGGGAGTCCAGTTCGGACTCAGACCCATATCCAAATTGGATAAACGAACGATTTCTATGATGTTCCACAACAAATCTCCTAGGCACCACATGTGGTCTAAGAATCGATGCGACTAAATCTTTATCTTGATTAAAATTGGCCACTTCTTTATAAATCACATTCTGCGATAAATATTCAACTTCATAGTATTCATGACCGTTTGAATCATACACTTTTAAAACTTCGGAACAATTAGGGCTCGATAGTTTAATCTTTTTAAATTTTTCAGCTGTTCCAATGGTGAAGTTTTCTTGAGTTAGTGCTCCAGAAATGACTTTCCCAGTGCTTCGAACCGCGTAATAGGTAGGTATACCAGTAGTAGAATCCACTCTGCCGGCGACCACTTCGTTAGTTGAACTATCAAATCTAACATCCTCAGATAATAAAAATGGAGATCCATTACTACCACCAAACTGACTTCCTTTCTTTAGAACCGGAAGATATTCACTCTTTGGGCCTAGACCCACATCATTGGCAGGGACAAGTATATAGAAGGTGGCCTCACCTGTGGATGTTGACCGGCCCTGAAACTTATATCCCATCTGCCGGGCGAGCTTGACCACATTGTCATATTCTGTAGCAGTGTCTAAAAAGGACTCGTTTGTTTGATAGTCTAGATAAAAGGATAGCTGATCCCCGATATACGCCACACTATCTAGCATCAATGCTCCGAAAGAAGCTTCGCTAAAATCTTTAAAAGTATCTGGATAATATCTCTTTGCGTGCTTGATAAGCTCCGCTCTTATGGAATTATACTCTCTGCTCGTAAAATTGATTGGGGATTTTTTATTGCTCATATTCGGAGGGCCCTTGTGGAAGATCCATGCATATAACTAGTTTTAATATTTATTTAAAACATCATTAACTACTGATTACACCACCAAATGGTGTTGAATTAAATTCTATCATATCTGTCTCGGCCGTCGATGTAATAAAGTATGCAAATTTTAAATTTAATTGGTTCGATGCGGTGTGTGATTGGTCTAGCTGGGAACTGAGGCCTATTTGTACTATTCTAATATACGGCATATAGGCAGCGACTTGTTCACGGATACGGTTTTCCAGCACAATTCTCAATTGAGCGACGTCTGGTTCAAACAAAAACCGCCTTAGACCTATTCCGAAATTTCCGTACATACATCGCTCGCCCGGGGATGTTAAAAATAGTACTCTCAGATTCTGTTTTACCATATCTTTGACAGTTTTATTTGCAGCGTAGTGTCCGTCAGTAGAGTCGGACTCTAATGGGAATAACGGTGAGTAACCTTGATTCATTAGCTTTCTTCCTCCTCTTCTACAAGTGGGCATGGCCGGCCCATTTCATCAAACGGGGCTTTGCGCTTCATTTTTAGCAAGAAGCTTAGCCAATTAAATCCAAGATTTAAATTGAAATTTAAATCGAAGCGACGTCGGCGGCGGTCTTTCTTGTCCTCAGACTCGTGAGCAAGATCAGTAGCATTATAATATTCTTCAAAAGTTCTTTTTGCTTGCCTTTTTGACTTCTTAAATAAATCGTTCCAGTCCCATGTCCGGAATCCTCCGAAATGGCCAAAGCCCATCCACTTTCCGCCGCCGGCATCACGGTCGTCTCCGAGGAATCTAGTTTCCCAGTCGTCTGCGTCGGCAGATCCGATTGATGGTAAAAAGGCTTTCATGCTATAAATAGTAAAAATAGACATAATTCTCGGTAGAGAAAAACAATAATCAAACATTAGTTTGTATCTTGGGTGTTCTATAAGATCTGTCACTAAACATTCTAGATTATTATCAAACTGTGTTTGCAACTGTGAGGAGCTACTAATCTGCGAAATTTTAGTGTCCGGGGCTAATTCGTAATGAGAGGTAGCGAACGGCATTAAAAATTTCTTGCGGGATTTATCGGTTTCGTGATATAATATATAAGCTTTATTCTTCAAAGATAGATCATGAGCAAACAGATTATCAAAACCCGGATTGTATTCTCCGATGTGGTGATCTTCTGTGCAGATATTCGAAACTCTTAACCCGAACTCAACCTTCTGAAATAAATCTGATATGTTTTTGCCGGATATTTCTGTACCTTGCCTTACAATGAATTCTTCCCAGTCACTAAAATTGACAACCCCATGGAGGCCTTGGTCGGCCGCGGACAATCTCCTAAATATATTAAATTCTATTGAGTCTGTAAAACCAAAATTTTCGTATTCTTGTTCATCGGCATCCATTATGCCCGGGAGTTCGGTTAATTTAACATATTTTTCTAGTACAAATGGCCAATAGTATGGCTCGTCCATATCCCAGAACTCTGCCAAACTTGGCTCCCAATTGAAATATTTTCCTGTTTCTTCGTGTAGAACCAGAGGATGCATCTTTCCGCCATATTCTAGGATCCATTGATTAATATTGCCGTAAGTTACATTGAGGGCCTCGTTAGCGGACGAAACGTCGACAGGACCTCCTGCACCTAAGCTACCGATCATAAATTTAGGGTCAACCAGAAGTAAGTTGTTAAGGTCATCAATAACCGGCTTGTATTCTTGTGTAAATTTCTCAGTTAGGGATTCTAATTCTTCTCGGATATATCGTCGAAGCAAAATCTTAGCATCTCGGAGATTTAAGGGGTGTGAGATATATTGTTTCCAAATTGATTTCTTCTTTGTCTTGGCCTTACCAACACTTCCGCCGGCCGCCACGAGAGCACCAGCCACGGCGCCGGCTGGGCCGAGGGCGCTTCCTACACCCGTCATAATGCCGGCTGAGATTAGTCCCGGCCAGCCTTCGCGGGCGATACTAATATAATCATTTTTCTCCCAATAGTCTTGGTTTAAGGGATTTGGCTGGTCAGCCTTTCCTGTTAACCTGTCTATCGCTTCTTGTTCAACTGGAGTAGGCTCGAAGTCTCCCAAGTCGACCCGCTTGCCGAAAGATTGCACGACCTGTTCCATAAAGGTTAAATAATATAGCATCGGATCTTTAAAGATTCTTCCTTGTGTTTGTTCTCTTAACCCATCATCTATTGTATCAGCTATATGTGCCAACAAGGTGTCGTCAAAGTTATTTGGAAGATTAACTTGTACATTACTGAATATGGGCATGCCCTTGATTAATGCTTCGAGGGCATATATTCTTACGGTCGCTCTAATTGTGCCTTCAAGGCCGGCCGAGGAATATCTATCTAATATTTTGTTATACGGGTGTTCCATCGCACAGTGTGCCGCTTGAGATAGTCTAGGATCATCCGGTAGACGGTCGTAGAGATCTCCAACAAGATCTGCTAACTTGTTGAAATCTGCCAGTGATTCAGCCGCGGGGTCACAACCCGTGTAGATTTCGTCGGGTACTAACGTCTGTTTGATCCCCATCCACCCATTATAATCAGGGGTTTGGATATACCAAGCGTTTCTTGTTTTGGTGCCGCCGTAAACTTCAGGCGGGATATCCCATTCCATTCCCTCCTTATCTATGTGGGATCCAGATAGCGATAATTTAACTGGCATTTTGAGGTCTTCTGGCAATAGGACTTCATCACCGAATGCATCTTTGAGCTTATCATCGTCCGGGTCTGTGCGCAAGTCAGCGGCGCCTCTGTATTCGGTGCTAGCACCGTGTACAAAAGCTTCTGAGTCTTTTGTCATTACTGCAAGTTTCTTCATGAAGCCTTCGAATATCATATCATATTGGTTTTCTAGGGCGAGTTGGATTGTGTTCTCCCAGCTGGAGCTATAAGTAATAGCCCTTGTTGTTTTTTCCAAGGCTCCGGGTATGGAGGCAAATGGCTCCTCCCATGATCCGAGAACTAATTGGGCGTACATAGCATTTTTTGGACTGATTTTTGCAGAGAGCCGAGTAGAAACATCAAGGTCGCGGTAGCCTTCGGCCGCGTCGGCGACTAAGGACCGGACTTCTGTTTCCGATTTTTGCTCTCCGGAGAAGCCCTCATACCACTCTAGATCTGCACTTCCGAAGGTCGGGTCATCCTCGGCGTCTGAGTCATCTGTAGCCACATGTTTAATTCGGATCTTATAGTAATCATTCAACACAGAAACATCGTCTTGAATCTCAAAATTGTTATATTCTAAAGTGAAGCTATATGGTTTATCTGTTTTGTAATCCACATATTCTAATTCAAGATCGGGTTTTTTATAGGACGCCTTTGTACCCTCGCCGTAATTAGCAACAACGTATTTCTCGTTCAAACTATCATACATGGTTGAGGGATAACATCTAGCCTTCAGCCATCTTTGATAAACTAAAAAGGTCGGTGGCTCATCCGCGGCCCACTCGGTAGTTCTAAATGAAGTTGCAGAATCTGAATTAAAATTAATATCGGAGCTAAAGTCTTTATATCTATTTTTGAGGTGACCAGCTATTTGAGTTGGGAAAAGGTTTTGAGTAAATGCTGGGAACTGTTCTAAATTAAACATGTGTCGTGTCATGGCGCGCCCGTTCTTGGCGGCTAGAATCATGTTAAGAACGCCGTGGGTCCCAAGCATATCGCGTTGGCTTAGAGACTCCAGCGATTCAAATACATCTGAAGAGACCCCCGATGCTGCTGCTTTGGTAGATTCTGTGTCTCTAGGAAACAAGCCTGCGTTCCAATTTCCGGGGCATTGGGGGTTATCTGCAAAGACCTCGGGAAGGTCAACTAGGCTCTGGGGTCCATTTGTGGCCAGATTGACCAATGCTTCAATATCTTGTTTTGCTCGATCTTTAATACCATCAATAATTTCATTACATTGTTCTTCTGTAAGCGGGCCCTTTTGTTGTAGCAGAATACACTGTTTTTCGTAAAATTCATCCACTGCGCTTTGATCTGCGCAATAGGCTGGAAGGACAGGCATTGGCTCGGTTCTCGGGAGGGTCTTATACTCTTGCGGAATTAGGGCGCCAAGGTGACCAAACATATCGGATATCCCGGCGGTAGAGTTGAGGGCGCAAGCGAATTCTGGGTGGCGGTATGCGACAACATCTTTTATCATTCCTAGAACTTCTTCTGTGGCTTCACCTGTCAGCAGTTCGATCAATTGAGCATCTGTCAAAATGGCCGAGAGGTCGCTGACAAGCGCTGTCGCAGCTTCGCTGGTGGGGGTTGGACAGCCAGATAGTGATGCTAAAAGTCCTGCGACGGCTCCGTCGATCTCTTGATCTGTTAGTTGAGATGTTGGGTTGGATTCATCTCCACACAAGGCGTCACGGAAAGTTTCACGGAAATTGTCCGAGAGGGCGGCTTCAAGAGCGGAGCCCACAAGACCAAGCAACTTGCAGAGGCCAGTAAACAGCAAATCTAATATAAATTTCATAAGCATGAAAATAGCCTTAAGAATTAGATTTTGCAGTGTTTCCAAGAACGCCTTCCACAATAGGTCGAAGATATCTGTCCAGTTAATATCTGGTATATTGAATTTTGGAAGCGTAAGGTGATAATTTCCTCTACAAAAGTCCAATTCTAGAGTCTTCATAAAATCATCTAACGGAGGATTAAATAATGGCGGGATCGCACATTTCATAGTGCTCAATAGTGATCCAATGAAGCCGGCGCCGGGGAGAGACATGAGCATGTCTTGCAACAAATCTAATTCAACCAAGTCCATTATGGCCTCGGTATAGGCCTCGAAGATTACGTCCATTACATCGTCGGCTGCTCCACCGATGGTACCGACACCGGAATAACTTTTTGGTTCCAGAGACTTGGCGCCGTATTCATCTGGAAAGTTCTTTGTGAGATCGGCCTGTAGGTCTGTTTGGGACATATACCCGTCTTCGCCTTCTTCTAAGGAACTAACATATGTGGCGTAGTTTACGGCGTCTTTGGCTCCGCTTTCTGTGGCCGCCATTGATTCTAGGGTTGCGCCTTCCTCATAAAGCTTTTTACCCTTGCTCTTCATAATCGCAGATTGTAGCATGCCGGCTTTCTCAGGTCCAAAGCTATAATTCCCGGGTTGGTATTCCTTCTCCCATGGTGGTGCTGCTGTAATTTGATCCATGGCTTCCGCGACGGCCGCGGCAATTTCTTCTTGTTTGGCGGCCGGCAAACCAATGAAAAGTTTCTCCAACTCCATAGGGCCAAGTGCCTTGAGGGCGGCGCGGATGATGATTGCTAGACCATCTTCTGTAGAGACACCTTTAAGAAGGCACCCTAAGATCATATCTATCAGGGCCAATATACCACACCAGCCATATTTGTCTAGAACAAACCTCCATAAGTTTCCGGGTTCGGATCCACCTTTTTTTGCCTTATAAAAGCTATCCAGCAATTCGTAAACTGGATCGCCTTGGAAGGCATCCCTCATCGCGGAGTCTTTGGCGCGTGCCCATAAAGACTCTAATTCTTCTAAATAATCGTCTGGTCTGTCAAATTCCTCGCCTGTACACAGCATTTTGTTAAATTTATTGGACATGACATCCCCGAAGGATAGAGCATCACCAACAATCTGGTTCATTATGTCTTCTAGTGGATCGGCTATTAAATCATTGGCGAAGCAATCCAGCGCATTTTCAGGGAGGTTTTCTAATAAATCTTCGGAGTTTAAGAGGCCGTATGTGTATTTTTCAATCACCACATTCCACTCTGGGAATACCATGGCGGTCACATCCATCCAAATGTCTGGGAGCTTCGCTACATATGCCAGTGTGCGGGTATTGTTCCACGGCGCGTCTTCGGCAATGGTCGACCATGTTCCTTCGTCCAGAAGAATGTTAGCACAAGTTGGTTCGTTAACTTCTATATATGCAATTTGATAAGGCTTAAAATTTTCCGAGCCGTCATCATCTTTAAACCCTATCTTGATATGCTCAGCTATCCTGTAGTTAAAGCCGTGGTGCTTCAAAATGGTCAGCAAATCTTCTCTAAAAATTACTAAATTTTCAGCCTCTTTGTCTAAATCTAAATCACCATATTTAACGGCCGCGTCGGCCTCGGAGTAATTCATCTCTTGAATATAGCCTGAATATCGTTTGGCATAAACTTCAAAGGATCTCTTAACTTGCCAAATCATGTTCGGCCAACCAGAAATATCTTTGGCTTTAAGCTGCACAAAAGTAGACACTACCGGAGTCTCTTCTTCTCTGAGGGAGCTAAAATCGACCGGGAGCAGATCAAACAGTTCGGCTTTAATCGATGCTAACACCTTCATTGGGACAAGTGGTACCGTGCTTACACTCTTATCGGCGATATATGGCAGAGGCATATCAACAGCTTGGACACCTAAATATGTCGAAGCTGCCTGTCTTCCCATTAAGATATCTATTGTATTGGCAGAGATTTCTGACCCATCTGCGTAGGTAACCGTTATAATCTCTTGCTTTTTATACCTTTGGAGTAGCATCAAAATGCCCTGCTCCAAATAAGCTGATAATTCGTCGTCGGTTGTAGGAGGGACCAATAGGTCAGTCGCTACAATCGCGGAGTATTCACATATCTTCTCATTTAAAAATGTTGGGCCGGCCTTGGGGCTGGTCCAATTTGGCACTATCGCATTGGGGTTTGGTATGCAAGAAGCACAAGGTGCCTCTTCTTCTTCCACAAGAGTTTCATCATAACAGACCCCTAAATCAACTGCATTCTCGGTAAAATTGCCAGAGTCGAAGCCGGGGGCGTCGTCGGAGACGGTGGCGAAATCGACGAAATCGTCTGAGAATGTATCTTCGAAGGAAGGGACATAAGACTCAGCCGACCATGGTGTAGTCAGGAGTATGTGAAGATTAGCACCCGTCCAACTTTTATAAGGCGAGTCGGTCGCGTTTTTAATTATTTTTCGGATGATCCGTTGTGCTTCCTCGCACAAGGAGATATATTCTTTTTTGGGAAGATCGGGTTGATCCCAGTGAGTCGACCGCGATGGGTCCTCTAGGAGGCTTGTGTACAGGCCGCTGTTCTTTTCGAACTGATATGCATAATATGAAAGGTGGTATCGAGCCTTGGTGTTATACCACTTTGCGGTCGCGTCGAGATCCCTGATACATAAACCGGAGTTTGACTTGCACACATTATTCGAATCAAATTCTGTATATTTATGTATCCTAACAAATTCGAGGGCGGCATACATATATACAAAGTCGTGAAATTCGTGGATACGGCCGTCTAGCCAATCGCTTTGATCAGTATAGAGAAACCTAAAATCGTAACCTTCGGTATATTTTCCGTTTGCGTCAACACAGCCGTCTAGACGGAAATCATTACCATACTTGATATCCTCGCCATTGCCAGTTCTGACATAGCCTTCCTCTTCGCTTTTTGGGCCCATAATATTCATTAAGGACCAGTTCTCGGCCTTTCCTTTCTGGTATCCATGGAAGAAGATATCATTAAGTTCATCAAGCCAGTCGGTATCGCCGTCGTTTCGGGACCCGGCGTTGATTGCCTCGGGCCATGATATACCCGGCCACTCCTCACTCACGATGTCGTCTAGAACACCATAGAATCCCGGGTCGTGCTCATCTTGGCCCTCGCGGCCATAGTAAACATTTGCGGAATCTCGGCCGTTGGCCACAAGGCCTATCGGTTCACTGCCGGCTGATGTTGTTATTACCATAGAATTTTAATGTCCCTAGTTCACGTTGTTGAAACGACTGCAAATATAATCTGCGCCGTATGGTTCGAGTCTTTGAACTTTTTCTATTGTATTCCCGATGCCGAATAAATAAGACGGCATTTGGGTTTGTACAAGTGAACGAATTTTACAACCCACACCGGTGAGGGCCAAAGACGGGGATGGCAGCGCTACAAGAGGTATTGGGGCGCATATGTGTGAGTGGGCCATGACGGCGCTGTTCAACATCTGCTGGGCGCTTACAAAGTTATTCAATAGTCCGCTTACTTTATTTAATTTTTCAATTATTGAGTTAAGAGCTTCAACAGTCTTGAGCCCCTTGGGAATTGGTTCCAGAGTGGTATCATCATTGCCGGCGATAAGGTCAATGCCAGTGGTTGTTTCTACTTTACCACCGTGTGAATTTCTGTCGCCGCGGCCGGTTGTAACTATTTTAACCCCTTCTCTAGCTACTATTCTAATGCCGTCGGCCTTAAGGCCAATTCCGGAGCGCATGGATTTTGAACCAACAACCCCCTCACAAAGATCAAAACTTTTATCTATATCGGTTAACTGAGACAAATGAATTGTTGCAGCATCGGCAGAGAAGCTTGGATTGCCTTTTAACTCGGAGTTCAGGCCGGCTATCAAATGGATAGACCCCGCTCCTGTATAGCCGGCGCCGCCCATTCCGGAAGCTTTGCTGCTAGGGCGGTCCCGGCCCAATATAATAAACGCATTAGACTTTTCACCACCTATAATTTCTTCAGCCTTTGCCAAATCCCAAACTGGGATTTTTTCTGGTATATAGTCACAGTTCAGGCCCATACCGGTGAGACCTTCGGCCTGCTGTGACGAAGCCTCACGGGCTGTTTTTTGTTGTTCGGTCTCTTCGCCAAGATCCTGTGCAGGTCTGCTATCTCCGATACCCATCCCAGACATTATAAACTTCTCCTTGCAATCAGTATAGACTCAGGAATTCCAGAAATTTCGGATAGGGCGGCCTCTTGCTTCGTTATAACAGATGCGATATCTGCCTCGGGAAAAGACCCAAGAAGACTTCTTCTTTTCCCTTTTTTAAAATATGACTGGACCTTGCCAGATGCGATTTGAGCATCCGGATGATCTGGAATTGAGCCTATGCCATGTTCTTTGGGTCCTTTATAAACACCATACATATGATTGTTTCTATCTTCGAAATCAACCTCGATTCTGTCGCCAACACTTGGTAGTGTCATATTTCCAGCGCCATCAGAATAGAATACCCTGTGCATAGCCATCAAGGTCTTATCTTCAGTGGTCATTTTGCTTGTTAGGCCCAACATCTTAGGGAGCGGGAGGGCGGCGTCGAGGTCAGGGACGTGAGCTATCACTTTAATTCGCCTCTTCTTTTTGCCCAAATGATCGTTAATGCTCACAGCTTGGGGACTTTTTTCATATTCTATGACGGAATGCAGCACATGTGCTGTCCACGTACCCTCGTGACTGTTTCGAAGGGCATCTTCATATATTCTGTTGATCGCGATGCGCATATAATTAAGAGGATTGGCGCCCTTGTCGATGTCACCATAAACTCTCAACCCCCTCGCATGAGTAGAAGATAGGTTGCGGTCGCCGGAGAGCGATTGGTAAAAGTTAGTTAAACTCATGATTTCTGGTTCTCCTGTAGCATATCAAATATTTCTAGCTTTTCGCCATCCGATAATCCCTCTTGATCTGAGCGCTGTTTGTGTATCAAACCGGCTACTTTCACTAGCTGTTCGTTCGAACGTTGAAGGGTTTCAACGTATTTTGCTGCAATTGGGCCTACCGATTGGTGGCGTTCTTCGCTCTTACTCAGATAACGCATTACATCATCGAGAAGCTCTTTTGTGATATCTCGATCATCCTCAATATTTTTTATAGCATTTTTTAAGTAATGATCTAAATTTTTCATAGTTCGCCTTTGTCCCACTTAAGTCTAAAAACACGGTACCTAGACCGCATCTTATTCAGATTGTTGACCACTTGTTTTGTGTTAAGCCCGGTAATCTCTCTCAGATATAAATAAATAGCTTTCTTATTAAAAATTTCTATATCTTCTGCACTTTCAAACAAAATACGGACTGCTTCTAATACCTTCTTCTCGTTTTCCTTCATTTTGTCGTGTTCCCACGAATCAATTTCAGACTTCAAAAAATTAAAAAACTCTTCACGTTCTCGGTTTTTAGCATAAGGGTTAGAAGTTGATATAAACTTTAGCTCTAGATCTTTTGGCAAATCCACTAATTCTATTTCTGTTCTGTTTTTCTTGCTCTGTTTTTTAACTTTATGAATAAACCAGTTTTTAGTTATAACAGAAAAATATGAGAAAGCCTTTGATCCCTTAGTCTCATCATATTTATCAAGGACGGTGACTAACCAAATTTTACACTCATCCCTCAAAACATCAATATTTGGTAATGTTGTAAATTTATAGGTGTAGACGATTTTATCGACCATCTCGTCAAGAGCGGGCCCTATTAAATTAACGTAGAGATCCGTTCTTATTCTTATATCTTCAGTTGCCACATAATCTAATATGGCTCGTTCATGGACCAGCGTGAAATACTGTCTTCCCTTTCGCGAACGTTTCCGCGGTGGCGGTGGTATTGCCGTCATCATAATCCTCCTGTTGTTGTATATCCATTTCTTCTTCCTCCTCTTCCATTTCTTCTCCGTCTAATAAATCAATAAATTCATCAAATTTATCTATGGATTCGATTAATGATTTACCATGGTCTAGAAGACCTCCTAACGTCTCGTCACCATAAAACATCTCCAAGTCGTATATTGACTGAAGATGTTCTCGATAAAGGGACAACTCGCCTTGAAATTCTACAATATTTCCGATCAATTCGAGCATATTTCGAAGAAGGTTTCTCACATACCACAGCATGAATATGTTGGCTGACAATGATAACAACAAGGCAAGTGTTAGGCTTATTTCTATAATCATATCTTCATTTCTTTGGTCATATTGTTCTTTTCGATCTTAATTTCTTCTTTAGATTTTTCAATGAATTCTTTTACTAATTCACCGGGTTTGTTTTCTGTTGGGTGTTTGTCGTTGTTAGTCGATGAGGCGAAGATTGAAGGTACACGGGTGAGTGATTCCATATTACATTCCCCGCACAAGTTGAGCCTCTCACTCATAGAATGAGTCACCTCCTGCACGGAAGAACAAGAATCGCACCTATAAGTATACCGTGGCATGTTATTCCTCCATTTCTTCTACATCGTCATAGTGATCGTATTTTACAAGCGGCGGGTTCATTACTACCAGCCCCTTTTCAGATAACTGAAACTTAAATCCCTTGAGAACCGGTGTGATATCCGATTGTTCAAGCAAACTTTTTTGTAGGGCCATCATTATGGCGCCCAAAGCTTCATCACTCAAATACATTTCTTTATTAGACATTTTTACTCCTTGTCATTTTTAATAACTGCTCTACCTTTTAATTTCTCCCAGTCGCGATCTTCGCGAACCAAGAGGTTCTTTTCCCATACGGCACTCAACAAGTCAGGCTTTATGTCTAACTGTTTGGCCAAAAAGATCAGAGCATTTAGATCTTTCGGGAAACAAGATCCACCAAAGCCATGCCGGCCGTCAGGGCCGGGTGCGGACAGGTGGGTTCTTCCTATACGATTATCGTATAAACTATATTCGACCACTTTATCGTAGTCGATATCTATTTTTTCACAAATTTGTTTTATTTCATTTGAGAAAGTTACTTTCGTGGCCAAAAAAGTATTCAAAAAATACTTAACCATCTCGGCTGTGTTGGACCCAGTTTTGATAATGGGTACTTCAGAGAACACTTTGCGAAAAATGTTCTTAATGATTGTTGAAGCTGGGCGGGGCCCGCCGACAATTATCCTCGTCGGATTTTTGAAATCCTCTACAAAATTCGCCTCGGTTAAAAATTCAGGACTAAACACGACCTGTAAGTTTTTGCAGGTTGCGTTTAATCGAGCAGTTGTGCCCGGGGGGACCGTAGATTTAATCACAGCTATATGGTTTTTGCTGTATTTGTCCATTTCCTTGATTACGGTTTTCACAATATCTAAACTGCACGAACCATCCGGGTTCATCGGAGTTGGAACACAAACAAAAATTATCTTTGTATTTGCACAAAGCTCCTCTATTGAATCACAAGTTGAATCCCTAAATTTGTCATAGGTATAAACGTTATAGCGAGCGCTCATGCCCTCTGTGAGAGCCGTACCGACAAACCCAGTGCCTACCACCCCTATCTTCTTATAATTCACTGTGGAGGCTCCTGAAGCATTCTCTGATGCCTTCCTTGATCTGGTGTTCAGGTTTCCATTTTGTGCGCGCACAATACGGCTGTATATTGGCTTTTGTTACTAGAACATCCCGTGGACGCTCTAGAATATAATCAAACCTCACATCCGGTAAAAATTCCAATGCTATATCCTTAATTTCATTTAAAGATATGTTGTCACCTGTTCCTATATCAAACCATTCGCCGTCAAAACGGTCGGAGTGGAGCATAGCGTGTATATTCGCTGAGACCACATCTTCGACATGAGCCATATCCCTTCTTTGTTTGCCGTTACCGGTGATAAAAGGGTTCTTGCCCTGCCTAATTGATTCCATAAAATTGGCTACCGCGGTGGCGTATGGGCCATCGGCCTTCTGACACGGGGAATAAACATTAAAATAACGTAAACAAACCGTATCCACACCATATATTTTGGACCATGTACCACATAGGGTCTCTGGCATCAATTTAGATGCGCCATAAGGGTTCTCTGGTCCATCACCATTTCCTACAACTGAGGATGAGCTAGAGTAAATGACCCTCTTAGCTCCCACAAAACGAGCAAACTCTAAGATATATAAGCTGCTAAGTACATTGTTTTCGATTACCTCGACCGGATTATCTATGCTGTAAACCACTCTGGGTATTGCTGCTAGGTGAAAAATATACTCGGGACGAAAATTGACCCAATGTCGATGGAATTTACCATCGGTATGTGGTTTCAGGGTATCAAGTATATCGTGCCCTTCCTTTATATCGATCCCCATGACTTCGTGGCCACGTTCTTGTAATCTTTTGTATAATATAGAGCCTATATAGCCCTTATGACCTGTAACTAGACATCTAGCCATTTGTTAACTCCACTTGTTCGCGAATCCATTTGTAAGTTTTCCTCATACCTTCGATTAATGGTTGTGACGGGGCCCATCCGATTTTCTCTTTATACAGAGTGTTATCCGAATTTCTTCCGCGGACACCCAGTGGGCACCGAAAACCATACTTATTTTTAAAGGCTTCACCGTCGATATTGTATATTATAACACGCTTATCAGAAATGTCAATAGCCATTTTGGCAAAATTATTAATTGATATCATTTCTTCCGATCCAATGTTAACTGGGCCGGCGAAATCTGAGTCCATAAGACGGCGAGTGGCCTCGATACATTCATCAATATACAGGAAAGACCGGGTTTGGGAGCCGGGGCCCCAAACTTCTATTTCGCCTCCGTCATTGGCAGTGGCGACTTTCCTACAAAATGCTGCGGGGGCCTTTTCTCTGCCGCCGTCCCAAGTTCCTTCGGGTCCGAAAATGTTGTGATAGCGCGCAATTCGGAGGGTGAGACCATAATTTCTAGCAAAAGCTAACCATAATCTTTCGCTAAACAGCTTCTCCCACCCATATTCGCTGTCAGGGGAGGCTGGGTATGCGGAATCTTCGGTGCAATTTGGGTTATTCGGGTCTGTTTGGTTATATTCTGGGTATATACACGCCGATGAAGAGTAAAATACTCTCTTTATTTCCTTTTTGACACACTGTTCGGCGATGTTTAAATTGATCATTGCTGAGTTGTGCATAATATCTGCGTCATTTTCGCCTGTAAAAACGAATCCGGCGCCGCCCATATCGGCCGCAAATTGGTAAATTTCGTCGATATCGGCCGTTACAACCCCATCACAGACCCTCGGATCACGCAAATCTCCTATAATGAACTCGTCAGCTACTTTATGGGCATCAAAAAACTCGTGTTCTTTCAAATCCACTCCCCTGACCCAATGTCCTTCAGATTTGAGTTTCTTCATCATTGCTCCGCCGATAAATCCTCCGGCGCCACAAACTAATATTTTCTTCATTTGTTTTCCTCTGTAAAAAATGTGTTTGAGTTAACAGCCTTATCACATATCAATAAATCATAATCAGGCTTCTCTCCAACACTTAGGTTAGTGTATTTACAGCCCCATGAATGAAGTTGTTCTGCTGTCTGCGCATGCCAATCTATACCAGTGACACTACCCCTAGCTGTCCAATAAGTTATTTCATGTCCTTGATCATATAATTTATTTATTTTGGATATATTTTGTGTACTTGGTTGAGCATCAGGGTAGTGGCGCTCTCCCTCATAAAAACAAATGGTTTCGTCTATATCTACATATATTTTCATCAATCACCCCTAAGTTTACTTCTAACCGGGATTTCACTGGGTGTTACACTTTTTTCAGAAACTCCTAGCATTTTATCGATATCCTTAGTTCTTTTATATAACATATCCATTGCCATTATCTCTAAGCTTGATTTCTGATCTGTGCCCCATAACTCATGTGACACCGTGATATGCCTCTCAATTACTCTAGCTCCCAAGGTAGCCGCCATCACTGTTGGTTCTAAATCTTTTTCATGTCCTGAATAACCAACGGTGCACCCATATCTTTCTCTGAGGAATGGGATTAAATTCAGGTTTAGTTCGTCAATCGGGGTTGGATAACTAGAGTTTGTATGCATTAGGGCATAATTATCTGTGTTTTTTAGCAGATTATCAACAGCCTCGTCAACCTCTCTAAGGGTAGACATACCTGTAGACATGATAATCGGTATACCAGTCTGTGCTGCTTTTGTTACTAATTCTGTATTAGTCATCATAGCAGAGGGTATTTTTATAAAAGGTACATCATATCGGGATACAAAATCGAGACTATCTAAGTCCCACACTGATGCAGTCCAATGGACTGGTTTTTGTATACAGTATTCATCTATAATATCATATTCAGGCCCGCCAAACTCAACCTTATGTTTATAATCAATATACTTCATCGTGCCCCAAGGCGTTTCCCTTAATTTGTTTTTTTGATGATTAGGCACACAAACATCGGGCGTCCTTTTTTGAAATTTTGCACAGTCCCAATTACAAGCGTTAACAGCATCAATCAATTTTTTGGCTATGTTCAAGTCTCCGTTGTGATTAATTCCTATTTCACCAATAAAGTATGGGCGTGTTAATTCTTTAAAATTAACCTGCATAATATTCTCCTATCTTCGGCATATCGCACTCTTTAGTACATTTGATACAGGGGTCAAGCTCAAAGTGACCCCTCCTAAATCTTTCATATAATTCTCCATTCCATATTTCGCTTAAGCTAACTGTGTTGGAATTGCCAAGAAAAATTTCATTATTATAATCCTCCATGCACATGTGAACTTCACCATCAGATTTAATTGTCATGGACATCCACGGATGTTTACAATATTCAAGCCAGTGAATAGCATTAGAGCCATAAAAATCTTTTTCTTGTTCTGGGACAACGCGGCCTCTTTTATCCAAATAAGTTTTAAGGGTATCATCCTTCCGGTACCACTGTTGATCCTCACTCTTCAAATAAAGGTACACATCCAGATTTTTAAACACTTCGGTAAGGCGCCGGTACTCTTCTTGCTGTGCGGCGTCATGCCCCACGTCAATCATGGTAATAATAATTTGTGTATCAAGACCACGTTCTTCTTTAATTTTCATAATCTCAAGTGTTTTATTAAATGCTTCGGTAAAATTGGCCGCGTTTCCGCGGATATCTTTAAACTTCTGATCATCTGTACTTTCGAAAGAATACTTAAGATAAGTTAGCCCAGACTCCATCATTTCGATTGTCCGATCTATTTTAATATTTGCGGGGTTACAACTAAAGTAAGACTCAAAACCATGTTCTGTTAGGGTTTTGATCGCGATACTCAAATTTTTATCTAGCAATGGATCACCATAGCCGTGTAATTGGATGACTCTAGGTATGATATAAAGAAAAAAGTGATTTTCGCTAGCGGGAGAGTCTGGGGCTATACCATAAGTCTCTGTACAAAACTCTTCCCAACGTGACCAAAGTTCTGGTGGATGTGGCTTAATTTGAGATATTAATTTATCATAATACTCTTCCTTAAGAAATGTGATAGCGCGCGTCATGCGAGTCGTGCGTGGGCACATCTTACAACGCATATTACATGCGTTAGTGGTTTCAATATTATAAATAATAGGCTCTCTAGAGCGGTAATTCTCGAACGTTTTTAGGGCTTCCTCCTTAGAGATATCGTTCCCTTCTTTGATCCCCTTAACGAGTTCATGCGCTTTCATATAAAAGTTAATATCGTACATTTTTATTCCTTATGACCCAAAATATTCTATAGTCTTTTTAAGCATGTCTGCTTTGTGGCCGGCCAACTCTAAATCACGATAATTGGTTTTAAATTGCATAATTTTGGGCTGGATTGCTTCGGCGACTGGACATAAACCCTTGCTGAAAGATAAGCTGCCATACAGCGCTTTGTTTCTATAAGCAAATTGTTTCTTTGCAATGACCGGCTCCAAATATGGCACTGCCCATGCCCCATAAATACCATCGCCACCTAGCTCGATATATTTCTTCCTAAACTTCTCCCAAGGTACCCCAATAGCTTCTGCACCTTCATATCTGGCGGCCAAGGTATAATAGGAGTTTTCGTATTCCGGGGGTGTATATTGTGGAATCAAATAATCACAGCTACTCATTGCGTCGATGAAGGTGCGCGCTGACTTAATGCGTAAGTTTATTAGTTCCTCACTATTTTCCAGTTGAGCAAGAGCAATTGCGGCATTGAATTCAGAAAGACGGTAGTTCCACCCCAACACGTCATGGCGTTTATAGTGGGGGTTTTGAAAAAGATCTTGGCGTAGCCTTACACGGCCTTCTGAAGCCTGAAGGTTTTTGAAGCCATGGCCACCGATTTTTCGGGCCGACCTAGCAATCTGTTCATCATTAGTGATGATTGCGCCGCCTTCTCCACAAGAGATGTGCTTGGTGTTCTCAAAACTATAGCTGGCCACATGCCCAATGGTACCTGTACGCTTGCCTTTATAACAACTCATAAAACATTGCGCGTTGTCCTCAATAACTGCGATATTATATTTGGCGGACAGTTCCATAATCGGATCCATGTCACAAGGAAGGCCATATAACGAGACAGCAATAATTGCTTTTGTGCGCGGTGTGATCTTTCGTTCAATGTCTCGGGGATCGACGGTAAAAGTATCCGGATTTATATCTGCGTATACTGGAATTGCGTTCGCGTGGATGGTAGCAGTGGTGTCCATAATCACCGTAAGCGCCGGGGAGATAACTTCATCCCCCTCTGTCACACCACAGGCTTCCAAGGCGGCATGCAAAGTCGAAGTCCCTGAGTTGAATGCCACCGCATAGTTTGCACCAAACTTTTCCGCAAAGCGTTGCTCGAAAACCTGATTCCAGCTTCCAGCAGTCGCGGACCAATTTTCTGAGTTGAGTACTGCCTCAACATAAGCCAACTCGTTACCTGTATATTTTGTAGGATTTTTCATCTTAATACCAATTTAGTTTTATCTTTTTGATTTTGGGCCCAGTCGCGATGGCGGTGAAAATTAATGTTTTTCACAGCAGGATTGGACTCAATATAAGAGATTATATCTCTTAAAGTATATTCCTGTTCTCCGAAATGTTCAATAATATTCGTAAAAAATCTTAAATCATCATCATAATCTAGAGTCATTCGAACATCGGGCCGGCAGTAGGCTGGGTTGACATTTTGTAATGTCTGTATATTGAATAACTTTGTATCCGTAAAATACACCCACATCATTTCGGTATCGTCGGTGCATTTTATTTCGCACACCTTTTTGAGCGCGGATGCTTTAATAGCATATGTAAACACTCCACAGATAACTTCGTCGGATTTAATAAAATCAACTTGATGATTGCTGTCCTCGTACTGTCTAAACGATAGATCAATTAAATGAGGGTCACAAAACAAGTCGTCCCCGTCAGCAGTAACAAAAAAATCAATACCAAACTTCTTGCAGGCTCCGTTCCATCGTTCTAGCTTGTCGTTCTCGCTGCCGCGGAAATATAATATTTCGTTTCTCTCCGCTATTTCACACAGGATATTGTCGTTTTCTAATGTTGTAGTACATAAAATAATGGCGTCTGCTTTTTCGGATTTCTTGACGCGCGAAATAAGATGCTCAATCGTAGTCTTTCCATTTATCTCCAAAAGTGCTTTATTAGGAAGACGAGAAGATCCTGTTCTTACTGTTATAAAAATTGCCTTTTTGTTCATTTAAATTCGCCTCGAATCATATTAATAATATAACATATTACCCACGTTAATGCAAGTAAAATATTATTTATTTTTAGTAATAAGTTAAATTTGAGCTTGTTTCTGACGGAAGCGAGACTGTGTTACATATAAGGTTATCTCCCTTAAATGGATTTTCAAT
>TARA_R110002110_G_scaffold415837_1_pt1 | contig 43876 bp, 49 predicted proteins | sample TARA_R110002110 | Tara Oceans TARA_R110002110 (sample SAMEA4397330) | marine metagenome | biome: Polar Biome; feature: [SRF] surface water layer (ENVO:00010504); material: water (ENVO:00002006), including particulate matter (ENVO:01000060) such as... | depth 5 m | reverse complement strand
GATGCCGCAGCATCACGTGCAATTCCACTCACCACGTCGAGGAGCCAGAATTGATTGCGTACCGCCAGCTCGCGACTATTGCGCGGGGCCTGGGAGCCCCCCTGTTTAGGATCACGCATTTTCTTGCGCTCTTCCTGCGAGTTGAAATACTGGTATATCCAGCCAATGGTTTCGTCTTCAGCCCACAGCGGTCCAATTTCGTGATGGTTGATAAGATCGAGCAGTTCTAACAGTGCAGAATCCCTTGGGAACAAGCGGCCTTGAGCACTGTGGCGGTCGAACAGCACCGCCAAATCCAGGCTGAATTCATCGAATACACTGTACAGGTAGTTGCGGTAGGCTTCGCCTGTCTCACCCAATGCGCTACCGGCGAGCTGCTTATAAAGCTGGAACCCTTTGGCGTTGTAGCCCTTGGCTATGGATTCCAGTAAAAATCCACGCGCTTCTGCCATGCGCAGTGCGGCCAAGCGGTTTAATATGGTAAAGGCCTGCTCACGCACGATACGAGTCAGCGCTTGTTTAGTACGATCTACCTCTCCTTTACCTGGAGTTGTTGTGAGATAGTGCTCCAAGGTATCACGCAGAATACGAGCTGTTTGACGTTGGCGGTTATCCAGGTGGGTCAGGGAATCCAAAGCCGCTACTGTCCCAGCATTTGGGTCCAGGCCATAAGTTGCCTGTAATTGCCGATTAAATTCTTCAGTCAGCAGATTGCGCGCGTCATTAACAAACTTTTGCAGGCGGTTTCGGGTACTTTGATCAAATGCCATTTAATTAACCGCCCTATTAAGATTCTTGCGCATCGCTGTTTTCGCCTGATCCGATCAATAGCTCAAATTCATGGGCGTATTTCAGTTCACCGCGCAACTGCTGCAATTCTGCGATCAAGGCATCCAGCTCTTCGATGGAGGTAATCTGGAGCTTAGGGTTGAGAGTGCGGGAGATTTTCTTTTTACCTTCTGCCACCGCTCGCTCTTGTTCTTCACGTAATTTGTCCTGTAGTCGCTGCTGACCGGTTTCTTGGATACGCTTTTTAATATCCTGCACCTGGCTTTGGATGGCGTATTCCTGATTAACAAGCAAGCGCAGACCGCTGAGATCCTCACTCGCGGTAACGGTCAGCTTTTCCAAATCTGCCAGCAAGTTGTTCTGCTCCTGCTGAGTTAGCTCTGGCCACTCTGACAGTCGGCGCAGGTCTTGCTCAGCATCGGCAATGCGCTGCTGTTGCTCTGTTTGTAGGGCAATGGCGGTATCACGCACACGGGACTTTAAGGTAGTTAAACTGCTGGCGAACTCCGTGCTGTACTTAAAGAAATCTGCATGGTTTAGGCGCTCATTTAAACCGGTGATTTCATCTTGAAGCTCGGTTTTCAGTTGGCCTGGCGTGCCACTAGCTGGGAGGCTTTCTAATTCACTACGATGCTGCTGTAGCTCTGCCAGAGTTTGCTCCAGGCCCTGCTCCAGTGCGCGCTTGAGGTCGGCAGCCCATTTAAGGTTGGCATAGAGCTCTGACTCTTCTCCCCCTAACCGCTGGGGAGCATCGGATGCGTCAGTAAAGAGAATATCTTTTATATCCTGACTGAGGCTTTCCAAACGTTCCGACCCCGGCAATTTTAGGCCTTTCAGCTTTTCTGCCAATGGGCCATATTGATGCTGTAACTGGGGAAACAGCTTGGTGGTTGCCTTGCTGATGTCGTCTTCCAGCGGTACGACCATGTCACCACTGAGCTCCGTCAGCCTTTCAGCCGCTTTCGCTAGAATTTCATTACTGGGACGTTCCTCACGCAAGGAAACGCCTACAGATTTGAATGCGTTATTGGTTTTTAGCGCGTCTATCGCCTGTTGACCGTTTACTGTAACTTCTCGACCTGCGACCTTGAGCTTGATTTCCCCGGCAACCAACATTGCTGAAATCAGATAACGCAGGGTATCTTGCGACCAACCATAGGGCGCATCGGTAAACAAGTCGATTAGGCGTTTGCCTTCGATTGACCCTTGGCGCTCGATCATGTCTCGAATACTGGTAATAGCCTTGTGGCCCGTATTGATTGACGGCCTACCGCCCTGGGTTTGCACTAGGCTCAAGGGATCGGTAGCAGCGGTAACACCACTCAAATTGCCCAGGCGAAGGAATTTTTCTGCCAGATCGGTACCCGCCCTCACCGGTGCTTCGTTATAACGATCAAAGACCTGTTCAGCGACATTGGCGAGGTGCTTGCGCGCGGCCTCAATAAGATCCTGATTGATACTCTCTACTGCGGTGACTTCACCGCGAAAGATAAATGAGCCCTGTACCAAACTCCTTTTAATCAGGCGCTCCAATTCACCCATCAAACGATTGGCGCGATCAGTTTGGCCGTTGCAGTATTCTTTGACTTCCTGATCTGGCTCGTTGCGATATTTATTGACGATTTCTTTGCTGCGGTAAATTTCCGCCGTTAACTCTTCCATCTCTGGTGAGGTACGGCCAAATAGGAAAATAGAGTAGTTCGCGCTTTTATGGCGGCTCTCTTCGGTTAACCTGGCTTTGGCAGCTTCGTAATCGGATGAATCAACCAGCTCAACGACGGTTTGCACGGTATTGCGGTCACCCGAAAGAGAGGCTGGTACGCCACCCGCCGTCTGTGCTTTGAGGCCGGTCTGCACCGACAAAGTGCCATTCAAGTGGGTAGATGGCAGCGGCGAATAGGCTTCGCGGAGTGTTTCATTTTGAATACGACGCAACTCCACCGCACGCAAGGGAATCGTACCTCGCTCCTGTTCGATGTCGTTTAGCTTTTCACTGTGGAAGCATAAATTGCCGTCTTGTTCACCCAAGGGCACGATGGCATCGCTAATCAGCTCTTCAACCGCTTTTTTAACCTGATCCGCAGCTGACGGGTCGGCAACACCACCATGCATGAGGCTGGTGACGTTCTGGATAGAAATTGGTAGGTTACCCAGAATTTGCAAAACACAAACTGTCTTCGCGATATCCTGGTGCAGTTTGGAATCGGGGAAACGTATATTTACTTTGCCCACCGATTGATAGAGCGACAGGTAACCTTTTTCGATATCTTTCTTGAGCGCGTCGAATAGTGTAACCGTTGTCGCCAGCCACCCCACTGGCTGATTGGCAATGGGTGTGCTGTGATCTGCCCCCTCTACCAATACATCCTGAATAACTTTAATGGCGGAACGTAAGCCTATTCCACCGGTTGATTTCGCCAGAGCACCCAATAGGTGCAGCAGAATATCGAAATGCGCCGGTAGGAATGGGTACAAGTTGATAAAGGTTTGTTTGTCAAAATCGGCACCATACGCACGGGCGTCCACCAACTTGGTGTTGTGGCGTAGGGCCTGGCCATGCTTATCGAAAAGGTTGCCCAGTTCCGTTTCACCACTTGGCGATTTGCCTAATAAACGGCTGTAACAAATCTCCTTAATATCGTTGGCTTCAAGGTCAATCTGAATCGGGAAGCGGTCTTTTAGCTTGTATAGCTCAGGGGAATTAAGGGATGCTTTAGGATCATCCTCAGTCAAAGTTTGCTGGGCAGTTCCGACAATCCAAACTTTACCGTCACCAATATTTTTAAGGTTTTTAGCCAAGCCATCCAGGTTCAAAATCAGGTTTTGACGGGAACCGACATACTGACCTACTTCATCCACGATAAAGATGATGTATTCCTTGCCGGTTGCCTCACGAGCGATATCCAGCATCTCTTCCACTTGCTGGTCAGTGAAAACAACCCAATCTTCTGTGACTGTTGAAAAGGAGTCAGCGGTTTTGAAAAAGCTAGGGTACATCTGGTGCGCAATTTCTGGCACCACGCTATCCACGACGAGTGGGTCGTTACGATAGTTGGCCCATTCCTCTCCCCCTAGCTGATCAGCAAAGATTTTCAGGAACTCTTCATAACGACCTTCTTTTTTAAGCCTGCGCTCAAAAGCTGCCACCTTGAGGTTTTGCGAATACCCAGCCCACTCCAGAATCTTGTAATAGAGAACCGTCGATACTTCTTTCATACTGGCATCGGCAAGCTGGCTGCTGGCCAGGTCGAGCATGACTACCGCTGCAGGAAATCGTTTGGCCACCGTAGATAACAGCTGTTTAGTGGTTTGCTTTTTGAATCGGTTTTGCAGATGCTGAATGAATGGCGTGCCATCAATAGTGACACTCTCATCAAACGCCAAGCCCAGATATTTTGTGAATGAACTCTTACCTGAACCATAGAAACCCGACACCCAAACGCCGACTTCATTTTCTCCGCCCGCTTCCATGGCAGCCTGCATCTTCTCTAAGAGCTTTTCGAACTGCTCCTCAATGCTTTCAGTCACCACATATTCGGATATTTCAGCCTTCAGGCGCTGCTCCTGCGACGCGCTGTAGGTGATTACCTTTTCAATCGTTCGGTAGATGTCTTTGTTGCTGTCGAATAACTGTTTTATTTCCATCGTTTTTTCCTAAAACGGTTTTAGCTCAAATTACCCTGTTATTTAGCTACTTATTTAACCAACTTTTTACCCGCCCACATGAACCGAGCGATAATTGCCATCTTCTGGATAGAACCCCAGGAATTTAAGCTGCGTTTTTCCAGTTCTAACGCCTGGGTAAAAAAAGACTGTTGGCACATGGAACTTTCCCTGCAGCTGACTTTCGATTGAACCGATACGCATATAGGGGTGCAGTGCTTCAACATCGGTTACTAACAAAATCGTATTGGGCTGACCTTCTAGCTCTTGCAATACAGACTCTAATCGATCTTGCAGGGAGCCATTGGTGAGCGCATTGGCCAGCGCTTTGTTGGTTTTCTCCCATTGCAACGGTGCTTTACTATCTGCTGCAATCCAGATTTTCTTCAATGGAGCCGCATCGATAATTTTCTGAATTTCTTCGGCAATGGAAAACTTGTGCACGCTCCAGCCATCGTTACGGAGTTTCGCTTCCCAGGCTGGCATCTGCCTTTTGACTTCCAAGATCGAGGCAGGCGAAAAGACCAGATAAAAAATAGGCTCAAAACTGGCATGACCAAACTCCCTGCCTGCTTTGATACGCTCCATCAGCTCATTGAAATCAGCTTTGAGTGATGACATCGACAACCTCCTCCATGGTTTTAAATTGCCAGCCTATTCTTGTTACATCGCCAGCAGATTGAACGATAAGCCAGCCGTTCTTCGCCAATCGTTTAAATTCTTCGCGCACATCAACTCCATCAAGGCCAAATAGTGCCCAGGCTTTATGATTAATCACCGCATTATCACCCAGGCCATTAAAGTGGAGCATGTAAGCCAGATAAAGTACCGTAGGTTCTTGAATACGCACTGGTTGAATCGATCGCCTAGATCCACGCCCAGACGACAGCAGTCCATAATCCGCACAGCACCCAAGAAGATAGGAGGAAACCCGCTTAACAGTGGTATCCGACCAGGGCTTCTGGGTTTTGCCCTCTCTGACCGCATGTCCCACAAAGTCTTTAGCATCATCCGTCGTTATCGAATCTCGACCACCTGAGTAACGTTCCCAATAAATTTCTTGAATAAAGTCCTGCAAGATTTCATTGGCAGTTGCGGTATAGATCAGAAACAACTGATTAATCGTCGATGACGGCAATTTTTCCGCCAACGGTTTTAGGGAACTGGCGGCACCAGTTTTGATATACCTTGGAGAAAAACACTCGACGACTATATTGCGCAACCTCCTGGCAGAAACCATCGGAAACAATCCAGAATCCAGGGCTTTTTCGTAAAGCTGGTTTGCCGACAAATCCTTTTGATATAGAGACAACAGCAGCTTTGTCTCATCAACGAGACCCAGTCCTGCTTGGAGCTGTGTTGTATAAAACGCTTTAGTCGAGCTCACTCAGCCTCCCTCATGTAGGGAAAGCGCTTGTGCCCTTCCTCAAATGCGTGCAAGTAGTGGCCAGCAAATTGCCGAAGAGCGCTGTTAATGCCTGAATCGGAATAATTACCTACAACGACAGGCCCCTCAGCCTTGTCAACTTCGCCAGCTCCCCATTCCTTTAATTGGCTTAATGCGGCGTCACTACTTTCTAACACTGAGCCCATTAACTGCTTGCCATCTATGTTTTCGATTTCCTTCGCTGCAGCCCGTTCTACGGAATCGGGCAATCTATACAAGTGGTAATTGGCACCCACACCAATGTGCTCATCGTGTACGAGCATCGCGGCTTCAGACACACCGTGGTAGCGGGCAAGCATGGTGCTTCGAGGAAATACCGGTGCTAAAAATGCCTCGCTGGTAGACCCCATAAAATTGCTACCCCACCAATCGTACTGGGATTTCTCACCAAGAAATCCGACCAGCAGCCGAAGCTCTACGATCAATTTCACAACGTCATTGTTCATCAATTATCCAACTGTTAATTTGCTTGTTTGTACCCTGGCGCAATAACCAGGTTTTCTACACCATAAAGCGCCTGCCAATTCTTGAGCCATAAATGGTATTCAGCCCCTTCCAGACTATGGTCTTCCGTACAGTCCACATTCCATCGTCTAAGTACATAGCCTGCCGCAGCAGCGCGCACATTTACCTTTAGAGCACCATCCTGCATGGCATAGTCCATTTCGATGGTCTCAGGGTGAGGCAGATTTGGGTGAGCCACCAAATTCATTTCAACTATGCGATTCCACTGTATGTCGGCCTCGCTGGATTCATGATCTTGTGGGCTATCTTCAACAATGACTGGATTCGCTATTCGGGTAACCACAAAGTCAATAAATGCCTGGCGGTTACGGTCGAACGCCCGAACATGCCAACGCAAGCCATTGTCTACCAGTACAAACGGAACGATTTCTCTCTCGCTTAACCCGGATTGGATAGAACGATACTGAATCTTCACCACCTTGTTGTGATAAATAGCCCTAGTAAGCACGGCCAATACGGGCAGCAACGGCCTGTTTAGTTCCGCTGGTGTTTCACATCGCACCATCGGTTTGTGACTACCAATGAAATCCTCACCAAATCCCTGGGAAAGAGCCGCCAACACTTGAGGTGGTGAATATTCAAAGAGAGGGCTAAACGATTCGGATTTAACGTAGGACTTCAACTTAGTGTCGTAGTCCAGATTGGCAGGCACTAATTCTCTATATAAGGTGATATCGCGCGTGGCTGCCGCCTCGCCTATTCCAAAACGAGAAACCAAATCGCTTCGGCCTATCTCACCTAAAAAGTAAGTGCGAAAGTCGATATGCGACAGACGTTCTTTCTGTGCCTGGCTAATGTCTGATAATTCCACCCTGGTTTAACTCCCCCTAATCAAGGCAGACGTCATTTTGCACCATTTTGACTCTACATGGTAATACTTTCTCCTATATTGATTATTATAATCTGTTGACATCATCATTTTGATTAGTATATTCTGCGTACAAGATCAGAGATTGGCTTTGATCAACCAATATTTATGAGTAACGAACTATGGCAACAAACCCTCCTAAAGGCGACGGTCACCGCAATGGTGCTGTTCGTGGCCGCTCTCAAACCAAAACTCCTTCAGGCCACTATGTAAAACGGGACGCCGAAACCGGTCGATTTATGGATGTTAAGACCTCCAGCAAGAGCCCTTTCAAAGGCGTCAGAAAGGAAAAGTAAGGGAGATCTGACCAATGATGGATATTTCTTTTGAGATTAACGGTAGAAAGGTATCACCCCGCAATATGGGCGATGCCCTAGAATCTGCCATGCTGCAATCTGTTCAGGAATCAATCGCTAAGTCTGTTGGCACAGCTCGATGCCCAGAGCACGGCCAAAGGCCCAAAATCAAGGTCAAAGGCCGGAAGCTGGACTCCTTGAGCTTCGAGGTTTCCGGGTGCTGCGATCAGCTGATCGAAACCGTAAAGAAAAAGCTTAAATAGCGATTAGGAGACGAAATGAACGGACCAACTCATCAGTTTGCCGGTGCGGTTGCCGCGCTGGCCATCACACAGGTTGATTCAGACAACAAATCCACCTTGCTGCATCACCCTGCTGCTGCAATTCCAATTGGTGCCTTTTTGGGCAGATTGCCGGACATGATTGAACCATCGCTGCGTAACCCAAATCATCGGCAGTTTTTCCATAGCGTGACGGTACTCGGGCTCATGGGGGCCGGAATGCACAAACTCTATCACTGGGATCCCCAGGATAAGTTCGACAAGCTCTTACGTGGATTACTCTTGATTGGTGGCGGCGCGTATCTGAGCCATCTTGCCCTGGATGCTTTAACAAGCAAATCACTGCCTTTGATCGGCAAGCTCTGAATGCTTTTACCGAGACATTTTTTACCCATCAGTTATACTCATCCCGAAGTGGAGTAAATCAGTCCTAGCTACTATTCATTGCCACCGATTGCTCCACTGACTTGTATAATCATTGCAATGGAGCCTGCCAATGAATATCGCCACCAGCTTTTTAAAGCTTCTCAAAGCCACTGTCGCCTTTTCCGTAACTGCCGTTGGGTTTCTGTTCAGCGCTGATGATGAATCCGAAGCAGATATTGCACACTCACCTTCTGCTGGAGGCTCTTTAAATTATCGAACCGGGGAACGTGACGATGGCACAGATCCATACGGTTGGTATGACCACGAATGAAGCTTAACGCTCTATTTTTTCTTGGCTCCCTTGCTTATCGCAGCCTTCCCTAAAGCCCCGCCTTTTTGACCTGCGTCGCTAGCCGGTTTTACCAATGGGTTCGTAGAATTATCAAGCGAACGCCCAACTTTCACCCCAGCCCACGCCATCATCCCGCTCCAGAGTAGTGGTAACCCCAGATAAAGGCTGGTGGTGATCATATTCAGCAGCATTCGCTTGGCATCATGCTCACCGGGGTTGGCAAAGATCTGCAGGAAGACATTCACGTCAGGGTACATGGATAGAATCAGGTTCTGATCCACCCACATGGCCAGATACCAAAGCACTGTCCAGAATTTGATGGTGAAGATGGCCATACCACCCACCACCATCATGGAAACAGAATACCGGGACAGCACCACCACAAGTGGCAGTAGCGCATAGACACCGAGAAGCATAATAGCCTGCACCATCGGCAGTGCCTGAAGTACGGCTGTCATGGTCACTGAAAATAGCGCCGATGCGGTGATAACGCCTCCGGTCGCCAGCCCACCTTTTACAAATGAGCCTGCGGCATTGACGATTCCTGAGCCAGAGGCATTGTTGGCTATCAACTCATTGCTCGACCAGGAGGGTGGTGCATTAGTAAGTACCGTTTTGGCAACCGCATCATTCTGTTGCTCGCTGGCCAACGCTGGCGCAATGGCGACCACCAGACTAGAGAATCCAGCAGATGTGGCGTCGGCTTCATTGATCAGCTTTTCTCTGAGGCCGATCGTTGAATCTTCCCACCACTGTTTACAGTAGGGTTTGCCCCAGGCTGGTGGTGAAGCCGGGTAATATTCCGTATCCCTGGCTGCATTGTAGGCCCAGCCGGTAATTTGGCTGACTGGGCGCAGTGTGTCGTAGTAACCGGGGGTATCTCGATAGACGTGTGATCCCATCCAGTCCGGATCGTCAGAACCGTATGTGGTAAGAAGACCACTGATCCCTGCTGTATTGGGTCGCTCCGCCTGGTATTTAGAGCGGGCTGGGGTGTAACACTGACTGAAAAAGTCACTGACTTCCTGTCTTAGGCGCGGATCGGCAATGGTCGCCAGATGTGCTTGTTGCTCATAGGTACGCATATCCGCTACTGTCGGCAGGCCTTCAACAATGGCGTGATTCATGCCCGAGCTTAGCGCAATGACGCCGTACCACCAGGCAGGCACATTGACTGTTGCGGCCGAGCCAGTAAAACCGGTTGTGCCATAGGTACTTTGCGGTGAGGCCACGGTTGCTGTGGCCGGTGTTGGATCCAGCAAGGTAGGCGGAGGAGAATAGGACAAGGTTCCCGCATTGAGAGGTGTCAGTACAGCTGGCTGCCCCGCCAATACAACGACCAACAAGGCAATAAACATCTCTATTTCCATACGACGGAGAGATAGCCCACTGGCATGCCCCACTTCTCCGCCTTGTGCTGGCTCGCGCCAGTTGTCGATTAAAATACCCAAGAATGGCAGATAAACGATGCCGGTGCTGACCAGAACATCCCACAGGATGCCGTAGAAAGTCCAACCGAAAAGGGACGTAAAGAGCTCCAGATAACTGTCGACACTCATTGCCCGACCCCCGAAATGAAACTTGTCGCTTTGATTAGCACGCCTTGCCCCATGATCAATTCCAGCACCACCAACCAAGTCACTGCGCGCCAACGCAAAACCGTTAGGCCGGTTGCCTGTTGTTCATCGATAATCCCTGACTTCGCTAATCCACTTACCAGGTGGTTCCAAAACAGCATGATCAGGATGATCACAGCCCAGCGAATCGTCGTTAGTGAAGTCTGCCAGCTATCGACACTGTGCTGGATGGATTCAACAGACTCGGTCTGTAACCGATGCATCAGAAAAAAACCGACAAGCGCTGTCAACACAACAGCAGTTAAGGTGAGTAATAAAAAGCCTTTACGCTTTGGCCGTGCGTTATTGAACACGCCCACCTCGCAACGGATTGGGGTCAATGGTCGGTGCTTCCGGTACAGTCAGGGAACTCTGACGTTTGGCTGCCGCTCTTTCCAGTAATGTCGCCACCGTATCGGAGACCACTTCCTTGCGGACTCGGGTTTCAAACAGCAGGTTCTCAATCTCTTTATCCAGCTCCTCAATAGACTTGTCTGCGTGTTCTCTCGCCACTTCGGTGGCATAGACCTCGGGCACTTGTCGTCCTGACAGAAGTAGCCTTCGGGCAAACAGGGCTTTTTCAACGGTACGTGCGGTGCTGATTTCCGATACAAGGCGCCCCATGATCAGGCTTTGTTCGGAGGCGGGCATTTCCCGAATGGCTTCGATTACCTGGCGGGTGATAGCCACACCGGGCGCGGTGATTTGATCGAGATTGGCCAGCGTGGGCGGTGTTGCGCCGCTCACCAGGTTCTGGATTTCCGTGGTAACGGTGGTGGATTCCTGATGAAGCTTGGGCAACAGGCCCGTACCGGGAATGCTGTCTTTACGGCAGGTATCGCAGGTGGTGACAATATTCTCCCCCACCACATCCACTGTCCAGTCCCTGGCCTCCGCTGGAGAAGTCCAGATTTCCGATAAGCGTGTCGATGACGCGGCCGGTACCGGACTGGAATCCGTGACCGCTCGGTTCATATTGATGTTGTACCCGGCTTCAACAATATCGCCAGTAAATTCCAGCACCGGTTGACCGCTACCACCGGCCTGACCGCCAATCCAGGGCACACCGTTGTCACCGTTTGAGGATTCCACTGTATCTTTGGCGGTAACGGCATCGTTACCACCAATGCCCATCTGCACTTTCCAGTCATTACCTTTGGAAAGAGTAATCAGATCTGCATAGGGGTTCTTGCCCTGGGCGATTTCGGCCTCCATCTGCTCACAGGATTTGGTAGCCAGCTGCATGGTCTCCTCGGCTTTGATCAGAGCATTCTGAAACAGGTCATACAAGCCGGGATTAGCCCGCTGCAAAATCAAAGCGGGCAAGGCTGCAATAGCGCTGGTAGCCGCTGCCGTCATGGCGTTCATCATATTGTCGACACCAGCTCCGATGTCATTCAGGGTATTTGTCACCGCAGCTACTGGGTCAAACTTGCCGCAGCTATACCCCAGGCCCAATTGGGCTGATCCGCCAAGTGTAACGGAGACGACTGACGGGTTTGCAGGTACCGACACGGGTTCAGCCCCGCCAATTTCGTAATACCAAAGCCCGTCTTCAGTGGGTGCCTGGGCAGCATGGCTAACCTGGCTAATAGCTATAGCCAGAGTGAACAGCAGAATATGTCTGGTGTTGAGTTTGTTCATGGTGGGTAATTGATCCAGTTAATATCAAAGAGAAAGGAGCCGCGATCACGACAACAGCTATAGGGTCGCCATAGATTCCAGGCGTAATCCCCCTGGCTATCGACCCGGCCACCGCCCCAGCCACTGAGGCTGGCCAGGTCATTGGCACCAAAGACCTTGCAGCTGGATTCCGACTTGGGCAGCAACATCTGCCATACGCCGGTGTCGGGGTCATCTTCTACCAGCGGGCCGGGTGGCCAGACTCTTTGCCGGGAACTGGATCCGCCAGTAATGGGTACGTAGATATGAGGCTGCCCCCTGCGCGTAACAATATCGCCAGCACGCTGGGCGTTGATTGCTGCAGCTTTTGGCTCTTCGGCCTGTGTGGTCCAGCCAGTGCGTGGGTACACCCCACCCCAGGTTTGCAATGGCCAGGTGCCGATTTCTCGCATGCCGGGTATCAGGCTGGCGGGATAAAACATCTCGGGGATTTCCATTCGCCAGGAGAGCGCATCTAACCCAGAGAGAAAATAGGGAAAGAAGGAGGTTGTTTGTGAATTACACAGATAACCGGTGCTGGCGACTACGCTCGACAGTGAACTGACGGGATGGCCGATGACGTCTGTTTCCCGGAAAACCAGATTGCGGTGGTCCTTGTTGCCCTGCCCACCTTCGGTTCGATTGCCTGCGCTATCTATTGGTACAGGCAATAAACTGCCAAGCAAGCCATTAGCGGCTGTTTTCTGCGCCACCCCGAGGGTAGAGCGAATTTCCACCCATGGGTTTCCACCAAGTTCGTTGTAGCTGCTCACCACCGCATCGGGCTGGTAGTGCCCGACTTTAAGCGAGGTACGTACGCTGCAACCGGACAAAGAGCAACGCAACCAGAAGCAGATGCCAACCGGCGTCCAACGCATACAGCTCAGCGCTGCACTTGTGGTTTGGGTAACAATCTCCGGGGTAGTAATGGATCCCGTATTACCGGACAGCGGCATCAACATTATAAGGACGAAACCAATATGACGGAGCAGGCGTTTCACTGGCCTTTGCCCTCCTCCTGCCACTGTTCGTAAATCCGGGTCGCGGCTTGTACATCGGTGACACCGTAAACCACGACGTGTCCATCAAACACAATGGCTGGGTATCGATTGATGCCATATTGCATAGCCTGTACCAGCCCTTTTGCAGCATTTTCCAATTCGCTGCTGATCTGGGCATCCATAGTCTGAAAGCGCTGAAGGGCAGCCTGTTTTGCAGTCTCTGGGTCAGAGGGTAAGCCCTCGGAAAGCGCATGTTGCAACCGGTCTATACGGTCAACCTTGTATACCGTCGCAGATGAGTGATTATTGCGGACGGTAGTACGCGAATCGGTGAACACTTCAATCGAACTGAAGTCATCGTCAGCTATGGCGAGACTTGAGAAAATCCCAGCCAGGGCGATGTTGAAAATGAAATAGGGGCTTGAAACAACCACTGAATACCATCCAGAACAATACCTTTGATAAGGCACTTATCGTGGAGGAAGCGCTACCTCTGATAAACGGATTATTCAGACGCCATTTGTAGAGGTTTCTGGCCGACCGTGAGCGACATTCCTATAATGGAGCAGGATCAATTGCGGAGAAGCAGTAGGAAATGGACTTCAGCCCCATCATTCAACAAGTTTTTAGCGCACTGTGGTATCTCCTACCACTGGCCATCCTTGCAGGCATCCTGAAATCCCCCTGGTTTAAAGGGATAACAGGTGAATTTTTGGTCAACACGGCTGCGCGACTGTTTCTCCCGAAGGATGAATATCACTTAATCAAAGATGTGACATTACCAACTCGAGATAGCACAACACAGATCGACCATATCGTGGTATCACGCTACGGCGTGTTTGTAATTGAAACAAAGAATATGAAAGGCTGGATCTTCGGTTCAGCGAACCAAAAAAACTGGACACAGAAAATCTATAAACACACCAACAAGTTTCAGAATCCGCTCTTCCAAAACTATAAGCACGTAAAAACCCTTGAAGAGCTGCTGGATATTCCATCTGCGGCGATTCATTCATTGGTGGTATTCGTCGGCAACTCTACCTTCAAAACTGACATGCCCGATAATATCACCTATGCAGGCGGGTATATTCGCTATATCAAATCCAAGCGGGAAGCTATTCTCAGCCAAGCAGATGTGGATGGTGTTATAGCGCAAATCGAAGCACTACGATTGCAGAGAGGATTGGCCACCAACCGACAGCATGTCAATCGCCTTCGAGCTAAGAGTGAGCCATCTTCGTCATATAGTCCACAGTGCCCCAAATGCGGCAGTGGTATGGTGTTGCGAACGGCAAGAAAAGGTAAAAACGCAGGTAGTGAATTTTGGGGTTGCACCAGTTTTCCACGTTGTCGTGGAGTTGTACCGAGCCGACAATGAAGAATTGTAACTTTAGCTGTGGCAGTCAACGGGATTCCTCAATACGCCGGGCAATCTCATAAACCGCTTCCAATTCGGAGCAGTCTTTCTCTCGCATTATGGCGGCGCGTTCCGCCTTCTCGTGTTTTTCGGTCATGGCCAATGCGAGCGATAGGGCTGGAGGCACATTGCGAAACAGCGCTTCGACTTTATCGGCCAGCACCACCCCTTCAACATACTTGCCGGGTTCTTTGCGTGCAGAGAGCAGCAGGTTACGCTGCTCGTCATTGAGATCCTTGAAGCGAGCTATCTGTTCCACCTCCTCTTTCGGCATCACCAGGCATAGCCACCATTCCATCATATTGAGCATCTTGCGGCTGGCATCGGGAAAGTCCTCCAGGTTCTGGGTAGCTATCCAGAACCAGGCACCGAGCTTGCGCCACATTTTGGTGATTTTGACCACGTAGCGTGCCAAAAGCGGATTGGTGGTAATGATATGCCCCTCGTCAGTGACCACCAGCGTGGGCCGATCATCGTGCTGATGACGCTCCACCAGGTCATTGATGTGGCTCATCATGGAGAGATAGGCAACAGTGAGCTGATCCTCGTATCCTTCTCTGGCCAACATGCCCATCTCCAGGATTGTGACATCGGCCTCAGGCCAGGATTGACCCGGACGGTTGAAGAAGTGACCGGCCAGGCCTGAACAGAACAGTGCCATTCCATCGCCCATTTCCATGGCGCGATTACGGCGGTGTTCCGGTAAATCCGTGTTACTGGCGAGAGACTGAAACGCATTGACCACGTCCTGGGTGATCACTTGGCTACGACTGGTTTCTTTCACGGTTCTTGCAGCCAGAAATATGGCATTACGGATGAGTAGCCTGTCTGCACGGGTTAGCCGAGCATCTTCACGCTCATCACCGCCAGTGATCATGATGCGTGCGGCAATTTCCATTTCACCGAGGATATCGCGGCCACCCGTGTTGTCTTCGGTATCATCCTCCTCCAGATCCTCATCCAGTGTGTCTTCCCCCATTTCGAATGTATTCAACGCATGACGCCGATCCAACAAACGCAGTGCATCGGCAAAAGGAGGCAAACTGACATCAACATTGGGATTTAATGTGATTTGATTGACCGACAGGCCGTGGTGTTCAAAGTGCTGCCCTAACAGAGAAAATGAAGCACCGGCTTCAATGATAAAGATGCGTGGACGATGGCGAGCCATCATCTGTTGAAGCAGATACACCAGAAGCGCCGATTTCCCCGCGCCGGTCGGCCCAAGAATGAGCATGTGAGCGTTCTTCTTGCGGTCGTCTCGATGTAATGGGTCAAAGACCAGGGGTTCTGCGCCCCGGTTGTAGAACACCAAACCGGGATGCCCCGTCCCCCTTGATCGACCATAAAAAGGCACCAGGTTAGCTATATGACGGGAAAAGATCAGGCGTGAGCGGCGTCGAGATTTATCCTGTTCCACGTCATAGGCCATTGGCAGGTTGCGGATATAGCTGTCCAACGACAACAGATCCGCTTCCTGGGCAATGGGCTGCAGACCATTAGGCAATAGCAGCGCATTTAGCCGGTTAAGGTTGGACCGCAGAGCCTTTTGATTATCCCCTCTCACATAGAAGGCAATACTCGCCGGATACAGTTTATTGCCCTGAGCCATTTCCCGTTCCACTTGCTCTGCATCTTCCCTAGTAATCGACGCTTCCGCCGAGTCTCCTACCGAGGCACGCTTGATCTGGGCAATGTGATTACGAGTAGTATCTTGCGGTTTTAGTGTCAGCGTAATTGCCATGACTGTATGCTCAGGCAAGCGATCAAACAGGGAGAACACCTGATCGCCCGCCTGGCGCTCTGCCGTAAAGTGTCCAATGTCTGGTGCGCGCCGCAAGCTTTGGACCGTAACCACGGTATGGGGAAGATCATCAAACAACCAGGTGGCCGTTCTCTCATCGGAGCACGGCATCGACAAAGTCAGCTGTTCGGCAAAATCATAGCCAAAAGGCAGATCTTCATCCCCAGGGTACGGTGCGATCTGCAATAATTTTTGTGGATCGTTATCTGTCAGTGGCGGATTGGGATTGAACCAGCTCAATAGCCACTCGTAAAACGCCTGGCCATCGACACGTTTGGCACTGATTCCAGCTGAAGCCAGTGAAGCAACCCACTTGGTCGCTACATCATTCAGCGCTTCTTCTACCTCGATTGCCGCCGGGGTTTTGCCGTTGTTTTTCAGTCGTCGGTAGAGCACCACGCGAATCCGGCGCTGCTGCCCCTGCCAGCGAGAACCAGTGACAGTAGTATCATCAAACAATCCTCCCGGTCTCGAAATTGCCTGCAGGTGCTTCGCCATCACCGCCTGATAGTGTTGCGAGTAATGGGACGCTTTGATAGCTGATGGCGGGTAGCTTTCCAGTAATTCATTAAAGCGAGTGAGCCGTGGTTCATCCTGAACGTAAACTTGCAATACCCAGGGCGCATCATCACGCTCAGGGATAGCCTCATTAATCGCAGTTTGAATGGCATCACGCAGTTGTGCCATAAAAGCCGACGTGCGACCTTCGCAACCCACCGGCTGCACTTCGAATAAAGCACCCAGACTGATGCCATCCTCTAGCAGGAACGCCTTGCTCTCGGGAATGTACTCCATCCAGGGCAATAAGTCGGTAAAGGATGGTGGACGCTCATAGTGCTGTTTGACTGCAGCGGCACTTAGGGGCGATTCAGCGAATTCGCCGGGTTCTTGATTTGGCATTGAATATTCCTATTTCTCAGGTAATTCACCAGGCACTTCCCCTGGCAATGCGTACTCCACCTTTTCGTAAAAGGGAAAGGTGGTGACATAACCCGGCACCGGGGTGCGTTCACTTCCCGACAAATGGGGGAAAATGTACATCACCAGAGTAGGATTGGGCAGACGGGGAAACACGGTGTCGATTTCATTGGCGGCCTCTCGCACGAAGCCTCGATAATGATCAATGCCAGAACGAGGCAATGGCTGACCACCTATCCCCTCGCGCTGATCCGACCGCTGCACATCCGTCATGTGTTGGTCATAGATAGATTTCATGGTCGGTCCGTCCTGAGGCAGTACCGATTCTTTGGTACTGGCACAGCCAACCACCAACAGGCTAGTCGAGACCAGAGCCAGTGGTAACAGTCGTCTGCTGAAAAAGATTGGTTTCATGATGAAGTTTCCTGCCATTAGAGTGGAAATCGATGGGAAGTTCGTGATCAACGTGAATTGCCAGCTCAACACCTGCGGGAACAAATACCGCGTCAAAGCTTTGTGCTTGCCGCTCACGCAACCATTGCGCAACTTCGTCACTGCCACCGCTGAGTGCTTTACCCAAAACGTATTGGCCCGTTTCACCGGAGACCACACTGGTCGCCGTTCCTGAGTCACTGATGAGAGTGGTGGTTTCTGATTGGGCTGCAGCTTCCCCGGCAGCTTCGAGCGCCATCACGCCTATGCGTTGCGTTAGAAATGCGGGTGCATTGGTTTTTCGATCACCGGTGATACAGGGAATTCCCTGTGAATCAGAAATCCAGCCCAATGGTCGATTATTTCCTCCCCCCGCACTGCTTCCACTGGAACCACCCAGCTGGTTATCATCGCTGGAAAGGGTTTGAATGGTGCCATCCTCGAAAACAAAGGTCACAGACTCCAGTTGCCCTGTCACACAAGATAGGGTCCAGTCACCAATGGCCGTGCCACTCCAGATCATGCCTTCAATACCGGGAATGCGCAGTCCGTTTGCTGCGAGATTTTCTTTGCCAGTAATCACCTTGAACGGCATGGGATCACGCACCTGCTCCTGAATAGGCACTCGGCCCACCAGGGCTGTCATCCCGGTAGAACCGATCAGTGTGGCATTGCGCGGCACGGTATAGACGGGCAAGGTGGAATTGAGCGCATCGCTCCCCTTTTCCACCACCGATTGAACCGATGGACGAGTTCTTTTTAAGGCACTGCGACCCGTATTGCTGAATCGGTTGAGTAACGACTCTTCGTCACTGTTCGGCGACTGCGCAAGCTCGAGCGGGTTGATCCAAACCAATGTTTCTGAATTCTCTGCTGAGGTGCGAACATGATCCAGACCAAGCCCAACGGGTATTTCGGATCCGTCTACGGGTGATTGCGGTGCTGAAGTGCCAAGTCGATTGGTCAGCGAATCCACTCTGGATGTTAGCGTGGCGATGGCAGATGTGGTTTCAGGTGATGCAGTGTTTCTGCGGTCGGCAGCTAACACGCTTTGCAGCTTGGAAAACACCGTATTTTCTATCTGCTGTCTATCTTCGACGAGATCCCGATTTTCCTGTTTCAGGGTTGCATTGTCCCGACGTAAGGCGTTGAGCTCTGAGGTCATAGCGCTGACATTCGCCGTCAATGTCTTGATGGTATCGGCGGGCGTATCGGCATCTGGTTTAGGTGCCTGAGGAACGGCATCCAATAGCTGTGCCTGTTCTTCATTGGGCGCGCATGACTTTACGCCCACGAATACTGTAAGGAGCAAAACGGCTCCGGCGAGAAGGGGTAATAAACGATTACTGGTGACCATCGACATGCTGCCTACCCTCCCCTACAAAGCCACATCAAAGGGCCGGTCTGACACCAGGTAAACAGCAGTAGTATCGGCATCGCTCCCCGCAGGCAACAGGCGGTTATGCTGAAATGTTGCGGCAAGCCAGGCCCCGCGCAATTCACGAGGATCCAACACCAGCGCTTTTGAGTTGCGATTGGTCAGCTTTACAGCTGTGACGTAGTAACGACCGGCCTTCCAGGCAGCAATCGGTAAGGCCTCTACATTATTGCCGCGCACCAGATTGACAGGTTCAGTGCTGACCGGCATAGCCACGACTCCCGCTCGTTGAGGGATTAGTCGGCTGGGTGCATAGAGTTGCTGAGCCGCGTAACGCGTTAACGCAACGTAGCCCCATTGTGATGCTTGGTGACTGTCGGTAGTGACAGAGCTGGCTGTACTATCTGTCTTACTATTTGCCTGAGTCGATTCAAGCATGACCTGAACGTCAGGCAATACAGGCCTTTCCGGATCTTTTGACACTGCTGAAATATCGAGCACATATATTGGCCCATCGGGCTCGGACCGCACCATGACACGCGTGTTATTAAAAGGCTGTTTCGCCAACAGATATAAGGTGCCGTTAATGCTTTGACCGCGTAATACAGGAGTCAGTGACTGCGGTAGACCGATGCTCACTGAATCCGGGAAGTGCACAAGACGCTCTTCGCCCACCACCAAGGGGATAGCAATGGGCGCTTTACGCCAGACAATCCGCTCAGGGTTTAAGGAGTCAGCATTGTCAGTTTGCGCGATGGATACTAAGGGAAGCCAAAGCAAGGTAAACGCTATCAATTTCGACATCAAAAAGTCATTGCGGACGGCTAGCATCAGGAGGACTCCTTATTCTTATTGGCGCTATTTTTGTTGGGGTCAGCTAATTCGGTGTCGGTCAATCGCCTTGGCCCATCGCCGCTATAGCCATCTAGTGCAAGCCCCCAGGGATTAGTCTCAGGATCAATGGCCTGGCGTACCACCCGGATGGGGTATCGAATCGTGGTTTGTTTCACGGTCATACCCTTTACCGATTCCAGCAAATCCATATCCAACCAGACAACCCAGGTATCGGTGGATAACACATCGACTCGACGCTCCTCGTAACCATGTCCGGGGACTTCGTGAACACCTCGTACCCGGTAAGACAACTCACCACGACGGGCTTTCAATTCCATATCTGCGATCAAGTCGTTGCGATAGCGTGGTGTCAGATACGGTGAAATACGAAATATCGCGCTGCCATAATCTGTCGCACCGTTGTCAGGCCAGCGATTGAGCTGTTGGAAGATGTAGAACGCAAAGGCATAGACATTGGCTGGCGGCACTTCCTCAGCCGCTAGGATCGCCCCCGAACGCAGGTCGGGTGGAACATGAACACGAAGCTGCTTAGGTGACTGACTCCAGCCAAACCACAGGGCAAGAATAATCACCCCCTGCAACCCGATGACAATCCACAGGGAACGCAAGTGTGATCGAACATTATCGATCTCGAGACGATAGCGGCGCATACTGCGTCCTCCCAATATCCCAAGATCCGCTGCGTAGCACCCAGGGCGCTCGAGCCAACCCCATGGATTGCAAACGAATACGCAGCCACTGTTGGTAATAGCCTTCGGGGCGTCCGCGCTTGATACGCTGGAATAGCGTAGCCATAACTACAACAGTTGCGACCACGCCTACACCGGCAATACCAAAGCCCATAGTGACAGCCCCCAGTAGCCAGGCGAGCAACAGACTGAGAGGCAGCCATACCAAGATGGCCACCCCCACAATCATGCCCAGCTCAGAGGATGAGCAACCTTTAAAAATGGCGGGCTCGGCATTGAGTCGATCCGCCAGGATTTCATGGTTATTGGACATTCGCTTCTCCTGTTAAAAACCTACAGCGTCGAGTATTAAATGACTCCAGCAGCTTCTGTAAGCAGATAGCTCGCGAAGATCAGAACGATCGCGCCGACGATGCCTAACACACCCACTTCAGCCCATTCCGCCTTGCCCTGGCGCGCCTCGTTAAACTTGGCAAAGCCCAGGTAGGCGATCCAGAGAAAGCCCAATACCGCAATGGCCAGCCCCAACACGAGACCGCCATCTTTGATGTAGCCCTGAATCAGACCGATCCAGTCACCCGCCGCCGGAGCGGTACTCGGCGCGACTGGCGTCGGCAACGCTGCCCAGAGCGGAAACGGGAATAGCACTGCTGCCGTTGCCAATAACGGTTTCTGAATGACAGCAAGTTTCTTGCTGTGACTTTTTTCTGTATTCGATTTGCCCATAACAAATGTCCTCTTGTGAAACGCTTATAAAAGTGGGGCTTACCCCGATGTCTCTTTGTGGTGCTCCGATGCTTGCCCTTACCGGACTTCTTCGACTGACTCACCGCAAATAGAAACCCAAAACCATTAACACGATGCTTGCCCGCAGCGTGCTCCAGGTCAGATCAAAAACTGTCGCCTGCCCCTCCTGCCAAGCCCGGAAGGTGCCGATGGCAACCCATATCACCCAGACAAACGCCAATACCAAAACCATTGATGCAATCGCAGTCAGCATCGCGCTGGACGTAACGCCGGAACCTGCTTGAAATGCTGTTTGTTGTGCGGCGGTCATAACTGAACCTAGCGGCGATAATCGCCACGCAGTGGCGGGAATGAACGTGGCTGAGAACGGGGTGAATCGATGTGAGACTGAATGCCATCCCTGATCTGCTTCAAATCTTGCCGCAGCCAGTCGTAACGGAAACGAATGCGAGAATCCTGCTCAGCGTTGGCCTCGGCACGCTCTATAAGAGGCTCCAGGGTATTCAGCTCATGAATAATTTTTGCCAGCGCCTCGCGCTCAGCGTCTGCGTCAGCGAACGCAGCTGGCGTAATTGCCAATCCGATAATCAGAAAAGAAGGTAGCCAGAGGTGGCGTTTCATAGCGCTGATGCTCCCGTGTATTGTTACGGGGCATAGTGCGTGAAATAGTTATAACGGACGATGGAAAATCAATTCGGTGGGTGGGGTGGTTTCTAATTTAGATTGTCGTTCAACAGTTGATACCAGGAGGGATATTACTTGAGAAAACTATCCTCGAGATTCTGAAATTGAATGAGGGCAAGAGACTGAGGTGATACCGCGACAATTAGGGGGAAGACGGCCCGCTCCTGCCGCCTGGTTTCCCAACCCCCAATTGATATAGGAGCCGTGAAGGCGCTTGTGTGTGGGCTGCCAACAGCCATTAAGGGTAGAGCGGAGCGCCAAGCTTAATATACTTCACGACTGCGCTTGGCGTCTAGCTCTTTACCGAGGTCGAATTTACCCCCCCATGCCGTAAACCAGTGGTCATTGGTCTTCCGAATAGCTGCAAGTGTTGTGGCATCCAGCCCGAAAATCTGACCCATTGTGTCCTTAGTAATAGGGCTAATGTAGGGGCATACAATCAAATCCAAAAGAAGGATCATGGCCTCCGAATCATTGTGGCAATGCGCTTTCACATACTCGAGCTTACGAATGATGTGCTCTTCAGTGAAGGCCTTAAGTTTCGCGTAGCGGACTTTATCCTTTATGTACGACAACAGCACCGTAATGGAAAAATGACTCATGAATCCAACGCGCTGATACTTCTGCGTGGCATCCTCCGTAATGACAAAATGCCGGAGCAAGACTGACTCAGGCAGCCAATATTCTCGACCGATTTGCGACAAAGAAATGAGAAGATATAAGCTTTCAACTTCACAATGTGCGTTCATCGCGTTCTTTTCCAGCTGCTGCAATACATTGTCATGGACGTATTTGAACAGCAAGTGCTTCAATTCATAAGGAAGTGAATTAACGCAAAGAAAGTCAGTCGAGGCTGTTATCATCCGGCAAAGCCGGATCGTATGATTTACGCGCGGGCTTGCAGAGTACACAAAAAATGCGAACTCCATAATAGCCAAAAGCGCTTTAAGTAGATGCTTCTGGTCACGTATTGTTTTGTCACATACCAAATAGGATTGAAAAAGTTTTTCGATTTTGTTTTCGGTAATAGCGAGAGTGTAATTCAGTAGCTCACCGTAGGTAACAGATGTTTCTTTAATTACCGTCTTGAAGCGAATGATTAGCCTATTTGAATTTACGGCACATACGAGTTTGATAACCCCTTCCTCGTCAGGAGGCTCTGCAACAATCTCTTCTGTGGCTGGATTGATTTCGTTATTCAACAGCGTTGATATGCGATTCTTGGCAATCGTGATTTCGGTGATGATGGGCTTTTGATAGTGCTTAATCTTGGAGGCATTAATACTTAACTTATAGACCTTCAAAATAGCTTGCAGCGTTTCTATTATTTTTAACTGTGTAGACTCCTCATTGTAAAAAACAAAGTAGTCATCAACGTAACGAAAAATCTCATAATCAACTTTATGTGTAAGATTAGCGTCTTCAGATAGACGCTTCGAAAGCTCGACATCAACCGCCTGCAGGATAATCTCTGAAAAAATGCGGGAGAATTCCGGCCCGATCACAATACCGTTGGTTTCATTGTGATTGAGGTTCTGCATCAATGTATCGAACAATCCACCGAACGTATGTTTGGATTCCGATAAGCTAAATTTTGTCTGCGACTTGCCAAGCACAGCCCAAGGCAGAGAGTGACTATAAATACTGTCAAAGCATTTATTTACGTCTATTTGGACCATCGCGTCATATTTTTTCTCACATCGATGATATTTGTACGACTCAAAGAACTGGTGAATATTACGGTACTTTTTGTACACAAAATAAGAGCCAAGCTGCTCATATTCCTTGTCTTCTTCTTCCACACCGGCAACAGAATCCAGCTTTTCCTGATGCAATCTGTCATTGAAATATGCATGGCGAGATACCGAAACCGGCCGCCGAATCGAGAAGTCACTTACAGAAGTGTAGTAAACAATTAGAGAGCTTTGCGCCGCATAGAAACTCGCTACCGCAATCTGATTGCGCGGATGCACGACACTTAGGGTTCGACCGTCGAGATTGTGAGCAATCTGGAAATTGAAAGGTATTGTTGTCATTTTGCATTTTTTCAAACGAACATACCTACGCGTCTTCGTCCTACCCCACTCGCTTAAAGTTTCGGTTTCAATCGAACCCTCGTCCTCGATGCCGAATAACAGTTGCATTGTTGCATCGAGATCATTGGTATCTGAAACCCAGCGAATACATCCATCATCAATCTCTATATTGTGATCTCTTAAAAATCGGTAAAAACCTCGATTGGTGAAGGTTGGAGGCACCTCAAACGGCAGCATATCCGTTAGAACGGATCGCTGCTTTCTATGGGTAAGAGTGACACGCTTTTTACTCATATTTCCAAGCCTTTACTATCGTTTTCAGCTCACGCGAATTGAAATTATGAAAACGCCGAGTCTTAAAACCCTCCGTGAACTTGTAAGTTTTGAGCCGCTTTCGAAGACTTGCCCGCTTAATCATCGCCACACGTTTCTTCAGTAGTCTATCCAGCATCTCGAAACTAGAGAGATCGTTTGCAATGGAGTTGTTGTAATATATCCCGGTTGCCGCCCGCGACTTGCTATTCGAAAGACGAGTGTTACCCGTTAGGAACTTTATTCGCGATACAAGAACGCGATAAGCTCGCCTGGAGTCAGTGGAGCAGTTTTTCCAATAGTCTTCAAAAGCAGCGTTCATGCGATTCTTATATTTCAGAATTTTCGATGAACTGGCTTTAATTTGGCACTGGCCAGGCTGAACTAGAAATCGATAGCCAAGGTACTCGAACTTCTTTGGCTCCGGCCTCTTCAGATCAAACTCGTAAGTCTTATCCGGGTTGTGTGTCAGACCATTTTCTGCAAAAACTTTGATGACATGATCTTTATATGAGCCAAGATCCGTGCCAGCGGGTGGGCGGGCAAAGATCGCCACTACATCATCGACAAAACGGCAGTAAAGAATAAGACCTGGAATGGCGCGAATTGCCCTGTCAACCGGACGCAAATAGAGTTCAGCTAGATAGGCGCTGATGCCTACGCCTCGAGGAATGCCGGTAGATGTTCCGGATAGAACCCCGTAGGAATCCAATACCTGATTAATGAACTTTTTTGAGGAAGGGCTTAGGAGCTGATCCTTATCAAGTTTCTTGATAAGTCGCTTTCTGTCAATACTTTCGTAGAATGTTGAGATGTCTGTCCGAACCATCTCAAAAGGAAATTTCGTCCCGACGGTATCACGCACTTGGCATACGAGATCGTGGCGATTGGCCTGTTTGACACCGTAAATCCGGTGGATATTACGCTGAAGCTGTTTAATGACAAAAAAGGTCTCTGGCTTCGAGTCAATACAGTAAACAAGCTTTCCTTTGGGTCCAGTCTTTTGGCTAAGTTCAATTTTGAAGCTAGGCTGCAGTACCTTGAGGCTAATTTCATCCATTTTCTCGTCAATCGCAGCGGACTTTGTAGCTTTCAAATCAGTGAGCTCAGCCTTTAGGCCGTCTAGTTGCTGCTTGAAATCTTCGGCCTTAAGGCTGGATTCTTTTGATCGATGCGCACGAATTTCCTGCACCTTGTTGCGGACAGCAAGAGTATGGGGCTCAAGATCGGGGAAATAGAGTCCTGCAAGATCAAGGCCCTTCCGGTTTTCGCTATCATAGATACGTCGGAAATTTTCCGCAGTGAACATCTGATCAAGCATCTACACTTTTCCTCCATTGATAAGCCACTTGTTGCCTGGTCTGCATATGCGCCCTAGACGCTGCCCGCGAGTATTCCAAGAACTGACCAGCGCCATCACCAACGCCTTACATGCATATTCACATGCAAGAAATCTCTGCCTCCAATCGGAACGCATTCGCGAGAATTCCTAGTTACCTTAATATAATACCTCCTTCATGGTCGTAACCTGATACGTTGAGCAATTTCCCCCCATCACGACTCAAGGTTAAAGCCTAATTGGTATTTCCGCTTTTTCTCATCGCCTCTATGGTTTGAGCCGCCTGCCTGCTGTCAATAGCCGCCCCATGAATTCCATCGCCTTTGGCTCTGAGATCTTCAACCCCAAGAACCTCGGTTAGCAAATCAAGAGACGGGCCTCTATGACTGCATGGGAGATTCGTTGTCTGCGCCCAGGGAGTAGCCGCTTTCTGACTGCAGAATACGCCTTTGATATGCGGCATCGTTAAATCATATCGGGCAACGTGATTCAGCAGGATGGGCCAGTCAAAACTGGCGTTGTGGATGACGATAAGTTGATCTTTGAAATAGTCCACAATCTGGCTCCACTGTGATTCGAAGGTTTCGAATGCGGCCGCTTGCTCATCGGTAATGCCGTGTACAGCTTGCGCTTCTTCTGAAATTGCTCGCGTCGGCCGTACTTCAAACTCAATGGATTCTGCTATTTCCCGACCCCGGACGGCCGTTATGCCCAATGTAACAATATCAGGCAGGCCATTCTCATCCGGCAGCCCGGTGGTTTCGGTATCGATAACAATGTAATCGTCGGGGAGTTGAGTAAAGATCCACAGCAGTTCGTTATGCATGGCCATCACCTCCTGTCACTCCCGTCCAGGGATTCAACTTTGACAATCGATCCCTGGTCATAGTGGTAACGCAAATAACGCCAGTGGACGGCATCCGATAATGCTCTCGGACGCATCACGCCATAACATTCACCTTCTTCTCTAACACTCTGGTAGTGAACGCCATAGCTCCTGGCCTCTCGCAACGCATAACCGAGTTGCTGAGCTTCTCCGTAGTCATCCGGGTTGTATATGGCGTGCCCGGTTAGTTGCCGCAGATCATGCAAAGACGTAGCACCTAGTTGCGCCCGTAAAACGCGCATATCCTGGATGGTTTGTTCAATTCGGGATTCCCGGAGAAACCGTGCCCGGTGAAAGGACGACTCAGCAATGGCTACGGCCTCATCGGCCGCGCAGTAATAGATACCGAAATCCCGGTTAAAGCGACCGCCCCGGCCATCTACAGGAGGATGTGTAAAAGCGGCCATAATCCAGGATGCACCATCGCCGTAAACCCGATCTTCCGGTGGCACCAGTCGAATATCACCAACCTCATCACGCAGCCTGGGATTGGTCAGAGACTCCACCGCATAGAGCACATCCCAGTCTTCCGGATTAGAAACTCTTTCGAATAAGTCGATCTGGGGATAGCGAGATAGAATGACCCGGTACACCGGTTCATTCACCTCGCTAATTGGCAGATCTTCGATATCAATCACCAGCCACCCCGCTCCGCATCGAGGAAGTCCCTGACCACGGCCAGGTCTACTACCTGACCGGCAAGGAGCCGATCCAGGGGTGCGGTACCGTTGAACAACGGATTGTCGTTGGGGGTCGCCAGCCACTGGTCGGCCAGTGCCTGATCAGGCAACAGGATTTGCAGAGACTTGTAGATACCCAGGATATAGCTGGCACGCTCCAACAAATCCCGTGTCAGTTTGGCTTTCTCCGGCTGGCTCTTCCAGTTGTAGAGCGTTTTCTCATTGCTGAGCCCCAACAGGGTCATTTGCTGGGCACCGGTCAGCTTCCACTGGCTGAAGATATTAAAAATCGCTGGCAGCAGTGAACTGGTTACACTGGAACCACGTTGCAGCAATTGTTCGGCTTGAGCGATCATATTTACCTCCAATACTGTAATATTACAGCGACTTAATACAGCCTAGCAAACTGTAGCATTACAGTCAACCATATCAGAGATACTTCTTGAAGGTACTTGCGGTAATTGTGACAGCAAAGGCGAATGCCAGTGCAAACGGTAAGATAATCCAGGACGGGTGCAGGCTGAACGGCAACGCCAGATACAGCACCCAGGCCATGATAATCAGCGGGATGGCTGCTTTTTTGGCGTAGTGGTAGACAAAGGAGCTTTCCCGGCCGCCGCCCCATCGCCTCAGATCCCGCCGCACCAGCCCGTCAACTAATGCCACTAAGGTAAACAACCCGAATACCGGGGTCGCCAGAGTAAGAACGGCGAGACGGACAGCAAACACCTGGGTAATTTGCATCGCAGACAATACGAATTCAGAAGCCGGTTGATAGATACAATGCAGCGTCGGTCGTATGCCCGACTCCTCAGCGTTCGGCACAGGCGTCACCCATTGGATGAGATCGACGATACCGGTCCACTCAAACGCAACTTGGTAGAACCGTTTCGAGAGGTCACTGGCAAATTCCATGGGATGTGAGGTCAACAAACTTCTGTTGAAATCTGTGCCCAGAAACTGCAATTCATTCACCAGCATCTGGCGGCTATGGCCCAAACCCTGCTCTTCCCACCAGAACACCATGCCGATCCATTCGACCAGGATGGAAAAAAGCAAGAAGAGAAACAGCCATTTAAGGCATTGGGCGATGCCTGTAAGCACACGGGAGATAGTGCCGGGGCGTGCGACAGTTCTCCGGGGATCGGTCGGCTCCGCCATCTTAAGACGTTTCCACCGGCTCAGATTGGTTATCCATTTCTTCAGAAACGGCATGCCACCAATGTTCCGTTACCCGATACCAGTGGTCATTGGTGATATAGCTACGGCGCATGGCTGATGCCATTTCCTCGAAGTCGCCCGGCATATCCGCATCTTCTCGATTATCCGGCAGCGGCATGCGGATTTTCCAGAGCTGACCACCTTCCAGTAGCGCAAACGCTTGCCCCTTGGGCAGCGTGACCATGTCTGCAGCGGTGAGCATTGGCACTTCGGAGACGCTGATCCGATCCTCGTTGCGGGATTTGAAATCGACACCGGAGCCGGGATCCGACGAATCATCCACGCCTGAGACACTCATCAGCGTGAAGACTTCCACCCTGGGCAACTGGTCGGTCAACATCGCAGCTGTGTCCAGTTCTTTCACCCGCAGCATCAGCATGGTATTGAAGTTGCCAGCCACCTGCCCTGCTTTGGCCCGGTTGCCAATCCGCGCTTCCACATCTGACCAGGTCTGGGTATAAGCAGTGACCTGAAAACCGGCACCACCGGCCTTGTTTAAAAGCGGTACAAACTCATCGCCGATCAGCTCATTAAATTCATCTGCATGGAGGGAGATGGTGGGTGTCGATGGGTTATTGGGTGGCTGATCTTGCCCCTGTTCATGCCCAGCACTGACGCCATGCTTATAGATATGGCCAGCCACCGACACCAGATCCGCGAACATGGAATTGCCCACGGCACTCGCCACTGTCGTGTCGGTGAGCGCATCAAGCCCCACATAGACAATGCCCTTGCGACGTACCACCTCCATCCACTCGAATATGGGGCGCTCGTCGTCTTCATCTTGATAGTCTGGTGAAATCAGCGCGGCAATGGTGCCGGTGGTGAGCTTTTCCATCAGCGGTCCAACGGAACTGACAATCTTGTCGAAATAGGTTTTATCGTATTTGAATGCGGAAATCAGGCCATCCAATACCGGGTCATAAATAGCCTGCTCCTGCAGCAAACGCATACAGGCGATCGATGCCAGCGAGCGCCCCCGCAACGCCGCAGGCAGGTTGCGCTCTTTAATCTCCGAGGCCCGCTCTTCAACCACCGCGCCCCAATTTTCGATACCGGCCAACTGAGCACAATGCCCTGCGTACTCGACAAACAAGGGTTCAATATCATTGATGTAACGACGAATCTGCTGATAGTCGGGACGTCGTTTCAACGCAACCAGTGCCCTTGCAATGATATTGACGAAGCGCCAGGCAAACTCCTTGAAGGCAGCGGAATTTCCTTCGTTGGGTAGCTGGTTGGCAATACGGGTGGCCACTTCGGTAATACGAGAGAAATTGCCGATAGCGTTGTAACGTGCCGACAGCTCAGGGAACCCCAAATGAAACAGATAAAAATCCTCCAGCCGACCGGCGCGCTTGGCCTCAGCATAGATGCGGCGCAATAGATCGGCATCACCCTTGGGGTCGAAGACTATGACGACATCGCCCCGGCGAATATCCTGGGTAATCAGTAGTTCGGCCAGGCGTGTTTTACCGACGCGGGTGGTTCCCAGTACCAGCGTGTGTCCAACGCGCTCCCCCAACTCCATCCACACCGATTGCTCGTGGGGTTCTACCGCATGCAAAGCGGGTTTACCGCCCACGGCCGGTAAAGGTGCCAGTGGATTCCAGCGGGATCGGCTGCGAAGCACCCTCGCGATGAAAGACAACCCTGGCACTGATTCCCAGGCAACCTCTTTTTGTCGCGCCCATTGGTATAAGGCTCCGGGCTGCACATATTGCTGCACCTCGGGTTTTAGGGTATCGCGCAGTCGCTGCGTGTGTTGCTGCGTCCAGCGAAAGCCTCTTCCTAAAAACAGTTTGTGGCGACTCATGGGTATCTGCTCGGCCCGCAATTGATAGTGAGGCAACCGACGCATATGACGCTGATAGCGCAGCACACGCCAGGCCTGACGCCCGCGCCACAGCCCAAAACAGAAAAAGGCCGCGCCGGTGACCAGCGCAATTCCAGGCGGCATCATCAAAGCCCAGGGCGCAAGCCAGGCAAGCGTTGCAGCGGCAAACGCCGTGAAGGTAGACCACAACTCCACTGGCGGGCGCAGTAACGCCTCCATCGGATGAGCGCTCACTGGCGAAGACCTTCTCGCGTAATGAGTACCGGATATCGCTGGATCCCCAGCGCAGCAGCCAGGTCGGTGCCTGCCCCTAAACTAATAGATAATCCCTGTGAAACATTGGCGACATGCTGGACATCTTCCTCAGTCTCAGCCTGCACCAACATCCCTACAGCTCCCAGGGATTTCAGTGTTTCTCGATGAGTCGTCAGCCACTGCAACGAGAGTGGATCCGATCCGACCAAGAAAAATGGGCGAGGATTACCTTGCGCCAGGCGCGCTATGGTTTCGGCGTTGGGCTGTCTGTCACCCAGTTCACCCGCTTGCAAACCGGGCGAACGTATCGGCAAGAGATTTCTGATGTCTGCTGGGCCAAGCAAAGGTTGTGAAGATGGTCTCTCTGGTTCCGGTTGCTTCGATTCGCTCATTTGCTCATCGGTCGACATTAGTGGACTGAGTAAGGGTATGAGGGAGCGGGTTTGACCGCTGTCATAAATTACTGTCAACTCTGCAAACGCGGGCGTGATTACGCCTATGCTAAGCAAACACGCCAGCACTCTTTGTCGATTAAGGGATATCATTGATAGCCTCCTGGGATGGATCGGCCAGTTGTTCCCAATTCGCCTTGACCCGCCGCGCGTAGCGTATTCCCCGTGCTGAGTCGTTCGGCGCGTGGTAACAACCGACACGATCAGCCCAACTGGTGTTTTCCTTTTGGCAATCCCGGAGAATCGCAGCAGCTACCTTCAAGTTGTGATAGGGATCCAGCGCCTGCCAGGCGGACCCCAGAGCAGAGTGGTGGTAACGCCAGCTAATCTGCATTAACCCGATGTCCACGGAGTTATTCGCAACATCTACCGATAGTTGCAGGGCTTGCCATGCTGCTTGGCGCGAGGGAAAGTAATGCCCCTCACCGTTGATATTGAGTGTCCAGGGCCAGGGCCGAAACCGTCCGTCGCTGAGGGAGCTTTGGCCGCTTTCGGTAAGGGCCACTGCATAAAGTAAGACCGGTGGTATATCGTATCGATTCGCAACCTGCACATAGCCTGCTGGAATGGTTTCGCCATTCACGATGCTTGTGACTGCCGAGCATCCCAGCAAGCCGATGATCTGAATCACAGCGGTCCATCGGTGCATACGCGACACCTAGAATCGAGATATTGGCAGTGGCGTTAATTGATCACCTCGCCGAAGCACCAGCACGGGTAATGTCGTGCTTTGCTGGCCTGTATGTGTCAACACCTTATCGAGCGCTCCGGCATCGATGTTCAATGTCACCCTTTGCTCACTGACCCAGGTTGGATTGATCTGCTTTGATGCTGCCCAATCGCGTATCCGGGATTCTTCTCCAGCTGCGACATCTACCAGATATAAATCGATACCGGCGAACTGCTCTAACTGACTGACCAGACGTTCCAGGACAGCATCACAGGTGGAGCATTGTGTATCGGTAAAGAACAAGACACGGTCAACGGGCTGCCAACTTAGATTTTCTGCCAAATCTTGCGGTGATTCTTTGGGTGTTAACGCACGGCTGTTGATTAACACGCTGGTGGGAAACAGGCGCTTTTGCGCTTCATCGTAGGCATGTTGAAAAGCCAAGATGCGCTCTGCATCCTCACGCATCATCATCGCCCACTGTTCAGCGTATCGCCGCCGCTCCTCGTTATTCCGCGCATGGATACCCAGCACTTCAATGGGTGACAGTGTCGCAGGGCTTATGCTGCCGCGTATACCCTGCATCAATGACCGATAACGCTGCCACTCTGCGTCATTCAGGCCCCACTGTTCAGCGCGTGAAACCTGGGAATCGATATGCTCGGTGATCGAGCGATCTATAGAGTGAGCCGTGGACTGTCGATTTGTGGGCAGTGGCTCTGAATCAGCCATTGCAGAAACAGTGACTAATAGACTGCACCCCATCATCCAGCGGGAGCATCTTTTCCGACCGCTATCAATACCCATCATCGTTTACCTGGTGTTCAACGGGTTTAGTGAGGTCACGCAAAACCGCCGAGTGGTGGCTAGGATCGCAGACGGATACCGAGCCCCCGTCATCAACAAGCTGATTTTGGGAGGATAGTGGCTTTATTGTCTGGCTCTGTTCTGAATCGTCCTGATGATGCTGGGAACCCAACACCAAAGCAGTGACAAAAATGATAACTACGATGAAGGCTTCCATTACAGGGTTTCTCCTGTCGTTGAATGATTGGGTGGTGTCTCGCAGCGCTCGAACGCAATAAGGCGATGCACCGGATCCTGTACGATGTGAAACGCGGGACCAACCATGAGCGCCACAGCGGTTTTGAGTGACATTGATTCAAAGCGGCGATGTACGGCTGGCAACGGCAACTCGAGCATTTTTTTGGTGTCGCTCGTCAACACCGGCTCTGACGCCAGGCGGTAACCAGAGTCTCGTAACAGCCACCCCAGAGCATCGCCGATCGTCTTTATATCGTTCGGGATAACGACCGGGGATGTCACTGCGAGCAAGTCGAGCTGACCCACTGTCGGGCCCACGACCTTGATGGAGTATCGATCAACCTGGACGGCAACATTGCTTGCCGCTACCGGTTGTTTGGACGCTAGTGCCGAATTGCTCGACAGCGCAACGAATAAACTGCAGGCCAGCGTCGAACGTCTAAAGAAGATTGTGCGATGAATAAACATGCTGAGGTTCCGCTCTATAATTGATGGCAGCATCATCGCCAACCTCAGCCCATTCGTTAATGGTTAATCCACTCGCCCCCTGTCGGGCTTTATACTTGCCATCTACCTTCCCAAATACACAGCGCTGATCTGTTCGCGAACATGGCCTAATTCGCCGCTTATCGTGAGTCGCGCATAATGATCCACCTTTCTTTGCTCCGCGTTGAGGCTACCGGATACCGGCCCACCCGCCGCCGGGCACGCCCAGCCCGTCAGCTGCTGATAACGCGACTGCGCATAGGCATGGCGCAGTCCATGTAACTTGGACAATCCCGCCTGAGTGGTGTGGCGCTCATAGGTACGCAACTGTTGAATGTAATTTTTTTGAGGTGGAATCAAGGAACCAGCACCTACCAAGCGGTGAGCTCGATCCAATACAGCCCGTTGCTCTTTTGTGAGCACAGGCACCACTCGCTCCTTACCGCCTTTCGTCCAGGACGCCTTCAAACGAACACGATCACTCTGGTCGGCGTAAGCGGGCATAAACTTGATTGCCTCTTCTCGCCGGAAACCAAACGCCCGCTGCAACTCCAGGCTCATTCGGACATAGTCATCTTTCACATTCGATAACGCATTCTCATCGACGATAACGGCCTTGGAGTCATTACTAACGAACTGCCGATCGGGAATCCCGTAAAAGTCATTGGATCTTGCGACGACATTGCGTCGATCCACCTTGGCTGCCCACCAGCGCAAGCAGTTCATACGATTCTTAACTGTTCCTGCTGCCATCCCTTCAGATAGCCAGCGTTTGACCAAGGCATCCACATGTTTAGGTTTCAGCGAGCGCGTGGTCATGCGGCGATAGCCCATCTCGTGCAGTTGATTGGCGATCTGATTCAGCATGCGCGCCCGATTGGCTTGCGTACTGTAGCTGCCATCCCGGTTTCGTTTGCACAATTGTTTCAATTGGTAGTTCAGGTCTCTCATCGTGTACTTTCCTATCTGGTAAGTGTTTATGACCAACCGCAGGCTCGTAGCCTGTCCGGGTCCGCCGAAGCGGAAGGGTCAGGGGACACTACGCCCCGTTCGACCTGATAAGCCTGGTCTTAGGCAACCTGACTGCTCTTCTTTTGAAGATGGTGTCAGGTGAACCAATAAGGCTCCAAGAGCCGTCGTTGATGGTGGGTATTTCACCTCCGTTTAAGTTGGCGGAACCATCGGTCCGCGAGTTGAAAGAAATCGCCACTGAAGTGACAAGTTGAATGTCGGCCCTTTGCAGGCCGGAATGTAAAGTGGCTGTCGCCGATTTGAAGTCAGGGCCAAGCCCTGTTATTGAAAAGTCTTGAAGATGAGCTGCAGTCGAAACTGTGCGCCTTGCCAGCTCTGTTGGCGCTGCTGTCGTTTTTGCCATTTACGATGGCGAGGACGACACCCCCATCCACGTTTCCGCCGTGGCCGCGTATGAAGCCGGTGTGCAATGCTTGGCCCGTAGTATAGCCAGACAAAATTCGCGCCGAACGCATCAATCTGACCGCTATCCGTTGTCGTTCCGGGCTCCGCCGCCCTCGTCACTACCCCGCTTCGCTCAGCAGTGACGAGGGCTTCGTACACATCAACACCCACGCCAGGTCTGCCGACCTGTCATGGCGGTTGAGCAGGCACAATTGATCGACACGTGGTTACAGTGGAACCACAGGATAAACGTCAGGGTAGGCAGCGCGGGAATCAGCAGTAGAAAGGCCGTCGAACGATAACGCAGACAGCGAGAAAGGAGGTGCCACTTTATCCCAAGTGGCCAGGGCAAGGAGCCGATAATTGTCGGCGGTATTAATCCTCGTTGGGTAGCATAATGGTGACAACCGGCTCACCAGAATCGCCAGGACCGACGATCAGCTTCAACGTCACTTCCTCTGCCTCCACCGAATGCCCGTCTTTGGGCACCCGATAGAGCGAGAATTGCAGTCGATCGCCAGAGTCCTTGCTCGTGCGGATAGCGTAAAACGCCATGAACAGCACATCCCACAAACGACCGGATTCATCCTGATGCACCTGAAAACGGTTATTCCGCTCCGTCCAGTCAACGCAATCGCACCAGGCCGCATGGGTAAGTGCCACCGGCCATTTGAAACCGGCCTCCTTTGCCATACTGCTGACATCGACCAGAACACCATCTTCGATGGCCTGGGCACGCGTGTAACTTGCCACAACAGGGCCAAAGACCGATTCCAACGATGTATTCTCTGCATTTTTCATAAGGTTTCTCCTTGGGAGTAATGTAAATATCTCAGGGAGTACCTCCTCCCCACCGGGAAGAAGAGACTCCCCGATGGGTTAAGTAAAAATTGCTTTAGAGCAATCCACGTTCGGCAAACGACACAGATTCACCCGCCGTCACGATAAAGTGATCCAGCACGCGAATATCGACGAGCGCCAGCGCGTCTTTCAAACGCTTGGTAATCGCCTCATCCGCATGACTGGGCTCGGCGACACCACTGGGATGATTATGAAAAAACATCACAGCGGCTGCGTTCAGCGATAATGCCTGTTGTACCACCACGCGGGGGTACACCGATGCACCGTCGATGGTTCCCTGAAACAACTCGGCCGTATCAATGACCCGGTGCCGGTTGTCCAGAAACAAACAACCAAAGATTTCCGCTTTCCGATCCGCCAACAGCAACCGCAAAAAATCACGGGTCTGATGGGGTGAAGGCAGCTCAGTACCAGGCGCGTGCATTGATTGCAGCACGCTAAAGGCCAGTTCCAACAGGGACTGCTTTTCAAGGTCATTTAGCGTATCGGCATTGATTGACGCTAAACGGTTTTGCTTTTTGGTTTTCGCCGTTGCAGGCGAGTTTTTTGAAGTCATGACAGGTCTCCTTGAATAAATCGAAGAGACCTATCCCGTGAGGAGTCGATCTCCTCGCGGAAGTGAAAGATTGGCAGCATCGGAGGATGCTGCCAGAGGTGGTTGTTAAGCGACGGCGTTACCGGTTTCAGCCGTTGGGGCCGGATAGGGCTGCCCTTCAACTTTTATCCAGTGGAATCGTAAGAGTCGGGACTTCAGGCTAATGCCTGTCGTTCCGGCCCGATCACCATTCTTGAAGATGAAGGTTTCCGCCTGCAAGTCGCTGAGATGAAATCCCACCAACACTTTCATGTCGGCTGCAACAGCAGGCATTAGCTGGCGAACCAGGTCCTTCGCTTCTTCGCCCGATACCACACAATCGAAATGGGTATGCTGGACGTTGTCAGCAGGCCCTCGAAGCGCGGCAATGGTGACACTGAGAAAGGGAATACCGTTCTCTGGCGTCACTTCCCGGGCTCGATTGAGGTAACCAATGCCGTTGATATCAAGATCGAAATACTTCGGTTTTTCAGGGTTAGTTTGTCTATTAGTCATCACACATTCTCCTTGAACATTAGATATAAAAAATGCCGGACAATGTGATTCCCTTACGGGAAGACGATTTCCCGGCAGGGTGAGTAAAATCAGGGAAGACCCTGATGCTGGATTGACGGTAAAACCGCGATGTCGATTACACAATCCGATGACATCTTCTTTGCCACTGAGACCGCAGTGGCCACGTACAAAGCCATTATTCCTGTGTCGCTGTGTCATCACAGACAAATTGCAGATACTTGAGCATACCCCGCGCATTGGCGAAGGCTGCGTGATCGGCGATGGTTTGATTCGGAAACCAGTCAGCAATATCGGAGGCCAATGCCGCACTGCCGCCACCCACAAACAGGACGCGGTCAAGCTCGGCACCCAATCCGAGTTTGCGGCGAGTCTCTGCGTATAGACGTTCGACCAACTCTCGCTTGGCGTCCGCCACCATGCTAGAGACATCGTGATCTTTGCCATGCAAACGTAGACAGCCAGTTTCAACAGCTCTAGCGATACTCTGTTCACCCAGCTCGTTAATTTCGAACTGGGTTTGTATCTGGTTAGCGACACGGATCTTCACATTCAACATGCCGCGATTCAGAGAACCCGATGAACCGTGCACGATGCCCTGATCCTGAACCACCACATAGTCGGTGGTACGGCCGCCGATATCGATAATGGCGATGGGTGCATTCAAGCGATCAGCATCCAGGGTGACACCGTCGTCCTCTAAGGTAATGACATGGTCATACCAGGCCGCCAGTGCTTCGGGTATCACATCATGGAAGGCGATACTGGCCTTGACCGGCCTGTGTTGGCTGACTGAATGCGGAGGAACCGGATCGACAGTCAGTTTCAGATTTTCTCGCTTTCTCTTTATTGCCTTGTTGCGCTTTTGACCGTCGTTGCTATAAAACGCTGACACAGGTAGGCCCGTGATCATATGCACAGAGCGCCCGGACAAACCTGCCTCCTGTAGGGCATGTTGCACAATGACTCGGTTAAGTCCCGATCCTGGGTACTCATCGAATTGTGTGGGCTCACCATCGACAGCACCGACGGAATACACGGTACCGTCGGTTTCATATTCAAATATCCGCTGCTCTTCGTCCCGAATCCAGGTGACACCTGCCTTACCCATGCGTGCGCGGGAAGGCACTGCCATTAACTTGCCATTAGGCAAAGCAACCTTGGTATAGGCGTACCCATCATCCAACCCTACCTGCATAACCTGCATAGGATCTGTAGAGGTGGGCAATTCGTCACCCTGCTGTACATTGTTATCGGTCAATTCTGTCATAACGCTTTTCCTTAAAGATATGATCGTTATCCATTGCCCATAACGCGCTTGAGATGAGCAAAGGGTTTTGACGTATTTTCTGAAGTAGTATCTGAAGTAACCTCTGAAGAACTGAGAGGCTGGCTCGATTGATCAGGGTGTGGTGTTGAAGGGAGGTTCATATGATCGCCCACACTCTTGAGTGATCGTGGCATAGTGTCAGCCTTCATGACCTGACACTCATTGCGGAAGCCCGCTAACACCAGCTGCCTAACCCATTCTTCATGGCGGCATACCGGCAATCGTTGTAACCGATGAAGGATCAGTGCCTCCAATGGCATGCGCATATCCAGATTAACGGTGATGCTCTGCCGGGTGCCCATCAGCCACTCGACTCACCCATGCCTGGGTAATCTTCGGACTCGTAGTCACTGCCTTGAAAAACAATTGGACGGAGCGATGGGAGCCTCTCCCCGCTCAGGATGTCCTGCGGAAGTTCGCCCATCTGATCTCGGGCTTTTTCTGCACGAGCAGTGTGTTGGCGCAGATCATCACGGCAAACACCCAGACTGTGATACCCCTGCGGTACAGCGAAAACACGACGCACCCATCGACCACTGGCATTCACTTGCTCATCGAGCGTAACGGGAAAATCAACGCCCAGGTGGCGAAAGGTCATGACTGCACACAACATCTGGTCGAATTCCGCCAGCATCTGTGCAGCACGAAAAGCGTAGGGGTTGGCAAACTGCAACGACACGCGTTGCGGCTGACAGGACTTTGCGATGGCAAATTCAATGCCGTTATGCAGGGGTGGCAACGCTTCCAACTGTTCCTGGACTTGTTGCAGCTGTGATCGACTGGCAGCGATAGCCTCTTCGACTTTGATCAACCACCAATCCGCGTAAGGATCGTCGAAGCGCACGGCCTGCCATAAGCTCTTCAGCCGATCAGCAAAACCGATCAATCCGACAATGGCGGATTTACCCTCCGAACTCCGGCGACCTCGTATTAGGCTTTGTGCCTGATAGGTCTGCACCGTCAACCAAACTTCGCCTTGCAGTGCGCCGATGCTGGATTCACTTTGCTCAACAACTGAATCGTCCTGGTCCGGGAGGTTATTTGAGTTCATATCTGGGATTCCCATAGTGGTTTTCTGTACCCGCTATGAACCCATGAATCCCCTTACGACTCCACGGTATATCCAGCCGCTGATTGCCTCGCTTTTTTTGGATGATGTCTAACGACTGGTTCCAGTGGAACCACCAAGAGTTGGAATTAAGTCAGACTAGCTTTTGTCTTCGAGATTAAGCGATGCACGAAGCTTCGCCAGTTGATCCAGACCATAAGCCCTTGAGCGTTCCCGCTCTTCGGCCGTTTTTTCTTTTTGTGCATCACTCTGAACAGGTTCTGCCGCTTGTTTTCTTGACTGACGGGATTCGACCACCTTGATCCCCAGGTTCGGTACAAACTCACCCTGTTGTGCTGCCTTACACAGGGAGTGCAAGAAGCGAAGTTCATCGTAGACAGGTTTCATCCCTTTTTGCTCCGACTCCAGTCGGCCCTGAAGCTCATCAAGCAACAGTTGGCGATCCTCAGCTGCCACCAAAGCAAGATAGCGGTCTGCCAGAATTCTCTGGTTATCCGACAGACGAGGCGGATAGATGAGCGATTGATCGGAAGGCAGTTGAGACGGTTTATCCCGTTCAGATAAATCTTTCTTTTCACTGTTTGTATTCTGTGTAGTGGTTGTTGTAGTTGTTTTTTTATAATTACTACTACAACCACTACTGTAGTGTTCTTCTTCCGCCTTTGAATTTTGGTCTTGGCCGTTGTTCTCTTCACGAGGTTTATCTGAAGCGTTCTTTAATCCGTGAATGACCGACGCGTTGAAGGTGAAATACCGCCCGCCTCTGTCGTGATTTTTACTGGTATTCTTTAAAACATTGGCAGCCTGTAATCTCCGGTTAATAACAGAACCTGAGCCGGACACATCTTTACCTTCCTGCAGATCCTGATCGAGCGTGTCCAACACTGCCTGGGCGATACGACGAACGCGGGCATGATGGTGCTCCTGTGATTGCTGCACAAATGTCATGTAGGCCTGATCAAGATAAAGAGCATCGACCAGAGGCAGGGGTTCATCGTGCAGCACGTAGACATTGCCGGTAAAACGCCCACTCTTCTGGCGAACCTTTGCGCAGAGAGTTAGCCAGCGAGTCAGCCGCAGAATCGCAATAGCGCGGGAAATGGTCGAAGTGGAGGAAACATTAGATTTGCTGGCGATGGTTTCATAACTGGGAAAGGCTGTGCGCCCTCCTGTTTCCCTGGCATGTAACATGATGACCATCCACACCAGTTTATCGACGGGCTCCAAAACCGGATCCTGAATCACCAGCGCGGGAATTGCCTGGTGCCAGTTGCCCATAAACAACATCGCATCCGGAGATGCTGCGTCAGATTGGTCTTTTACGCGTTGTACAGTGGCCTTGATTAAGGCATCCAGGGCAACCGTTTCAGGACGCAAGTCATCATCTCGGGGCATTCTCGCCAACCTGTTCAGGCTGATGGTTACCCAAACCTTCCCCGTAGTCTTCCCAGCGCTGAACCAGTAACCAAATGGCGCGCAAGCCAATTCCAGTCTCCTGCTGCAGCGACAAGTAGTCCGCTGCGGTCAGGGAATCGTCGCCTCTGAGCTGTTGTCGATCCTCCCAGGCATACCAGAGTTTATGTGTCTCTTCTTCATTGGGTTCGGAAGGTCTCCCCACCGAAGGGGCTAAGGTCAGTAAGCGCCGCCATCGAGTATATTCACGCGAGCTGAGCCCAAATAATTGCTGCATCATCTCCAGTGGCGCATCGGCAACGATCATCGCGCGCTGAAGATCTTCCGACTCACGCTGACGCTGCAAATGTTCGAGCATGGGCCAGAAAACTGCTCGGTCGAGACCAATTTTCAGACAGTGTACGCGCAAAGCATCAGCACGGTATAAATCGGACAGATTCATACCCTTTAGCGCGTCCAGCTCCTTAGGCCCGAAATTCATCGCTCTGAGAGCTTGCTGATCACCCTCTGCCAGGCAGCGCATCGCATACAACAAAACCGCTGTTGTGAGATCGGCCTCTTTACTCGACGACATCAGCAACCTCCTCTTGAGGAAGCCACAACTCAATACCGGTGTCGTGGGCGTACCGCTTGATCGCTCGGTAGGTCTCTATCATCTGCAGCAGTAGCTGCCAATCAGGCGGGTTAAGCTGTTGCCACAGCTGACTGCCCAAATGTCCGGGATCGAGAGTCCAGACACTTTCAAAAAGCAGCCCTGCATCTTGCGATGCCAGCGCCTGATGAAGAATGGATGTATCGTTTAGCAACGGTAAGAGACAATCGACTGGTGCCACAGTGATTTCGGAACAAGCTGCCAGTTGCCACCAAAGAGTGGATACCAAGCCCAACATATCTGGGTCCAGGGTATCGTTGAAATCCTGTGGGGGTACATCACACAACAAGAATCCGAGCCCCTGTCTTGGCAAGGATATGACGCAGTCGCCCAGTCCATGATGATGAGCAATTTCGCTGGCAGACTCCCAAAGCCGATGCCTTAATGACTGCAAATCAGGTTCATCACCAGATGTCTCGGCTAATGGAGGTTCAGGCGTCGCTTTAATTTCCTCGATATTGCTGTAAACAGGTTTTTTTTCAACCGCCTCTATCGATGGTTTTTCCGGTTCCGTACTCTTCCGCAGCTCTTTATCAGCCTCATTGTCTTCATCTGCAATCGAGGTATTTTCATTCTCGTGATGTTCGGCGGGCTCCCTGTCAAAGAGATGGTCGAAAGGATTGCCCGCTAACTGCGCTTCCAGGGCCAGATGAATGACCTGTTGGTTGTGTTCTGACTCAACAGCCAGCTCATTTTCCAGCGCGGTTCGCAGCAGTTGATTGTCCCATTCAGCACAATCATGACGGCGACACAATTCACCGAAGACCTCATCGAACAGGTTTTCGTCACCAAGGCCCAGATGGCACCAAAGCTCACGGGCGGCCCGTGCCAGGGCGCGAATCTTTTCAACCTGAGGGCGGCCCAGTCCGGCACTCAGAGCCTTGGGCATTACCGGCCAAAGGGTATCGACTGCGTACCCCATCTTGGAAATCATGCTGTGACTTAGACTGAATCCTCGTTCCCGAAACAGCTCTTCCAGCTGTCTTTGCGATAGGTTTTCAACTGCCAGCTCCTGTTCAAGGATTGATTTTGCTTCAAAGACAGCCAGCGCTTTGTCGATAAAAGGCAGGCCGCCTCGCAATTCATTTTCACGGAGATGCGCGAACAAGACAGTGGATTCCTGGGACCAAGGCCTGACCACACATTCGACCCAACGGTAACGTTCATCCGCCGTTTCTTCATGAAGCTCCTGTAGTATCCGAAGTCGAGTATTACCTCCGGCGTGAAGTACATAGTCATCAGCGCCAGGCTCCTGGGTGATGACCAGTGGCTGGTCAAGACCTTCAGCCCTGATGGAGGCCTTAATGCGCTGGTATTCGGGATTGGTTTGGCGTCGAGGATTACGCGCATAATGAGAAATGCGGGTGACGTCCACCCGCTTGCCGGCTTGAAGAGCGAAAACGCCCTCGACCAGGCTTTCGGCTTCTAGGTCTGCCGCTGAGTCAGTCTGCGCGTTTAGATTCATGGTCCCCACCCACACCTTGCGGTTCAGCCTTCTCCTCGACCCCATAAAAGATCTCTGGATGCCGAACCATGGTCGCCCGTGGAACGGGTTCCAACCGGCCATCTGATATGCCTGCAATAGCGCGGGTATACCGCTCAATCTGAGTCGCCATTAGCGGGCTCGCGTAGCGGTGATTACCGGCAATCTGATACAAGTAGGAAACAGAATCATTGCAGGCGACGGCAACTTCTGCGCGTTCCCTCTTGGTTGCCACTTTGAGAAAGTCCTTTAGCTCCATGCGCAGAAACATTAGCACCATGCGAATCATTCAACAATGGTGCAGCACTCACTTTTTGTTTATCACTCTGCTAAATTTTCTGATAAAGTGTTTCGCATGATGCGAAAAGTTAACCAGATTCGGCTCCACAATCTTGAAATTTTGATTACCGAAGCGGGGTCTGCCGCCAAGCTCGCGCGCGCGGCAAAAACCAATAGTTCTTACCTGAGCCAGGTTCGTAATCAGCTACCCACCAAGAAAGGGACTCCCCGCGCGATCGGGGACGACTTGGCGGAAAAATTAGAAAGAGCCACTAAGAAACCCCAAGGATGGATGGATATGCAGCACACAGACCGGGCAAGCCCTGACGACGAATATAATGCTCACGACGGCCCAGATCTGCACAGCCTGCTTCCGTTAATTTCATGGGTTCAAGCTGGAAACTGGTATGAAATATCTGAAAGCTTTGCTCCGGCCTATGGCGCTGAATTGCTACCCTGCCCGGTAAAATGCAGCCAAGATTCTTTTGTTCTTCGGGTACGTGGATCTAGCATGGAACCCAAGTTCCACGAAGGTGACCTGATTTTTGTCGACCCCGATGTCTCGCCGGATCACGGCAAATACGTGGTTGTAAGGCTTGATGACTCCAATGAAGCGACTTTCAAGCAGTTGATCATCGAAGAAGGGAAGCAATATCTAAAAGCCCTCAACCCCGACTGGCCCAATCGAATAATCGAAGTGAATGAGAAAGCCACAATCTGTGGGGTTATTGTCTTCAAGGGAGAAGTTGTCTAAACGCTGGTCGTAAAATAAGGCTCCCAGCCAAATGAGGACAAGCCTGTGACCAGTACAAACAACGGTAAAAAACTAACAACCTTGATCAACCGTAAAACATTATTGGCAATGATCCCTCTTTCAGACCGTGCCATTTACAACCTGGAGAAGCGCGGAGAATTTCCACGGCGCATCGTTTTGACGAGTCGCAAAGTGGCCTGGGATTTAGCTGAGATTGAGCGTTGGATCGAGAAACGAAAGCAGTCGAGAGATAAAGCCATCAGGCCAGGCTCTACTGCCACGCCAGAGACTCCATCCGGAATAAAGTGACCGCCTACACAAAGGCGTGTTTAGCTTCCTGATAAATAGATAGATTCGATTCTGGCTTGCAATAATAATTAGCTCAATGCTAATGTTTTGCCTGGCTTATATGAGCTTTTGACTCTTTCGGACATCGAAACATGGATGACATCGCACCAGCTAATAATGATCGTGAACTCACAACCAAAGAAGCGGCTTCGCTA
>TARA_R110002110_G_scaffold2756_5_pt1 | contig 43909 bp, 41 predicted proteins | sample TARA_R110002110 | Tara Oceans TARA_R110002110 (sample SAMEA4397330) | marine metagenome | biome: Polar Biome; feature: [SRF] surface water layer (ENVO:00010504); material: water (ENVO:00002006), including particulate matter (ENVO:01000060) such as... | depth 5 m | reverse complement strand
TGGCAGCGCCTCCTCTTGCCACCAGTGAATCAACCCAGCGCCGAAACCGCAAGAAAATTAATAGGTCCTGAGCCTAGGTGATCGGCCCGCCGCGAAGCCTTGAGATGGCACACAATTGGGCGAGCTGCAGATCGCGAAGACTACCACTCAGACGAACGCTGCCGCGAATATCAACGCCCAACGATCCCGCGCTTGCACCAATGGTTTCATCGAGGCTGATATCCGTATCACCGGCGATGAGGATCGGTATCTGAGGTCCCGCAGCTGATATGACCGCGATCACTCGGCGGGCCAGCTCATCCCCCGGAGACAGCACCGCCAACACCGCTGACGGATTGAAGGTCCGGCATACTTCGTTCAACGCCTCGGGGTGAGATACGGTTTCGATAGAAAGATGTATGTCATCGGCGGCATCGATCGCACGCATACATGAGGATGGTTGCTCGTCGAAGTAGAGCAACCGCGCGGCGGACCGCATAATTCTTCGATCCAACATTTGCGGACTCGCGGCGTTTATTGGCAATCGTCTGACGTGTGTCAGTCTACATGATTCTATCTTTGCGTGTATTGCAGATTGCCGGCCTTCCCGTCGATGGCACCGGCACCGGTTTGCGGTGCGGCCAGACCGTCTATAGTTTTTCCTGGCATGAGTGATCTCAACACCAATGACGCGCGACCGCTGTATCAGGTCATCGCAGACGAGCTGCGCGCCCGAATTGTGCGCGGTGAATATGCGCTTGGCGCCATGCTACCGACAGAGAAAGACCTGCTGACGCATTATGGAGTCAGCCGCTACACGGTCCGCGCCGCGCTCCAACAATTGCGCGAACAGGGTTTCGTCTCCATGCGTCGGGGATCCGGGACACGCGTTGTGTCGACATCTCCGGGCGCGACCTATGTCCAGTCGGTCAGCACCCTCTCGGAATTACTGCAGTATCCAGACACCACATTCGAACTTTCGGATTCGGGAACCGTCACGCTTGCGCATGCGCAGGCCGCGCGTCTTTCGCTGACTGCCGGCAGTACATGGTTCCGAATTTCCGGGCTGCGCCGCTCGGACGTCAGCAGCGCACCCATCTGTTGGCAGGAAATCTATGTTCTGCCGGAGTTCGAGAACACCGCGCGGCGCGTGCTGACGGAGCATGGACCGGTGCACAAGATCATCGAGAGTGCGCATAGCGAAGTGATCGCCAACGCCCAGCTTGAAATGTTCGCCAGCCGGATCGATGCCAACCTCGCGGCACGCCTGGAAGTGGAACCCGATACCGCAGCCATGACGATCAACCGCCGTTACACGGGCCAGGATGGGCGCGTGTTCGAGACGACCATCAGCATCCATCCGGAGGATCGGTTCGTTTACTCGCTGGAACTTTCGCGGGACTGGAACACCCGGTAGGGCACTTGCCTAGCGGGTGAATTCTGCCAGCGCGTCCTCATCGACCTCGACACCCAGTCCGGCACCGGTCGGAACTTTCGCCGTGCCGTCAATCACCTGGACCGAGTTTCGCGTGGGATCCGTCTTCAGGAACTGGCAGGTGCAACTGGTGCCCCACTCAATCGAGGGCGCTGCCGCACCCAGATGCAGCACGGCCGCACTCGAAATGCTGGATTCGGCGATCTTGCCGGCCAGATTCACGTGCATTCCCAATTCATCAAACAGCTTCGTTGCCTGATGGGCGCGGGTCACGCCGCCCAGCTTGATCATCTTTATGCTGCCGCCCTGTGCGGCTCCCATTTCATGGTGCTTGCGCACATCGCCGAAGCTATGGAGGCCTTCGTCGGCGCCGATCGGGCAGGCCGACGCGGCAGCAATGGCCGCCATACTCTCGACATCGTGTCCCATGACCGGCTGCTCCAGGAAGTCGAGCGCCTCGCTCGCGCCCGCGGCAAACTCAAGTGCCTCCGCGCGGGTCCAGCCCTGGTTGCAATCGGCCGAAAGCTGAACGCCCCCGTTCACGGCCTTGCGAATAGCCAATGTGCGTTTGATGTCCTCAGCAACCGGCTTGCCACCGACCTTGATCTTCATGTGACTGACACCTGCTGCCGCACGCTCGCCGGCTTCGGCCACATCCACCTCGATGTTGCCCGTCGCCAGCATGGACAGGACCGGCACCTCGGCGCGCCGAATACCGCCCAGCAGCTCGCCGACAGTTTTCTGCTGCGCCTTACCGGCCAGGTCATAGCAGGCCATCTCGATCACGGTTTTCGCACTGGCATTGCCGTACATCCGCCAGTCCATTTCCGCGAGGTTCTCGGCAAAATCAGAGGGGTCGCGGCCAACCATAAAGGGAGCGAGAAAATTAACCGCGGCCACCATGCTCTCGACAGTTTCACCGGTCATCGACGGCGAAGATGATGCCTCGCCCCAACCGACGAGCCCGTCGTCGGTTTCGATGCGCGCGAACACATTTTCCGAAACGGAGATTTCGACACCCGACATCTTGAAAGGCCGAACGAGCGGCAAATCGGCCGCGATGGCTTCAATTTTGGTGATCTTCATCTTCTGTCTCCGTTCGGTTCTATGTCCGGCCTAACGGCCGCGTTTCAACTCGCGTGTTTTCGGCTTTGTGCCTGGCGCGTATTCCGAAACCTCATCATCAAGGAATTTCGAGAGTTTGCGCAAGCGTTCTGATGATTGCTTGCGCACGAGATCCACGTCGCAACCGTCCCAATCATAGAACCCCTTGCCGGCCGACAGCCCGACTTCGCCGCGCGCCACCATGTCCTGGATCAGCGGGTTGGGTGTGTCCACCGGGTGCAGTTCGGGCACAATCGAGCTTTGTGCCAGGGCGTGAATCTCAAGTCCGGAGGTGTCTTTTTGCTCGATCAGGCCATTCAGGCACATGCGCGGCGCCAGCATCTTACGGGCCGCCATATCGATGTCTTCCGGGGTCGCGACACCCTCTTCGACGAGGTAGTAGGCCTCGTGCAGGATGATGTGCTGCAGGCGATTGATCAGGAAGCCGACAATCGGCTTGTAGAGGGTGACGATCTCCTTGCCGGTGCGGCGCACGGCATCAGCCACCGCATCGACGACTTCAGCCGGCGCGCCCGGTCCCGCCATGACTTCGGCGACGGCCGTTGTATCGGCAGGCATGAAGTAATGTACGCCGGTAAACAGCTGCGGTTTTGCCAGCGGCTCGGCCAGAATATCCAGCGACATCCCCGATGTGCCGGTCGCGATGATCACATCATCGTCGGGCCAGGCCGCCTCGACGCCCGCAAACACCTGTTGTTTGATCGTCACATCCTCTGGAACAAATTCGATCACCAGGTCCGGTGCATCGGCGGGGAAGTCCGAGGTTGCCGTCACACCGGGCGGCAAATCATCAAGCTCGGCCGCGCGGCTGCTCTTGACCATGGTGTCGAAGCCGGCGGCGGCAAAAGTCGCCGAGACCCCTTTCCCCATCACGCCATAACCGATGATCAGGACAGACTGGACAGGTGTTTTGATGCTCATAGTGACTCGTTTCGTCGAATTGTTCCCACACGACAAACCAGCGCGTTCGCTTTCGCGACCGTTGTGATTGTCGACCTTCGCGGGACTGTATATATGTCCGGACAAACCGGCCAGTACTGCGACTGTGCATACATCCTTCGTTGCACGCGCTGTCCAGACCGCTTAGGGAAACTAGAACGGATATTTAGGGGAGCCAACCATGTCCAATATGCCGACTTCGGACGATTTCGAAGACATCCTCTTCGAGGTCAAAGACAACGTCGCCTGGGTGACCATCAACCGACCGGAATCACGCAACGCCTTTCGTGAGCACACGTTGGACGAACTGGTTCACGCGCTGAAGTCCACCCGCAACGACGCCTCCATCGCCTGTGCGGTGGTGACCGGCGCGGGCGACCAGTCCTTCTCCGCAGGCGGCGACTTCGGCGCCATGATGAAGCTGAACTGGACCAACGCCTATCATTGGAATGACCGCATGCTCGCCACCGCGATGACGATCCGCGGCCTGCCGATCCCGGTCATTGCCATGGTGAATGGCTGGTGCATGGGTGGCGGACACGAGCTGGCTTTGTGGTGCGACATGGTCATCGCCTCAGACCGCGCCAATTTCGGCCAATCCGGTGCGAAGGTCGGCGCCTGCCCGACCGTGGGTGCGACCCAGTACATCCCGCGCATCATCGGCGAGCGGCTGGCCCGCGAGATGATCTTCCTGGCACGCACATTCACGGCACAGGAAGCCGTCGACATCGGCCTGATCAACAAGGTCGTGCCACATGACGATCTGCGCGCCGAGACCGACAAATGGTGCGAGACGATCAAGAGCCATAGCGGTCAGACACTTCGGATGACCAAGAAGTCGCTCAATCATGAGTCGGACCAGCTCTACGCCTCCTGGCAGCACGGCATGGAATTGCTGGCGCATGTCTGGGGCAGCGAAGAATCGATCGAGGGCATGCAGGCCTTCCTCGACAAGCGCAAGCCGGACTTCATGAAGTTCCGCATGAAAAACAAGGAGATCGTCGATCAGTATCTCGACGACCTGAACAACAACCGCAATCAGCTCAAATCCAACTGAGTACGGACATGACCGAGACTGCTGCTCCCGGCGCGCTCGACGGAATCCGGGTCATCGATTTGACCCGGGTTCTCGCCGGGCCGTTCTGCGCCATGTCACTGGGTGATATGGGCGCCGACGTCATCAAGGTGGAACAGCCCGGGCGCGGCGACGATACACGCGCTTGGGGCCCTCCGTTCGTCGGCGAGGAATCCGCTTACTATCTGGGCGTGAACCGCAACAAACGCGGCATCACGCTCAACTTGAAGGAAGCCGCCGGCCGCGAGGTCCTGGCGGAACTTTTGTCCGACGCCGATGTCGTCATCGACAACTTCAAGCTCGGCACGCTGGCGCGGTTCGGCTTCGACGCCGCCTGGTTCGAAGAGAACGCACCGCAAATCATCCGCGCCTCGATCCTCGGCTATGGCTCGACCGGGCCAAGGGCAGGCCTGCCTGGCTACGACTTCCTGCTGCAGGCCGAGAGCGGACTGATGAGCATCACCGGCGAGGCCGATGGCGACCCGATGAAGCTGGGTGTGGCCATCGTCGATATCGGCACCGGCATGTATGCGCTGTCCTCGATCCTGGCGGCGTTGCAGGCACGACACCGCACCGGCAAGGGCCAGTATGTCGAGGTCTCGCTTTACGACACCGGCGTTTCGCTGCTGGCCAATGTGGCGGCAAACTTCCTGGCCTCGGGCAATCCGGCCGGCCGTTATGGCAACGGTCACCCGAACATCGTGCCCTACAACGCCTACCCGACGCGCGACGGCATGATCGCCCTTTCGATCGGCAATGACGGCCAGTTCCGGACATTCTGCGAAACGGTCGGCAAGCCCGAATGGGCCGACGATGAGAAATTCGCGCGCAACCGGGACCGGGTCGAGAACCGCGGCGCGTGCGACGGCATGATCTCCGATCTGTTCCGCACCGACGACACCGACAGCTGGATCGAGAAACTGCTGGCCGCCAAGGTCTCCTGCGCGCCGATCAATACTGTCGAGCAGGCCCTGACGGCGGATCACACGATCGCGCGGGAACTCGTGACCCAGGCCGAACACTCGACCGAGGGCATGATCTCCCTCCCCGGTATCCCGTTCCGTTTCTCCGACACGGCGGCCGCCGTGCGTCGTGCGCCGCCCACCTTGGGCGAACACACCGAAGAGGTGCTGACGGCGCTGGGGAAATCGGCAGAAGAGATCGCTGCCCTGCGCGATGCCGGGGCTATCTAAGCACCTCGATCCGTGAATTTTCGTCGCAACTGCCATTCGCCTCGAACACGTGTGCGACAGGCTGCGGTATGAGACACTCCGCGCGCATCAGAACTGTTTAGGGAAAATCAAAATGGCCGAAAGAATCGACGTCGGACGAATCACACTCAACGTAGATCAGATGGGCGACGGACCGCCGTTCATTTTCATCCCCGGCCTCGTTGGAGTCATGAACAGCTGGGACTACCAGCGTAAGATCTTCTCGGATCGCTATCGCTGCATCTCGTTTGATCACCGCGGTTCGGGTGACAGCGATTTCCCCGGGCCCGACGGCTATTCGACCCAGCATATCGCCGACGATGTCATCGCGCTGATGGACACGTTGGAGATCGAGAAGGCCCACGTCCTGGGCACCTCGACCGGTGGCGCTATTCTCCAGAATCTGGCGATCGACCACCCCGACCGGTTCCGCTGCTGTATTTTCTCCAACACCTGGACCAAGGCCGACGAATATATCCGCCGGGTGCAAACCGCGCGCCGCGAGATCGCACTGGCCGAGGGCAAGGAGGCCTATGTTCGGGTCAGCTCCCTGTTCACCAATGGCTGCATGCAGTTCCGTCACAACCTCGACAAGGTCATGGAGCTGGAGAAGCGCTCCCTCGAGACCATCGCCGAGCCCGAAATTCTGGCCGCGCGTATCGACATGACGCTCAACCATGACCGGTTGGACGAAATCAGCAAGATCAAGAACCCGTCCCTGGTCGTCGGCACCCGTGATGATGCGACCGTGCCGTTCTATTTCTCCGAAGACCTGCATGAGGCGATCGAAGGATCGGAACTCGTTCTCGTCGAGGAAGGCGGCCATTATTCGTATCGCCGCCATCCCGAAGAATGGGCCGGGATTGTCGGCCCGTTCCTCGCCAAATGGGAAGACAATATCTAATGCGGGTCGGCATCGTCGGAATTGGTTGGTGGTCAGATGTTCTGGCCGGCGTCATCGCGAAGACTGATAAACTCGAACTCGGCGCCTGCTACACGCGCAGCGAGGAGAAGGCCGCCACATTCGCGGCCAAGTTCGACTGCGAGGCGATGCCGTCCTATGAGGCGATGCTGGCGCTCGATGATCTCGACGGGGTCATTCTGACAACGCCGAACTCGGCCCATCGCCCCGGCACCGAAGCCGCCGCTGCGGCGGGCAAGCATGTCTTCGTTGAGAAGCCCGTCTCGAATTCCATCGCGGACGGGCGTGCGATGATCGCGGCCTGTGAAGCGGCCGGCACGGTTCTGGCCGTTGGACACTCCTACCGGCGCAATGGCGCGCTGCGGCATCTCAAACACCTCATTGATAGCGGTGAACTCGGCCGTGTCAGTCTGGCCGAAGGCGTTTTCTCGAACGACAACGGCCTGAAGCTCAAGCCCGGTGCCTGGCGCACGGATCCCGCCGAAATCCCCGGCGGCTGCCTGATGCAGATCGGCATCCATCAGATCGACAATCTTCTCTATCTGCTGGGCGACGCCGGAGAGGTCACGGCCTATTTCAACCGGCTCGAGACCGAACCCGAGATCGAGGACGTCACCGCCCTGCTCATGCAGTTCAAGTCCGGTGCCGTCGGCTACGTCGCGGCGGACTACATCTCGCCGCGCCGATTTACGCTCTCGATCCACGGCACCAAGGCCAACGCGTTCTTTGATATGGACAACGATGGTCTGCGCATCCAGCGGACCGGCGAGACGGCACCGTCTCCCGTTGAATACGCGCCCGCCGATCACCTGCTCGTCGAACTGGAAGACTTCGCCGACGCCGTCACCGAGGGACGTAAGCCCGAGATTGACGGACGGGATGGATTGTTCCCCCTCGCCGTCGTGCTCGCGGCCGCGAAATCATCGAACGAGCGCCGGTCGGTGCCCCTGGCGGAAATTCTGGGCGCGGAAATTCTGGGCGACGACTAAGCCAGCCCGGCGATCTCCAGCGCCTTCGACCGGTCGAGGCCAAGCTTCTCGCCCGCCTCCAGCAGCAAAATCCAGGTCCCCTCGGGAATGAAGATGCCGTTCGCGCCGCGCTCCTTGCGTGCTGCGCGCTCGGGGTCGCCGGGCACCAGCACCGGCTTTTCGGGATCGGCCGGCCGCGCGCTCTTGGTGTAGTCCACCATCGCGTCGACTTCCTGCGCGATCAAATTCGCATCGCCCAACCGGTGCGGATCCATGACGATCATGGTCATCGTATTGATGATCCCGTCGAGGCGCTCATTGCCCGGCTGGATCGTGCCGCCACCAGACAGCGCGCCGGACATCAACTCGGCCATGAGACAAAGCGCATAGCCCTTATGTTCGGCAAACGGCTGCAACGCACCGAGCGGATCGTTGAACATGACCCCTGGGTCACTGCTGGGCTGTCCCTCACTGTCGATCAGCCATTCCTCGGGCACGGTTTTGCCGGAATCATGCGCCACGCGAATTTTCCCCATGGCAACGACGCTGGTCGCCATATCGAGAATGATCGGTTCCTCGGGATTGGTCGTCGGCATCGCCATCGTGATCGGGTTGGTCCCGAACCGGGATTCAGCGCCGCGGAACGGCGCCACCATCGTGTGGTGATCGGTGACGTTGGTGAAATGGATCGAGACGAAGCCGGCTGCCGCGATCATCTCCGCGTAGGTCCCGACGCGCCCGATATGGTGAGAGTTCTTGAGCGTCGCAACGCAGATGCCGATGGCCCGCGCACGCGTGATCGCATGTTCCGTGACCTCGGCCGCAACACTCTGGCCATATCCCTTCTGCCCGTCATACTGCAGAAAGACGCCTTCATCGAGATAGCGTTTCGCCGAGACATTCGGCACCAGAAGCCCACGCTGCAGATTGTTCACATAGGCCTGGAATATACCCACGCCATGGCTGTCATGACCTGACAGGTTCGCCCCGACCAGATGCTCGGACACAATCCGACACTCGTCTTCGTGGCTCCCGCCAAGACGGACCATTTCAGAAATCAGCGCCGTTAATTCAGCGGCGCGCACAGTTACATCACCGGACACAGAAGCCCCCTCAGAAATAAATTCGCGCGGAAGCTAACCGATCAAACGTCGATGGTCATCACTCGCATGCGGAAAAGCTGCCTGAATTTCGAATAGCGCCTATACGACGGGTGAGCGACCACCATCCACATTGATGGCAGTACCGGTCACGTATGACCCCGCGTCGGAGACGAGGAAACAGGCGATATTGGCAAATTCCTCCGCCTCGCCCGTCCGGCCCAGCGGAATCCCGGCGCCCCGCCCGGCCATGTATTCCTCGTATGTTTTATCTGGCGCCTGCGCCTGATGCCGCCGCTCGTGCTGGCCCGATTTGATCAGCCCGACGAGCAACGCGTTCACGAGGATATTGTCTGGTGCGCCCTCGCCGGCCATCACCTTGGTCAAGGCCATTCCGGCGGCGCGTGACACAGATGTCGGGGCGCTTCCAGCGCCCGGCGCCTTCGCACTGACCGCCAGCACGTTGATGATCCGGCCCCACTTGCGCGCGGCCATACCCGGCATCGCAAGGCGCCCCAGGCGAATGGCCGCGAACAGCTTGAGATCGAGATCGGCTTGCCAACGTTCATCATCGCATTCCAGAAACGGACCGATGGCATGCTGGCCGGCATTGTTCACGAGAATATCCACGTCGCCGAAGCTGTCCGTCACCGACTGCCACATCTTGGCGATCTGGCCCGTGTCGGTCACATCGCAGGGAAACGCCTCGACTTTCACCTTGTTGCCGCCAACTGCCGACATAATTTCCTGGCGCCCAGCCTCCAGATTGTCGGCCGAGCGCGAAACCATCGCGACATTCGCACCTGATTCCGCGAACTTTCGCGCCATCGCAAGACCGAGCCCTTCGCTCGCACCGGTTATCAGTGCGGTCCGACCGTCGAGACGTACATCCATGCCACTCTCCTGAATTGAATATCCGGTCAATTGTACGCCCTCTCGCACGCTTTGACAGACCCCCACTTCCATGGGCAATCTCGCGGGACATTGAGGACGAGAGCATGAAGAAGACCATTCGCAGACATTCCTCCCATTGGGGCGCATTCACCGCAGAGGTGGATGAAGGCCGAATTGTCGGCGTGCGGCCGTTTGAAAAGGACCCTGACCCCTCACCGCTCATCAGCTCCATGTCCGATGCGGTGTATGACGAAAGCCGCGTCGCACGACCGATGATCCGAAAGGGCTGGCTTGATCATGGGCCGGGTGGCAATCGCACCCAGCGCGGCACCGAGCCCTTCGTCGCCGTGCCCTGGGACGAGGCGCTGGATATCGTTGCTGCCGAAGTCGACCGGGTTCGTGGCGAACATGGAAACAGCGCGATTTTTGGCGGCTCATACGGTTGGTCTAGCGCCGGGCGCTTTCATCACGCCAAGACCCAGCTCCACCGCTACCTGAACACGATCGGGGGCTTCACCGCGCAGAAGCACACCTATTCGATCGCCGCCGGCTACGCGATCCTGCCCCACATTCTCGGCTCTGCGCGCGCGGCTATGACTGACTATACGAGCTGGGATTCGATCGCCGCCAACACCCAGCTCATGGTCGCATTCGGCGGTGTGCCGTTGAAGAATATGCAAGTCCTGTCCGGTGGCCCTGCGGAGCATATATCCGGGCCGTCGCTCAAGGCTGCGGTCGAAGCAGGCGTGGAAATCGTCAACGTCTCACCGATCCGGGATGACGTCGCTGCGCATCTCGGCGCGACGTGGCTCGCTGTGCGTCCGAATACCGACGTCGCCCTGATGCTCGCGCTGGCGCACACGCTTGAGACCGAAGGCTTGGCAGACCAGCAATTCCTCACACGTTACTGCGTGGGATATGAAAAGTTCCGGCCCTACCTTCTGGGTTCGGATGATGGCATTGCCAAGGATGCCGACTGGGCCGCACCGATCTGCGACATCGACGCAGACAGCATTCGTCAACTCGCCCGGCGCATGGCCTCGAAGCGAACATTCATCAACACCAACTGGTCCTTGCAGCGCGGCGAGTATGGCGAGCAGCCCTTTTGGATGACTGTGACACTCGCGGCGATGTTGGGTGGCATCGGGCTTCCCGGACGCGGATTTGGTTTTGGTTATGGCAGCATGGGCAACACCGGTAACCCGCGACGCCCCGCGCCCACGCCGTCCCTGTCGACGGGTGACAACCCCTGCGATGAATGGATTCCCGTTGCGCGCATTTCCGACATGCTGCTCAACCCCGGCACCAACTACGAGTTCGACGGGGAGACCCGCACCTACCCCGATATCCGCCTCGTATATTGGTGTGGTGGCAATCCCTTCCACCATCACCAGGACCTGAACCGGCTCGTACAGGCCTGGCAGCGCCCCGAGACGATCATCGTCAACGAGCCATGGTGGACAGCCACCGCCAAATTCTCCGACATCGTGTTGCCATCAACCACGACATTGGAGCGTAACGACATCGGTGCGACATCGAAGGACCGCTTCATCATGGCGATGGATCAAACCATCGATCCCGTCGGCGAGGCCCGGAACGACTTTGATATTTTCAGCGGGCTCGCCCATCGGGCGGGAACCGCGGAAAGCTTCACCGAGGGCCGCGACGAGGCCGAGTGGTTGCGCCATCTCTACGACCGCGCGCGCCAGCAGGCGGCGGAACAGGACCTGACCCTGCCGTCGTTCGATGAGTTCTGGCAGACCGGACATGTGGAAACGCCGCGTGCTGAAAAGCCGATCGTGCTGCTCGAATCATATCGCGCAGATCCCGAGGCTGCCCCACTGACTTCGCCGTCTGGGAAGATTCAGATCTTCTCCGATGTGGTCGACGGGTTCGGATATGACGACTGCCCGGGCCACGCGGTCTGGCGCGAACCAACCGAATGGCTGGGCGCGGAAACAGCGAAAACCTATCCGTTGCATATGATCTCCAATCAGCCGCGCACACGCCTGCACGGCCAGTTGGACAATGGGCGTGTCAGCCGGGACAGCAAAATCCACGATCGCGAGCCGGTCTGGATTCATCCGATCGACGCAAAGGCTCGCGGCATTGCCGATGGCGACATCGTGCGGGTCTTCAATTCACGCGGTGCGGCATTGGCGGGTGTTCTGGTCACCGAAGAGGTTCGCCCGGGTGTCATCCAGTTCGCCACGGGTGCCTGGTACGATCCTGTGAAACCGGGCACGGAGAACAGCCTCGACAAACATGGCAACCCGAATGTCCTCACCCGAGATGTCGGCACGTCGCAACTCGGCCAGGGTCCCAGTGCACATAGCGCACTGGTGGATGTCGAACGATTTGAAGGCGACTTGCCGACGGTGACGGCGCACAAGCCGCCCCAGATCGTAACGCGCTGAAGCGTATCCGACATGGTGAACAGAGCTCACCTCTCGGTTGCACACAATAGTGGCGTTGAAACCAGGAGTGGATGGGGGTTAGGCTTCGGTCTGTCGTCCATTCGGAGAGCGTGATGTCGCTCGACATGCTTGGTTCCATGAACGATGCCGGCGCGGCTATATGGGTCGCGCTGATCCTGTTCGTCGCGCTTTTGCTTGGCGGCGGCGTGGCCTTGCACCGGATCAAACGGCTCAAGGGGCGGCTCCGGCCTTATCTGCACACGTTCGAGACCGCATCCGTCGGGCTGACCCACAGGGAACTGGGCGGTCGTTGGATTCGCGTGAATCAGAAAATGGCAGAGATTACGGGATACGCCGTCGACGAACTGATGCAGATGTCGTTCGAGGACATCTCGCTCATAGAAGATTCGACCAAAAATGCCGCGCTGGTCGCGAAGCTGGTGGCCGGCGAAATCGATTCGTTTTCGATGGAAAAACAATATCGCCGCAAAGACGGCCAGGTGGTTTGGGTAAAAATATCGCCCTCCCTGGCGCGCCGCCCCGACGGAACCCCGCATTACATCATCTCTGTGGTCGAGGATATCGACCAGCTAAAACGCTCGCAGTTGGCGCTCCAGAGGAGCGAGGCGCGGTTCCGGGCGTTCTGGGACAATAGTCCGTTCAATCAATCGATTAAGGACACGCTGGGAAATCTTCTGGTGATCAACCAGACCTATCGGCGGACATACGGCATTCCGGACACCGCGATCACCGGTCAGTCACTCTCCGAGACCCATGACGCAGCCTGGGCCCCACAGGTCGATGAATTTGACCGTGAGGTCTTGCGCACGCAAACAACGCGGACCGCAGACATCACAGTTCCGGGCAAGGATGGCGAAGACATCGTAATCCGGGTGACCAAATTCCCGGTCTTCGATTCCAACGATGACGTGGCCGGTGTCGGCGGCATTTCTTATGACATCACCAGCCAAGTCCGCGCAGCGCAGGAAATACGCGAACGTGAGGAACGGTTTCGGGCCACCTTCGATCAGGCTGCGGTTGGTATTGCGCATCTGTCGTTTGACGGGCTGTGGATCAGGATCAATGCGCGGTATTGCGAGATTCTCGGGTATACGGAGTCCGAACTCCGTGAACTGACATTTCGAGACATCACGCATCCCGACGATCTGGCGGAAGACCTCGAAGCCCGCGCCGGGCTGATCGCCGGCACCAGCGGCGCCTACACGCGTGAAAAGCGCTACATCCGGAAGGACGGCAGTGCGGTTTGGGTGGTCGTGACGGCCTCGAAAACCGATCAGTCGGGCTCGCAAGAGCCCTATTTGATCGTCGTCGTCGAAGATATTACGGACCGAAAGGATACCGAGTTCGCCCTCGCCGCACGGGCCGAACAACAAGCAGCGATCATGGATATCGGGCAACGCGCATTGAGCGAGCCCGACATTGACCCGTTGCTGAACCGGACGGCCAATATCATCACAAAAATCATGGGCGTCGATTTTTGCCTGATTTCCCAACGGGAACGCTCAGGGGCAGAATTCAGCATCATCGCCACCAATGATGCGGGCCGCAAATATGTCGGCTGGCCCGTCGAGCCGCGCATTCGACATCTCAAAACCGTATTTGAAGCGCCCGCACTGAAGCCGGTGATATTTCACCGAGGAGATCCAGAGGGTCCCGACGTCACCAGCCCGATCATGGAGGACATCGGAACGATTTCAGCCGCAAGTGTGGTTATCGCCGGCGAAGACAGCACGCCGCGCGGCATCCTCATCATTCACAACCGGACTTGGCGCGATTTTACGCAAGATGAAATCACCTTCCTTCAAACCGTCGCCAACATCCTCTCGGCTGCAATCTCACGAGACCTCATCGCTTCCGACCTGGCCGAGCGCGAAGAGATGCTCGACACCGTGCTGGAAAACGCTGCGGACGCAATCATCGTCGCGGATGCGCACGGCGACATCATCATGGCGAACCATGCGAGCGAGGATATATTCGGTTTCGATCACGCTGCCATTCTTGGCATGAATCTCCGCGATCTGGTGCCAACCACCTACCAGTCCACGGCCGGCAATTCCGATGTTGGTCCCCGGCCACAATTCTCCACGCGCGAGATGATCGGCATTCACCGCGATCAATCCAGAATCCCGATCGAAGTCGCGATGACCCAGTTCGAGAGCCCCACCGGCACGATTCACATCTCTCTTGTCCGTGACATCACCGAGCAGAAGTCCTTGCAGTCTCAACTGACCCAGGCTTCTAAACTCGCGACCGTCGGCGAGATGGCTGCTGGAATCGCGCATGAATTGAACCAACCGCTGAACATCATGCGGATGGCCGCCGACAATGTGTTGATACGAGCGGATGCCGGCACGGCTAACTTGGAATACGCGCAAGAGAATCTTGAGCTCATTAGCGAGCAGGCGGGGCGCATGGGGAAGATCATCCTGCACATGCGGGTCTTCAGTCGCCAGGACACATCGGACTTCGCGCCGTTCAATCCAGCGCGCGCGGTTCGAAATGCCTGCGAAATGATGCGCGGCCAACTCGAGCTCGAAAGTGTCGCTCTGGACATTCAGATACCCCAGGACAATCACGCCGTGCTTGGCAGCGAATCTCAACTCGAACAGGTGCTGATCAATATGATCACCAATGCCCGAGATTCCATCCGCGAGACATCGCCTGTCGGCAGCGGCCTCGATGTGATCGGGTCGATCCATGTGGACTTGAGAGAGGATATCGAGGATGCGGTGGTCTGCATTCGCGTGCGCGATACCGGCGGCGGTATTTCCGATACGACATTAGAGCGAATATTCGACCCGTTCTTCACCACGAAGGAAGTGGGCATCGGGACCGGATTAGGTCTCTCGGTCAGCTATGGAATCGTCAACGCGATGGGGGGCACGATCGTCGCCCAGAATGTGGACGGCGGCTGCGAATTTGTGGTGGAACTGCCCATCACGCAGGAGACGGAAGACGAAGCCGCAACCGCGCTGCCTACGCTCCAAGCCCAAGAGCTTCGATAACGAAACGGCGCAATACGCGCAGTGGCAATGGCTTCTCGATAATGGTGAAGACATCCGGCCGGCGCTTGTAGGCCGCCTCGAGAGACATCGGGTCCCCGGTCATCAGGATGATCTTCATCTCACCACCACGGTTGGCCAGCTCATCGACCGTTGTCACACCGTCCATAACCGGCATTCGAATATCCATGATGATCAGGTTCGGCACCTGATCATCAATGATCTCCAGTGCTTCGGCGCCGTTTCCGGCTTGAAAAATGACGACGTCCAGGTCGGACAAACAATCGACCAATTGGTTGCGTTGGAGTTCCTCGTCATCGACGATCAGGACCGCGCGTCGACGCGATGTGTCCGACGGGTTGTGTTCGTGTAACAATGCCATTCAGCTCACCATCCGCAGTGTTGTCGAACAAATATTCAACCCCCATAGATAGAACTACAGACTCATCGCACACCGAATAAAGAGAATTTTTCTGTTCTGACCGGCAAACACACCGAATACCGCACAAAAGGTATAATCGTGTTCATTTTCAGGTAGTTAAGCGGTATTATCGCGCCCGGGCCGGAGCGCAATTCAGGTGCCACACGTTTGCAATTCAACGTCGGCATACCAGTCACCTATGCGACGGCATCTGTCTTCCGGAAATCGTAGCCCGTATCCGCAGCAAATGCGTCGATCAGGCGGGTCGTGATGGGACCCGGGACATCGAATTTGGGGGTGAAACCGTCAATGGATGAAACCGGCGTCGCGCAAATCGCGCTTGAGGTTATGAAACACTCCTCCGCCTGTGCCACGTCGTACATCGTGAAAAGCTTTTCCTCCAGAGGGATGTCGAGACGTTCACACAGTTCAAACAGAACCTTTCGCGTCACCCCTTCGAGGATGTTGCGCTCGGGCGCCGTCCAGACCACGCCATCGCGCACGAGGAAGAAGTTGGCCACCGACGTCTCGGCGATATTGCCGGCAAGATCGAGCATCAACGGCAGGGAATCCCGTGTGGCGGCATCCAGCTCGGCCAAGATCTGGTTCATCTTGCTGGTCACTTTGGCACGGGTCTCGACGCATTCGGGCGGGTTGCGGCGGACCGACGACACGGTCATCTTCAGCCCCTGCGCGTAATTGCGGGCAATCGCCGCCGTGTCGACCGGGCGGAAGAAGATCATGACCGTGGCCGGTCCTGCCGCGTGCACGCGCATGGACGCTGTGTCCTCGCCGCGGGTGACCCAGTGACCGATACGGTACATGGCGTTCGACCCGAGGCGGTCTTTGTTGGCCGCCAGCAACGCCTCGGTCGCGGCGACCATCTCGGCTGCGGTCTGTCCCGGGTCAATCCGCACATAACGCAGGGAGCGATACAGCCGATCAATGTGATCTTCGAGCCGATACATCTGGTCGCCAAAACAGGGGGTGACCTCGTAAACACCGTCGCCCCAGAGGAACCCGCGATCGAAGGGCGAAATACGCGCTTCAGCGCTCTCGACGATGTCGCCGTTGAGATAAATCAGGGGCTCTGTAGTCATCGGAAATTCTCCTCGCGGTCGCACTCAAGTTTCACAACCCACGGAAGCACAATTCGCACTGCAGTACCAAGGCGCAAGGCGCGTAGAGTGTTCGAAACGAGAAGACGGGAAGCAAAGATGGACAAGCGGCGCGAAATTCTGGGCATTGCGATCGTCGTGGGCGTCAGCATCTGCTTCGCATTTTCAAATAGCCTTGCCGGCCTGTCCTACCGCAGCGGCGCAGACCCCTTCTCTGTTTCGACCGTCCGGTTCGTGCTGCCGTCGTTGATATTGATCGGCCTTCTATTGGCAGCGGGCAAACCGATCCTGCTGTCGCGTCGTGACAGCAGGATTGGCATCGGCCTCGGCATCGTCACCGCGATCTATGCGTGGTCCCTGCTTTCGGCGATTGAGGTCCTGCCGGTCCCTCTCGCGGTGCTGATCTTTTTCCTGTTTCCGCTTTTCACCTCGCTCATCGTTGCAATCTTCGGCTGGGGCCAACTAACCCGCGCAACCATGATCGCGGGATTGGTCGCGTTTGGCGGCCTCGCCCTCGCGCTCGGCGTCACATGGTCCGGGCTTGAACTGATCGGCGTTGTGTTCGGCCTGATCGCCGCATTCGGCCTTGCGGTTGTTTCGGTCGTCAGTAGCAGGGTCATGAAGAACAGCGACCATCGCCAGGTCACCCTCTACCTCGTTGCGACAGCGGCGATCACGTTCGCTGTGATCGCTTTGGTGCGTGGAGAGTTCCTGCTACCTCAAACCACAACAGGGTGGTGGGCATTCGTGGGGACCAACATCCTGTTCGCCGTCGCCATGATCGGATTCTTCCTCGGCATCTCGATGATCGGCCCCGTCAAAACGACGCTATTCTCCTACCTGGAGCCTCTCGCGACCATTGGCGCCTCGTTCATGTTGCTGGGACAACGCCTCGAAACAATGCAGCTTCTCGGCGCACTCGTCGTGATCTTCGCCTTGCTCTACGCGGGTTGGTCAGGCCTGAGACAACAACGAATGCGACCACCCGAAACGCGGGATTAGCCCTGAAATCCGGAACTAGCCAATGTGCGCGGTCGAAGAAATCTCGACCAGGAACTCCGGCTTCACCAATTCTGCCCTGATGCAGTAGCGCGCCGGCGGATTGTCTCCGAAATACTCGCGATACACTTCGTTCATGCCGGCATAGTCGGCCAGATCAGCGAGGAATATCTGGTTGAACGCCACATCGGCGAGCGTGCCGCCACCTGCCTCAACGACACCGCGGACAGCCTCGATCACGTGGCGCGTCTGCGCCTTGATGTCACCGGCCCCGACCGTGTTCCCGTCGGAATCCATCGCCAGTATGCCGGACACATAGATCGTATTTCCGGTTCGTACACCCGGCGAGTACGGGGCCAGCGGCGGGGCTGAACCTGCGGGAATAATCGCTTCATGGGCCATGTCGGCCTCCTTTGGATATGGGTACTAATGTGCGAAAAATTCCGCGACGATCTTGTTGAACGCATCCGGGACCGTTCGTGAGCAGGCATGCCCGCCATAGTCGAGCAGGCTGTATTCGGCGTCCGGGATTGCCTGGGCCAACGCCGCAGAGAAATAGGCCGGCGTCTGGCGGTCATCGCGCGCGCACAAAACGAGGGTCGGCACATGGATGTCGGAGAGCTGACTGCGCCGATCGAATGCCTGCACGGCCTCAATCCGGCTGGTCATCACCGAAACCGGCGCCAGCATAGCCACCTGAGCCGCCTGCTGCTTCTCCAGCAGCTCGGCATTCTCTGCAATCCAGTCTGGCGGATAGAGCATTAAGCTCGACATATCGCCATAGAGCTCAGGCCCCTGGTTTTCCAGAATCGACCGGCGAACGCGCCAGACCTTGGATCGATAGGCATCGCCATGGGTGGTGCTGGCATAGATCACCAATTTTCGGAGGCGTTCGGGATTCTCGATGGCGATGATCTGCCCGATGTTGCCGCCGGTCGAATGCCCGAGATAATCGACGGCGTCGAAACCCAGGACATCAAGCAGTGCGAGGAGATCATCACGCAATTGTTCGATCCCGGTCACCGGCTCATGGCTGGTGCGGCCCGTACCTCGTTGGTCGTAGGAAATGACCGTGTTGGCTCGGGAAAAATATGCGACCTGTTCGGCCCAGTAATTAGCGGTTCCGCCCATGCCCGCCACGAGCAAGAGGGGTGGGCCGTCGCCCTGAACATCGTAATACTGGCTGATCCCGTTGGCATCGATTTGCGCCATCACATATCTCCGCCTTTGGCTGGTTCAATCACGCCCCAAATCAGGCCTTTGGCGGATCGAAGGGCATGATCTCTCCAAAGGCATCGGCGACCTTTGCGCCATACTCGTTCGTCACGCGTTCCTTGACCGAATGGGGCATCGTCACATCGTCGCGCTCGATCGGGCCTGTCAGAATGGTGAGCTGGACAGCATCGCCCTCGCCGACATTGTTGAATTCCCGATAGACCCCCGGCGGACAGGAAAACACGTCCCACTGGTTCAGCACGCGCTTGTGCTCAATCGGATCGCCCACCCGGTACTCGATCGACCCCTGCAACACCATGAAGGTCTCGTAGGTCTCGTTGTGATCATGCAGGCAAGGGCCCTGGCCCGGCGGCATGACGGATATAAACATGGTGGTTCCGTTTGCGCCGATGATGGGCGCGCGGTTGCCGAACGGACTCTTTGTATCCTCGAGCATCACCGCCATGATTTTGCGGGCGAAGAAGATTTCCCAGGCATCCTGGGGGACCCAGGCCAAATCATCGGTCGTCGACATCGGCTCGAGCTCATCGAACCGCGCGATGCGCGCGTCCATTTCCTCGGCCGTCGGCGTGAAAATTTTGGTCGGCATGTCTCCGCTCCCTCTGCGAATTTCTTTCCCGGGAGCCTAACGGAGAATTCGCGCCCTCACTAGACCGGGAAATAGGTGTCGAGCCATCCCTTCACCGTGTCGCGCGCGCGCGTGCTGTCCAGGGAAAATGGAAAATGATCGACGTCTGAGGCCAGAACCAGATCACAGGGCTGCTTGGCATGGGCGAAGAGCTGCAGGGACTGGTCCGTCGGCGTAACGGAATCATTCGCAGCGTGAAACAGAAGGACCGGTCGCGGCGCGATGTCCGCGATCACATCATTGGCGCGGAAATCATACATGCTTTGCGCGGTCTCGGCGGGGAACTCCATCAATACATTCTTGCCCATATGGCCGCGCAGATGTTCGGGAATCGGCACGATGTCCCAGCGCCCCACCATGAGCGATTCACCCGTCTTTTCGCGGTGGGACTTGCCCTCGCTCAGAATATTCTGGAACCGGGACCATTGCTCGTCGGACGCATGCTGCAGACGGAACTTGCTCTCGCCGTCACCCCAACCGCATGACGAGATCACCGCGGCGATCCGCTTGTCCACGCCACCGGCATAGACTGCAACGGCGGCCCCGAAGCTGTGCCCGATCACCGCGATGCGATCCGCATCCACATAGCTTTGCTTTGCGAACCAGGTCACGGCGTTTTTCACATCCTCGACCTGGTCGTCGCACATCACCCATCCGGTTACGCCCTCGCTGTCGCCACAGCTGCGGAAGTCAAACCGCATGACGACATAGCCCCAGTCACACAGCATGTTCGACAGGATCTCAGGCGTGGAGCCATCCTTGCCGGTCCCGAACCCGTGCAGGACCAGAAACGCGGGACGCGAGTCACCCGGCGCCAGATCCGCAGGCGTATGCACGACCCCTGCAAGCGTCAGCCCGTCAGATTTGAAAGCGACATTCTGTTCCAATTTCATTCCCCTCTAAGCTTGCGGGTTTTCTTCGGTGTGCCCGTCACATTTATGCCATCCGGCCTTGCCCGGGATTATATAGCAAGCGACGCACGCCATCGACGCCATGAAAAACCCGCCGCTGAACGGGCGGCGGGTTATCACAAATGACGTCGTCGGTTTCAGGCCCGTCTGGCTGCGACCACACGGAAAAGAATCAGCAAGACGATCGCGCCGATCACGGCAACGATGATGCTACCGAGGTTCACGCCATCGACATCACCAACGCCAATCAATCTGCCGACGAATCCCCCGACCACACCACCGACGATGCCGACAATGATGGTCACAATGATTCCCCCCGGGTCATTTCCCGGAACAACAAATTTGGCGATCAGACCTGCAATCAGACCGAGTACAATCCAGGATACAAAATCCATCGAGAAATTCTCCTTAGGCTCAGCGCCCATTTGGCACGAAACAGGGAACTTAGGATTCGCGTTCGACTCGCGTCAAAGCGTGAACGTGTGGATCATGATCCCGGAGCGCCCCCGGGAAAGGTTGATCTGCGTCAACGGTATCTCCCAGGCCGCGGCGCATACTGCGAGCGGAATAATGACCGGGAGTCATCCTGTCCGATGAAACGGAACCAAGTCGCCAGGGTCATTTGCCTCGCCGGGTCACTCTTGCTCGCACCTATGACCATCGCGCCTGCGGTCGCGCAGGATTTGGTAGGCGACGCCGACGCCGGCGCACGGTTTGCGCAACGCGTCTGCGCTGCGTGCCATGTGGTCGGCGGCGATTGGCCCGCCAATCCGCGCAATCCGGCACCGGCATTCGAGCGGATTGCAGCCGAACCCTCGGCGACGCCTCTTAGCCTGCGTGTGTTCCTGAATTCACCACACCGCAATATGCCCAACCTCATCCTCAGCGAAAAAGAGGTGGATGACGTGATCGCCTACATCATGGGACTGCGCGCGCCGAGATAGCTGCCCCACCTATTGATCCTTCGGCTGGTCCGCTGCCTCATCGTCAATCAGGATGCGGCGCGCTGCACCCTCCAGGTCATCATACTGACCGGTGCGTATCGACCAGATGAAGCCCGCGAGCCCCAGGCCGCCGAGCAGCAATGCGACCGGAATAAGGATCGCGAGGATGTTCACTTCAGACCGTCCGCATATTCACGCTTCAGGCGCAGCGCGTTCGTCGTCACCAGCAACGAGGAAGACGACATCGCCACGGCCGCAACCAACGGCGTGACAAACCCCGCCATGGCGAACGGCACCGCGATCGCGTTGTAGACAATCGCGAGTCCAATATTCTGCAGGGTCAAACGGTTGGCACGCCGGCCCACCTCCAACACTGTGGCCACAGGCGCGAGGTGATCGCCCTGGAACACCAGATCAGCCTGTATCTGACTGACATCGGCCGCCGCCGCGGGTGACATGGAGGCATGGGCTGCGGCGAGAGCTGGCGCGTCGTTCAGCCCGTCTCCGACCATCAGCACGTGATGTCCATCTGCCTCCAATTCACGCAACCGCGCGACCTTCTCCGTGGGCGACACGCCACCACGCCTTTGGGATATCCCAAGGGTCTCGCCTATGCGCTCCACAACTTCATCACGATCCCCCGACAGGAGTTCGACCCGATAACCACGCGCCAGAAGCGTATCAATAGTCCGCGCCGCATCCACGCGCACGTCGTCGTCAAAGGCGAACCCGGTGACGGGTACGCCGTCACGAGACATCCAGAGCTCTGAGCCCTTGCCCTTCGCGGAAAGTTCTGCCGCCCCACACCAGTCACGGCGCCCAAGCCGCCAGGTTGATCCATCAATGGTCGCGGTGACACCGCATCCGGGAATTTCGCGCGCATCCGCCGGGGGCCTGCCCGCGCCAAAGGCATGTTGAACGGCACGGGAAAGCGGATGTTGGCTGGCGGCCGCCAATTGCATGGCGACAAGCCGATATGCCTCGGGAATCTCGTCGCTATTGGTCAAAACGGCGCGTCCCATGGTCAGGGTGCCCGTTTTGTCGAAGACGATTGTGTCGACGGCGGCCAACCTCTCCAGGGCATCGCCGGACCGCAGAAGAATACCGCGCTTCAGCAGGCGTCCGCTGGCAACCACTTGCACGACCGGCACCGCCAGCCCAAGCGCGCAAGGACAGGTGATAATCAGCACCGCCACGGCATGCAGAAGCGCGACCTGCCATCCGACGAAGCTGAAGAGAACCCAACCGGCAAAGGTCGCGGCGGCCAGAATGTGGACGGCCGGTGCGTACCAACGCGCGACCCTGTCGGCAATACGGACGAAGCGCGCACGTCCCTGTTCTGCATCTTCAATCAGGCGAACAATTTCGGCGAGCAATGTGTCGTCCCCGATACGCCCGACGCTGACCGCCACCGGGGCTCCCAGATTCATTGTTCCGGCGAAGACGGACACGCCGCGCGCTGCCGTACACGGCAAAGATTCACCGGTCACCAGACTCGCGTCTATTTCGGTCTCGCCACGCGTGATCTCGCCGTCGACCGGAAAGCGTTCGCCCGGCGCGACACGCACCATCATCCCCGGCACCAGATCCTCTACGGCAACATAAGACACCGACCCGTTGTCGGCCTCGACCAGTGCGGACGTCGCACGCAACAAAAGCAGACGCTCTGCCGAACGCCGCGCCTCGGCCCGCGCCCGCAAATCGAGATAGCGACCGACCAGCAGGAAGAACAGCAAGGTGATCGAAGCATCGAAATAGGCATGAACCCCGCCACCGATGGTCTCCACCAGGCTCACTACGGCAGCCAGAAGAACCGCAAGAGAGATTGGGACATCCATATTGGTGTGCCCACCACGCAATGCGGCCAGCGCGGAACGGAAGAACGGCCGCCCCGAATAGGCGATCGCGGGAAGCGCGATCAGGGCCGATAGCCAATGGAGGAAGTCCCGGGTTGAGGCATCCATGTCCGACCAGAGACCTGCCCATACCGAAATCGACAGGAGCATGACATTCGCGGCCGCGAAACCCGCTACGCCCACTGCGCGCAGCAGGGCCTTGCTCTCTTCCGATCCCTGGGAGGCCAGTATCTCGGGATCGAATGGAATAGCCCCGTAACCAAGGCCTTCAACTGTATCGACGATCTCTCCTGCCGCATCCGCTGCGCCGCGCCAACGCACATAAAGACGGCGCGTGGAGAAATTGACCCGTGCCTCGCGCACATCCTCGCGTGCGCCCAATGTGCGCTCGATGCGGGCAATGCAGTTGGCGCAATGAACGCCCTCGACCAGCAAATTCAGGGCATGCTCATCTGCGCCGACAGGGATGGCGCGCAGCGCATGACCACTCGGCGCAAGTGCGACATCTCGGTCAACCCTGGCGGGCGGGTGGAGCGCTACTTCGACCATATGCGTGTCTCAACGAGATAGGGCAACGCACCGGGACGGCTGACTTCGATTCGGACGTCCCATTGGCCAGGCACCGGCGGGGAAATGTCAGCCGCATATTGGCCCTCACCATCGCTTTTGAGAATCGCGGCGAAATCGATGCCTTCGCTCACGGGGCGCCGGAAAGTGACAGTGACGTCGCGTCCGCGCACCGGCAAGTCGTCTGCGGACGTCAGCGCAAATACCAGACGCCCTTCGCCCGGACCAACGGATATGTAGTCGGTCTCGGCCGTCCAACCGAGCAATCGTTGGGCGTCGGCGCGGGCAAGTTCGTCATTGAACGCAATCCCCTTGCGATAAGCATCGTCGGTTGAAAGCCCGGTCCAGCTGTCGCTGGCAAACCAGAAGAAGAGGCCATTCACCAGGAAGACCACGCCAAAAAAGGCCAGAAAACTCAGCAACACCGTCCGTCCGGTGATCTTTCGCTCGCGCCGGCTCACCGCGACGGACCTTGGAAACTGCTGTCCGTGCGGGCCGTCTCGCCCGATCTGGAGTCGGTCACGATGAACTCAAGATCGCGTGCGGGCACTACCCTGTCGCGCGGTACCGTCACGAACACATGGAAGGCATCGATCGTGTCCGGCCTGACCGTAAAGACAGGCAGACCGTTTTCGCCGCCCACGCGGCTCACATCTGCGCCGTTCAATCCGGTGACGGCTAGTTCGAACTGGCGGTCCTCATGCCGCTTGTTGGTAATCTTGACGGTGTAGGCATTTCGGACCGACCCATCCGACATGGTCGTAAACAAGGGGCTTCGCTCATGTTGCACGCTCACATCCAGGATCGCGCGTGAAACGAGCGCATAGACCATGATCGCCGCGACGAGGATGATCATGCCGGCGTAAAGGAACGTGCGCCCGCGATAGAGTTTGAACTTGGGTGTGTCACCGCGGGCGGCCTGGTCAGCCATGCTCAATGTGCCGTAGGAGATCAGGTTGGGCGGTCGCCCGACCTTGTCCATCACCTCGTTGCACGCATCGATGCACAACGCGCAGGAGATGCACTCGAGCTGCAGACCATCGCGAATGTCGATACCCATCGGACAGACGGCGACGCACTGGTTACAGTCGACACAATCGCCCCGCCCCTCCCAGCTCTGATCAGCCTTGTGGGAGCCACGCGGTTCGCCGCGGGTGGCATCAAAACTCACGATGAGAGTTTCTTCGTCAGCGAGCGCCGCTTGGATGCGTGGCCAGGGGCACATATATGTGCAGACCGCCTCACGCGCGTGTCCACCGAACGTATAGGTAAATGCCGTCAACAGGCCGATCCAGACATAGGTCGGCGTCGCGGCTTCCAAATTCACAAGCTCAACAGCCAGACCGGGCGCGTCAGCGAAGTAAAAAACCCAGGCGCCGCCAGTGGCCACCGCAATCAAAAGCCAAGTGACATGCTTGCTGATCTTTCGGCCAATCTTCGCCCCGCTCCAGGTTGCACGATCGAGCCGCATACGCGCGTTTCGATCTCCCTCCCAAAACCGTTCCACCGCAACGAAAAGATCGGTCCAGACCGTCTGCGGGCAGGCATACCCACACCAGGCGCGCCCCACGGTCGCGGCCGTGAGAAACAGCCCCATAGCGGCAAGGATCAGCAGCCCGGTGATAAAGAACACCTCCTGCGGCCATATCTCGATGAAGAAGAAATAGAAGCGACGGGCCGGCAGATCGAGCAACACCGCCTGATCAGGCGCATTGGGACCACGGTCCCAGCGCAACCATGGTGTCACATAGTAGATCGTCAGGGTGATTGCCATGAGGATCCACTTGAACCGCCGGAAGTTTCCGTGCGCCCGCTTCGGGTAGATCTTCGAACGCTTCTTGTGAAGCGCACGCCGGCCCTTCTTGTTGACAGGCTCGACGTCGACGGTTTCAACAGATGGCGTGAGAGCCGCGTCGGTCATGACCTACTCTCCGCCCCCCAGGGCGTGAACATAGATCGCGAGTTGCTTGCGGGTGACTTCATCCAGCCTGTCTTCCCACGCCGGCATGACGCCGTTCCGGGCCAAAGACACGGTGCGCCGGATTTCGTCTCGCGACCCGCCATACAGCCAGATCGCATCCGTCAAATTCGGTCCACCCAACTCACGGATGCCTTTACCGCTTTCCTGATGGCAAGCAGAGCATTGCTCGCGGAATACCGTCTGACCACGTGTCGCGGCATCCCGTTCATGTTCCTGGCTAGAAATCTGCAGAACATATTCGACCACGTCGGACACTTCCTCACGTGTCAGCAACTCGTCCGCGAGGAACGCCGGCATCTGGTTGAACCGGGTGTCAGGATGATCGGACCGGATCCCCACACGGATCGTGTCGAGGATATCTTCGTGTTTTCCACCCCAGATCCAGGCGTCGTCGTTCAAGTTGGGAAAGCCCGGAGCCCCCGCGCCGCCGGCACCATGGCATTGGGAACAATTGACCGAAAAGGCCGATTTACCGCCGGCAACCGCAAAGTCGAACAGGTCGGGTATATCGCGGATTTCCTCCAGGTTTGCCTGCTCGATCCGGTCAAGAAATCCACTCTGCGCCGCGCGCGCATCAACGATGTCCTGTCGAACTGCTGCACGTTGCGAGTGGCCCAAGACGCCCTTGGTGTAGTCGTTCACGAGCGGGATTGCAGGCATGGCGATCATAAAAGCGATCCCCCAGGCGATGGTCACGTAGAACGTATAGATCCACCAGCGGGGAATCGGCGAGGTGAGTTCCTTGATGCCGTCCCACTCATGACCGGTGGTCCGCTGTCCCGTTAATTCATCAATTTCATGCTCGGTCACGGGATCAGTCCTCCTTCAACGGAATATTGGCGGCCTCGCGGAACTTCTCGGCATTTCGCGGCCACAACACAAAAGCAAGTACGATCGCAAACAGGACGACGAAGTAGATCAGGCCGCCTGTCTGAGCGAAGCCGGCGACGGTCTCGTAGGTCATCGCGCCCTCCTAGCGGCTATTGGCTTTGGCGTCGAAACTGTCGAAATCGACCAGCGTACCGAGCATCTGCAGATAGGCGATGAGCGCATCCAGTTCGCTTACCTTGCCTGGATCACCATCAAACACTCGCGCCTGAGCCTTCGGATACCGAGCCAGCAAGGCATCGACATCGCCCTCGTCCGGGTTCGCTTGCGCCTCGACATCGGCCACCGCATTCGCGATCATCTCGTCGGTGTAAGGCACACCCACGGTGCGATTGGCGATCAGATGACCCGCCATATTCTCATAGTCCAGGCGTTTGCTCGCGAGGAATGGGTATCCCGGCATGATCGACTCCGGCACGATCGATCGCGGATCGATCATGTGGGTTACATGCCATTCGTCGGAGTAGCGGCCGCCGACACGGGCCAGATCGGGACCGGTGCGTTTCGAGCCCCACTGGAACGGATGGTCGTACATCGATTCCGCAGCGAGGCTGTAAGGGCCGTAACGCTCGACCTCATCACGCAACGAACGTATCTGCTGACTGTGGCAGGCATAGCAGCCCTCGCGGATGTAGATATTCCGACCCGCGAGTTCGAGCGGTGAATAGGGCCGCATGCCACGCACCTTCTCGACCGTGCTGTCGAGCCAGTAGAGCGGCGCGATTTCAACCAGGCCTCCGATCGCAACGACGATGAGGATGCCGATGACCAGGACGATCGAGTTCTTCTCGAAAAAGGAATGCTTGATCATTTTCGCCTCCTATGCCCGTGCCGCGGCCGTGCCGGCCATCGGCGCTTCGGCTCGCACCTCACCCCGGATCGTTCGCCAGAGGTTGTAAATCATCACCAGCATGCCGATAACGAACAGAAGGCCGCCCGCCGCACGGATCACGTAGAAGGGGTGCATCGCCTCGACGGTTTCGATGAACGAGAATTCGAGGAAACCGAGATTGTCATAGGCGCGCCACATCAACCCCTGCAGGATTCCCGACACCCACATCGAGGTGATGTAGAGGACGATACCGATCGATGAGATCCAGAAGTGGACATTCACCAACCGCAGCGAATAGAGCCGCGTCCGGCCCCAAAGCGGCGGCACGAGAAAGTAGATCGCGGCGAAGCTGATATAAGCGACCCAGCCAAGCGCACCGGAATGCACATGGCCGATGGTCCAGTCGGTGTAGTGGCTCAGCGCGTTGACCGTCCGGATCGCCATCAGCGGTCCTTCGAAGGTGCTCATGCCGTAGAACGCCAGCGACACCACCATGAAGCGGATCAACGGGTCGGTACGAATCTTGTCCCACGCGCCCGACAGGGTCATCAGGCCGTTCACCATGCCGCCCCATGAGGGCATCCAGAGCATGATTGAGAACACCATTCCAAGCGTCTGGGCCCAATCCGGCAACGCCGTGAAATGCAGATGATGCGGTCCGGCCCAGATATAGAGGAAGATCAGCGACCAGAAATGGACGATTGACAGCCGGTACGAAAAGATCGGCCGCCCCGCCTGTTTGGGCAGGAAGTAATACATGATGCCCAGGAACCCGGCGGTCAGGAAGAAACCGACGGCGTTATGGCCATACCACCATTGGGTCAGGGCATCCTGCACCCCGGACCAGGCAATATAGCTCTTGGATCCCATCAGGCTGACCGGGACCGTCGCATTGTTGACCAGATGCAGCATCGCAACCGTGACGATGAAGGCGAGGAAGAACCAGTTGGCGACATAGATATGGGGCTCCCGACGCTTCCAGAGCGTCGCCAGGAAAACCAGAAGATAGGTCACCCAGACGATTGTCAGCCACAGATCCAAGTACCATTCGGGCTCCGCATATTCCTTGGATTGGGTGATCCCCAACAGATAACCCGTGGCCGCGAGGACGATGAACAACTGGTAACCCCAGAACACGAACCAGGGCGCGAGGTCACCCGCCAGCCGCGCACGGCAGGTGCGCTGCACGACATAGAAGGACGACATGATCAGGACGTTGCCGCCGAAGGCGAAAATCACCGCCGAGGTGTGCAGCGGCCGCAAGCGGCCGAAGTTCAGCCATGCCGTGTCGAAGTTGAGAACCGGAAATGCCAACTGCAGCGCGAGTGTCAGACCAACAAGGAACCCGACCAGTCCCCAGATGACCGAAGCGATCGCGCCAGCGCGGACGACACCGTCATTGTAGTCGATTGTGTCCGGGCCGCTGGCGAGGCTGACTTTGGGCTCGTAAATTCGGTTGATCAGAAAAAACACCGCGAGTATTGCCGCGCCGGCAAAGAGCATCGCGTGTATCCGCATACCCTCGTCTGCCGCACCGCCCGCAACGCCCAAACCCAGCATTGCCGCAACCCCGAGCCCGAAGAGTGCAAGTCCGTTCATTGTGTCGTCCCCAAAAATCATCCCGCGCAAAACCGACCAACAGCCCGGCTTCCACACCGCTTGTTGCAGGCGCGAAGCCCGGTCGCGTTGACGTATGTCAATCGATCATCAAAGCTAGGTTAAATGCCGGCATGAAGGTGCCGCAACATCCTGTTATCAAATAGATAATCCGCCTAATTGGCGGCTTCGAAGTTCTCGATGAAGTCGTCCGGAACCTCCGGCCCCCACAGCGAGAATGCTCTCTCTTCGGGCCAGTCGCGTACTTCCCAGTCATAGTCGGCCGGGATGTAGTCGATATCGGAAAAGAACTCGATCAACCCGTTCCACGGATCGCGCAGATAGTGGAAAAAATTTGACCCGACGACATGGCGTCCGAAACCCCAATTGCTGCTGTGGCCTTTGTCGATCATGCGCAACGCATTCAGGTTGAGCTGATCGACATTCGCCATCTCGAAGCTGGCATGGTGCAGCCCGGGGGCGTCTGATTTTGCGAGCGCAATGACGTGATGGTCGCTCCCGCCTTCGAGATGCATGAACGCCACACCTTGGCCGATACGATCGGACAAACGCATGCCGAGCAAACGGGTGTAGAAGTCGATCTTCTTCTCCACGTCGGTCGTGAACTGGAGCACATGACCCAGACGACGCGGATTGATCTCGACATCGTCCCGGAAGACCGGCGCGGCGCGCGGGCCCGGGCGATCAAAATGCCCCGGTGTGTTCGTCGGCCATTCGTCCTGCCCGGCAATTGCCTCGGGGCCACCGCGCGAAGGCGCTGCATCGGCGATCTTGATGTTGACGTAAATCCCGTCCGGGTCCTTCACCCACAGCCCGTCATCCGGGCTTTCGCCGGGCGCATCCAACAACGTGCAACCATCCGCTTCGAGCCGGACCTTGGTCTCCGCGAGCCCCTCTTCGGTCGTTCCAAAGCAAACATGATGGAGCTTCTTGCGATTCCCCTGGATCAGGCGAATCTGGTCCTGATCACGTCCGACACAGCGAACGGCGCCCATGCCGTCGCGTTCAAATGTATTCAAACCAGCGTCTCCATAGAACGACACCCCGGTCGCAATATCGGGCACGGTCAATCCAATATGCTGAAGATTCGTCACGGTCATGGCAGCCTCCCACTCCATACGGTTCGGTACGGAACAATGGCAGTGCGCCTGAGGCGATAGCATTGATCCAGGTCAACACCACGCTCCAGCCGCTTGGGTCCGTCTTTCCGGCCACACACCTTGAATACTGTTGTAGATATTGGCTCCGTTGAACCCTCTTACGCACACAACAAACGCAGCAGCCCCATGAAAGCCGTCATCATTCCCGTCACCGCGTTCCAGCAGAACTGCTCGGTCCTGTGGTGCACCGAAACCAACAAGGCCGCCGTGGTCGACCCGGGGGGCGAGATCGAGCGGATCAATGCTGCGATCGAAGAGCAGAATGTCGAGGTCGAGAAGATCCTGCTGACCCATGGTCATATCGATCATGCGGGCGCCGCCGCCGATCTGTCCGAGCAACTCGGGGTGCCCATCGAAGGCCCGCATATCGAGGACAAGTTCCTGATCGATCAACTCGCCGAACAGGGTGCGCGGTTTGGTGTCGAGGCCGGACGGCCTTTCACCCCATCACGCTGGCTCGATCAGGGCGACAGTGTCACCGTCGGGAACCTGACATTCGAGGTTCGCTTCTGCCCGGGGCACACGCCGGGTCACATCATCTTCTTCGAGCCGGTCTCCCGCATCGCCTTCGTCGGTGATGTTCTGTTCCAGGGCTCTATCGGACGGACGGATCTACCGGGCGGCGACCATGACACCCTGCTCAACTCAATCCGTGAGCAGCTCTGGCCCCTGGGCGACGACGTGACGTTCGTGCCGGGTCATGGCGGCGCCTCGACTCTCGGTCAGGAACGGAAAACCAACCCCTTCGTGCGCGAGACCTGAGTCCACCTAGCGGTTCTGGGTAATCGGTTCCGTGCGCGGCGTGAAGAAGTCCGGCAACTCGCTCTCCTTCAGTCCCTCATAGAGGCAATGCTTCTTCGGATGGGCCTCATACTGCTCGTCCGGTGATGCATCGATGCTCGGCGTGGTCGGGATGCAGCCCTCGCAATAGGCTTTGAGGGTGCGCAGGGGCGGTTCGCCCTTGATCGATTCATAGAGCGCCACCGCTGCGTCGATCTTGTCCTTCTCGGCCTCGGCGACCAGCACAATCGAGCCTTCAGAGCCCATGGCCCCGCCGCCGCCGACATGGGTGACGTCCTCGATATCGAACAAAATCTGCAGCGCCTGGACTTCGGTGATCACCGTGCCGTTGGTCACCGGCATCATCCCGGTCCGCTGGCCGGCGTGGTAATAAAACGTGTCTTGCCCCATATGTCGGGCCGCCTCGATCACCGACGGGATCAGTTTTTCCAAACCGATCGGAATGATCAGATGCCCGCCACGCGCCGACATAATCCCCATCGCGAACCCGATCGTGCCGCAGCCCGGATGGGCGCAGAACACACCGGCATTGAAATCGGTGTCGACGGCGTTGCCGCCCTTGATGAACACGCTGGTGTCATCGAAATTCTTAAGCATCTCGTCCATGCGCGGCGCCGGCGGTGTCAACGCGCCTTTCACAAGATGGATGATCGGCGGCTTTTCTTCGGGCTGGGTCTGGCACAGCACATTGTTGATCACCTGGCCGGACAGATAAAATTCCTTGTTGGGCACCTCCCCCATGATCTCCTCGGCGACGAACACATTGGTGGAACCATGGGCGATGATCATGTCGCCATTCTTATGGGCGTTCTGCACGACGGGCATGGCGGCGACGGCCTTGCCGATGATCCGGCGGCCTTCCCAAGGAGTGAACACAAACGATGCGCGTACTTTGCTCATTTCGGAATTCCTGCAGACGAGTGATGCGGCCGAGGCTGGCCATCCAGTTGCCGCGAATATTATCACGAATTGACGACGGTAATCCGCGCCGAAGACTTCCCTCTCATTCTCCGAGCGCGTAACGTCCCTGTCTCACCACCACCGTAGACTTCGCGTCTTCAGCACGGAGAATTTGCAATGAAAATCGGTCTTTGCGGCACCGGAAATATGGGCGCGGCCATGGGCGCACTGCTCATGGAGAAGAAACACAAACTCACGGTCTGGAACCGGACGACGCGCCGCACCAAGCCGCTCGTCGATGCCGGCGCAGCCCGGGCTGAGACCCCCGCCGAGCTGTTTGACGGCAACGACGTCATCATCAGCATCACCATCGACGACAAGGCCGTGAAATCGATTTACGAGGGTCGCGGCGGCCTGCTGTCGGGCAACCTCAAGGGCAAGCTCGTGATCGAGATGAGCACGCTCATGCCCGAGACGACACGCCGGCTCGAGAAGCAGGTGAAGGCGGCTGGCGGCGCCTTCGTCGAATGCCCGGTCGGCGGATCGACGGCCCCCGCACGTTCGGGAAACCTGATCGGCATGGTCGGCAGCACGCCCGCAGCGTTCAAGCGCGCCAAACCTATCCTGGATCAGCTCTGCCGTCGGGTGGACCGGGTCGGCACGGTCGGTGCCGGCACCACGATGAAGCTTGCGATCAATCTGCCGCTGCTCGCTTATTGGGAGGCGCTCGGAGAGGCACTTGCCCTGACCGAATCCGCAGGCATCAAACGCGAGCTCGCCGCAGATATCCTTTCGGATTCGAGCGGTGCTGCAAAAGTCGCCCCGGCCCGCCTGCCCTGGATCGTGGATGCGATCGGCGGGAAATTCCCCAAGGTCGCACCCTTCGAGATGACCGGTGGCGCCAAGGATGCCGCCCAGATGGTTGCGCTCGCACGCGCCAACGGTTTCGACGTCCCAGTGATCGATGCCGCGCGCAAGGCCTACAAGGAAGCCGCTTCGGGTGCCTGGGGCAGTCGAGATTTCGCGTTGCTGACAGCCTGGCGGGTCGCGCAGAGCAAGAAGCGGAAACCGGCCAAGAAGAAGGCCAAGTAGCGGCGTTGATTTAACCGCCTGGGATCATATCTCAAGGACGAGCCCAGACCATATCGAGAGCCAAGATGTCCAACCCCGCCGAGAATGTGATCGAACATGTGATCAAGCCGCGCACGCGCGATCTCGGCGGGTTCACGGTTGCACGCGTGCTGCCCTACGCCAAGCGGCACACCGTCGGGCCGTTCATTTTCTTCGACCGCATGGGGCGGGCAGAATTCCCACCCGGCGAAGGCATCGATGTGCGCCCCCACCCCCATATCGGGCTGGCGACGGTCACCTATCTGTTCGACGGCGAGATCATGCATCGCGACGATCTCGGCTTCGAGCAGGCGATCCGGCCGGGCGACGTGAACTGGATGACGGCGGGCCGGGGCATCGTGCATTCCGAACGTACCCGCGACGAGATCCGCGACGCCCACACGACCATGTTCGGCATCCAATCCTGGGTCGCCCTGCCCAAGGGTCAGGAGGAGAGCGAACCGGGCTTCTTCCACCACCCCGCCGCGACCCTGCCGGAGATTTCCCTGGATGGCGTCGAAATGCGCCTGATCGCCGGCACGGCCTATGACGAGACCTCGCCGGTCGTGACCGCATCGCCGATGTTTTATCTCGATGTCCGCATGGACGCCGGCGCCAGCCTCAAGGTGACCGACGAGCACGAGGAACGCGCGGTCTACATCGTCGACGGCAGCATCTCCGTGAATGGCCAAACCCACAGCGACAACGAAATGCTGGTCCTCGCCTCCGGCGCAGACGTCACAGTCGAGGCCCAGGAAACGTCACGGGTGATGCTTCTGGGTGGCGCGCCGATCGACGGCGAGCGCCACATCTGGTGGAACTTCGTCTCCAGTTCGAAGGAGCGCATCGAACAGGCGAAGGCGGATTGGAAAGAAGGCCGCTTCGGCAAGATCGCGGGGGATGACGAGTTCATCCCGCTACCTGAGAAATAGGCCCATGTCCGCTCTCCCCATCGTCATCACCATGGGCGACCCCGCCGGGGTCGGGCCGGAAGTCATCTGCAAGGCACTGGCCGCGTTGCCGGAAGGCGAGCGGGCAGGCATCGCGGTGATCGGTTCGCGGGTGGTTCTCGAGCGCGCCGACACGCTGTGCAAAACCGGTCTCAGCTTCAGTGAGGTCGGCGACAATGACGGCATCCAACTGATCGACCTGCCGACCGACGGCGTCGCGGATGCCCCCGCCGCAACAGTCTCGGTCGCAGGTGGCGACGCCGCCTACACCTACATCGTCCGCGCCGCAGAGATGGCCATAGCGGGCGAAGCCGGCTGCATCGTCACCGCGCCCATAAACAAGGCCTCCCTGAACGCTGCCGGGCATCATTATGACGGCCACACCGGCCTGCTCAGTCATCTGTCCGGCGGCATCAAGCCCTTCATGCTGCTGTCCTCGCCGACCCTGTCGACGATCCATGTCTCGGCCCATGTCTCCATGGCGGACTCGATCCGACGATGCACGACGGCCAACGTCCTCGACGTGATCCGTGCCGGCGACCGGCACTTCAAACGGCTCGGGATCGCCAAACCGCGCATCGCCGTGGCGGGGCTAAACCCCCATTGCGGCGAGGACGGGTTGTTCGGCGAGGAAGACAACCGGGAAGTCGCGCCTGCGGTTGCCGCAGCACAGGCCGAAGGCATCGCCGCAACCGGGCCGCTGTCCGGCGACACGGTCTTCGCGCGAGCCAATCAGGGCCAGTTCGACCTGGTGGTCGCCCAGTATCACGATCAGGGCCATGCAACGGTGAAGCTCATCGCCTTCGACACCGCGATCAACGTGACGGTGGGCCTGCCGTTCGACCGCTGCTCCGTCGATCACGGGACGGCCTTCGACATCGCCTGGACCGGCACCGCCGACCATACCAACATGCTGGCGGCGATCGCCTACGGGAGAAAGTTGGCGACGGCGCAAACTTCAACCTAAGTCAGTCGCCCCACGAAGCGGGCGATCGAATGAAGCAGCGCCGCGCAACTACCCCCCGATAATCCCCGCCGGACCCTTCTGGGCATCGGACAGGCCGCCCCGCACGCCGATGCGTTCGGGCAAATTGAATCCCCCCTGCATCTGCCCGACATAGGGGCCGACATCGCCATGCTCGGGCACCAGGATCTCCTTCTGATGGTCGTCGGCAATCTTCCCGTCGAATACATCCATGATCCAGTCGGCCAGGAAGCCATAGAAATCGATGCCGCCGAAATTCGGCCGGTTGCGCGGGCTGTGGAAATCGTTCTCGATCACCCAAAGCTCCTTGGGTGCCGGGACCATGTCATAGATCGGCAACACGGTCTCGAGAGGTGCCAGCGGGTCATACTCGCCGGTGACCTGCAGCGCCGGGCAGGTCACATTGGCCGCGACGTCGTCGAGCACCATCTTCGAGGCGAATTCATCGAACTCATCCTCGTCATGGATGCCGGCCATATACATGAACACCTGTTTGAAGCGCGGCGAGGCCTGCTCGAAGATCGCGGTCTTGGGGCCGTAGCATGCCGCCGCCGTGGCGACCGCCTTGACCCGCTTGTCCAGTGCGGCAAGACGCATGCCCCAGTAGGAGCCCATGGAGAAGCCCGACACGCCGATCCGGTCGGGGTCGACTTCGGGTCGCGTGCACAGATAATCGATCGCGGCAGACCCGGCGCGCTCGTAATTGTCCAGCGTGACCCGGATCTTTCGGATGTTGCTCGTGCCCTGCCCCGGGCCGTCCAGATGCAGGCAATTCATGCCGCGATTGACGAAGGGGTGGTTGAGCGCGTCGACGAAGGCTTCCTTGGTCATGTCCATACCGGGGCAGAACACGACGGTCGGGGCCTTCTCGGCACCCGGCACCATGTGCAGCACGCCCTGAATGAAGTTGCCCTCGAAGGGGATCTCGACCCGCTCGATCGGGTGGGAGGCATGCTCCATCACCTTGTCGAAGCATTTGAGCAGCATGTCATGCAGGTAGATCTTCTCGGGATTGTCGTCCTCGTAGATCGTGTGCTGGGCCTCGCGGTAATGCTCGCTCGCGACCCAGTAAAGCTCGGCGGCGGTCTGGAAGTGACCGGCATTCTCGGCCTCCTCGGCAATCGACACGACATGGCGGGCGTGTTTGTCGACGACCCGGTGGATCTGCGCGTAGGACTTCACCTCCGGCGGCACGACGCGATTGTCATAGGCGAAGTTCTGGACCCGGCCCGTGGTCTTGATGATCCAGTCCAGCATCCACTGCTGATTGTCACGACGGCGTACAGTTCGTTTCGACATTTCATTACCCCATAAATTTGCCCGCCAACGGCTCTTGTGTGGCGGTTTCGCGCGTGCCTCAATACATCCGTGGCGAGGACTTACACAGCCAAGAGCCACGGCGCACAACTCCCGACATCCAATCCGGTTTCGTTACTGAATGTCCAGCCCCCGCAACATAAAACTGGTCCTTATCCTGGCCCTGGTTTCGGGGCTCGGGCCGATCACGATTCACGTCATCCTGCCGGTCCTGCCGGAAATCCAGCGGGTATTCACCGCCAGCAGCGCGGTCACCCAGCTCACCCTGACCCTCGGGGTCCTGGCCATGGCCATATCCACCATCGGCTACGGACCGGCAGCGGACAGGTTCGGGCGCAAGCCCGTGCTGTTGCTCGGCCTCGTGCTTTTCATCGTGGGCAGCGGTATCTGCATCTGGTCGCCCAACATCGAAGTGCTGATTTTCGGGCGCATCGTGCAAGCCGTCGGCGGTGCGGCAGGCATGGTGGTCAGCCGCGCCACCATCCGCGACATGTTCAGCCGCGAGGACTCCGCCCGCATGATCGGACAGGTCATGTCCATCGTGGTGATCTCGCCCATCATCTCTCCGGTGATCGGCGGTTTCATCGTGCAGTTTGCGGGCTGGCAGTATGTTTTCATCCTGACTGCGATCATGGGTCTGGTGACACTCGTTTTCGCGCTGCCCAACATTCGTGAAACCCGCGTCGCCAACGCCCAGACCAACAGCCTCGCGCAGACATTCCGCGCATTTCCGGTTTTGCTCCGCGACCCGGCCTTCATGGCCTATGCGGGCTATGCCGGCTGCGGCATGGGCATGTTCATGGTGGTCGCCGGCGGTGTTCCGTTCCTGATGGCCGACGTATTCCAGCGCTCTCCCGCCGCGTTCGGATTGTTCTTCATGTTGATGAGCGGGAGCTTCCTTGTCGGCACGATCATCAGTTCACGCATCACCGTGCGCATGGGCCTCGATCGCATGGTTCGTATCGGCAGCACCGGCGCGATGGTCGCATCCCTGTTCGTGCCCGCCCTCTTTCTTGCCGGCGTCCAGACTCCCTGGGCCATCTTCCTGCCAGGAATTTTCGTCGGCGCTTTCCACGGCCTGGCGATGCCGAACGCACAGGCCGGCGCGGTCAGCGTCAATCCTCAGGTCGCGGGTTCCGCATCGGGCCTCACCATGTTCCTGCAGATGTCCATCGGTGCCGCGTTCGGCCAGGCGGCCGGCATGCTGCCCCATGATTCCGCGCTGCCTGTCGCGATCCTGATCGGAATCGCTGGGCTGGGTGGCTTCCTCGCGTACAATGGGACCATGTTTTTAGCGCGCCAGAGGAAAACCCCATGAAGACCATATTCATTTCCCTCTTCGTTGTTCTCGCTGCGCTCGCACAGCCGTTGCCTGCGAACGCGCAAGTCCCCCCGGGCCAGGGAGAGATCGAGGCCTATGACGGGCTCTTCAAGGCAGCCGCTGCGGGTGATATCGACGCGATCGAACGCCTCGCCGCTGAAGGCGCAAAGCTGAACGCGCGCGATGGCCGCAAACGCACGCCGCTCATGGTGGCGGCACACCTCAACCAATACACCGCAGCCCGAGCCCTGATCGCCGCCGGCGCCAACGTCGACGCGTTCGACGCCGACAGATATGACGTCATCACCATCGCTGCCGTCGCCGACGATCCCGAAATGCTGCGCATCGCGATTGCCGGCGGCGCCAACACCAGCCTCGTCACCAGCATCTATGACGGCACGGCGCTGATCGCCGCGGCGCATCTTGGCCATGACGAGGTTGTGCGCACGCTCATCGCCCATGACGCGCCGCTGGACCACATCAACAATCTCGACTGGACGGCACTGATCGAGGCGATCGTGTTGGGCGATGGCGGCCCGCGCCATGTCGCAACCGTAAAGGCGCTGGTTGACGCTGGTGCGGATGTGGACATCGCCGACGGCCGCGGCGTTCGCCCGCTCAGCCTGGCGCGTGGGCGCGGCTATACCGAGATCATCAAAATTCTGGAAACCGCAGGCGCGAAACGCTGATGCTGTCGCCGGCTTTCACACACAGAAGGACCACAACATGACCAATGAACGCGAAGACCGGCTGACCATCCGGGATCTCGTTGAAAACTGGGTTGTGTGGCGCGATGCCGGGATGTGGGATCGGTTTCGCACCGTCTGGCACGACGATGGGGTGATGCAGGCAACCTGGACGCAAGGTACGGCCGACGAATTCATCGCCATGAGCCGCGCCGGATTCGAAAAAGGCGTGAATGTGCATCACTTCCTGGGCGGCAACTCGATCGATCTTGCCGGCGACCGCGCTGTCTCCATGACCAAGATGACCATCGCCCAGCGCGCCGAGGTGCATGACGTGCTGGTCGATGTCGTCTGCACGGGCCGCTTCTACGACTTCTTTGAACGCCGCGACGGGCGCTGGGGCCTCGTCCTGCGTCAACCGATCTATGAGAAAGACCGGCTGGACCCCGTCGACCCGGCCGCGCGCCTGGAGCTCGATCAGGCGGTTCTCGACAGCTACCCCGCGGGTTATCGCCATCTCGCCTATCTTCAGTCGCGCAACGGCATGGATGTGAAGCGGGATATGCCCGGTGTGCGCGGCCCGGAGGTCGAGGCGCTGTATGCACGCGGGCAAGCCTGGCTCGAAGGTGCGGACTCGCCGTTTTGAACAACAGCTATTAGTCTGTCGGCGTTTTCTGGGAGGAACATGAATATGCAGTTCGGTATTGGCCAATCAGTCCGTCGCAAAGAAGACCCGAAATTCCTGACCGGCCGCGGGCGCTATGTCTCCGACATCGTCCTGCACCGGCAGAGCTACGCCGTCTTTGTCTACTCACCCCATGCCCATGCGGACATCAAATCCATCGACACCGCTGATGCCGAGGCCGCACCCGGGGTCATCGCTGTCCTGACCGGCGCCGACTACACCGGTGACGGCATGGGCGCCACGGGCGGCGTGATGCCCGAAGATATGGGCGGCCCTCCCGGACATCGCACCATGCATATGCCGCTCGCCGTCGATCGCGTGCGCTTCGTGGGTGAGCGCGTGGCCGTGGTGATCGCCGAGACCGAGGATCAGGCGCGCGACGCCACCGATCTCATTACCATCGACTATGCCGAGCTTCCCGTCGTCGTCATGGCCGCCGACGCGGTCAAGGACGGCGCACCGCTCGTCCATGAAGAGGCAGCTAGTAACGTCAGCTTTACACTGCGCTTGGGCAACGGCGACGAAACCGACGCCGCGATCAAGGGTGCCCACCATGTGACGCGCATCAACCTCCACAACAATCGCCTCGACGCGATGACCATGGAGCCGCGCGGCTGCCTGGGGGATTACGACACCAGCACGGGCCGCCTCACCTTCTACACCAGCACCCAGAATGTGCATGGCATCCGTCAGGGCCTCGCCGCCCAGAACCTGAATGTGCCCGAAAGCATGATCCGCGTGGTCGCCAAGGACGTCGGCGGCGGGTTCGGCATGAAGGGCCATGTCTATCCCGAGGAGGCGGTCGTCGCCTGGGCCTGCAAGCGCGTCGAACGCCCGGTCAAATGGATCGCCACACGCAGCGAAGCGATGATGGGGGACGATCACGGGCGCGACCAGACGGTCGAGGCAGAACTGGCGCTCGACGAGAATGGGAAATTCGTCGCCCTGCGCTGGAACGCCCTGCACAATGTTGGCGCCTATATCGAAGGTGCGGGCGCGATCCCCGTGCTCTTCGCCGTAAAGCTCGGGCCGACCGTCTACAACATTCCCAATGTGGACGTGATCAACAAGGCGGTGTTCTCCAACACCTCGCCGACCGTGCCCTATCGCGGTGCCGGACGCCCCGAGGCGGTCTACATCATGGAGCGGCTGGTCGACGCCGCGGCACGCGAAACCGGAATTGACCGGGCCGAGCTGCGCCGGATCAACTTCATCACGCCCGAAGAAATGCCCCACTCCACCCTGACGGGCTGGACCTACGACACCGGCGACTACGCCACCGCGCTGGAAAAGGCGCAGGGCATGGCGGACTGGGAGGGCTACGACGCCCGCAAGGCCGACACGGAAGCAAAGGGGCTCAAGCGCGGCCTGGGCCTCGTCTATTACGTGGACAATACGGGTATCTTCAACGAGCGGATGGAAATCCGCTTCGACCCCAGCGGCACGGTCACGGTCGTGTCCGGTGTGCTGTCCCACGGTCAGGGACATGAGACGTCCTTCGCCCAGATGGTTGCCGAATGGCTGAATGTCCCGTTCGAGGATGTCCGGCTGGCACAGGCCGACACCGATGAAGTCGCCATCGGGCGCGGCACCTATGCATCCCGTTCAATGATGGTCGGCGGCAGCGCCCTGCGTGCCGCGGCCGATGAGGTGATTGAGCGCGGCAAGAAGTTCGCCGCCCATTTCATGGAGTCCGACGCAGCCGACATCGAGTTCACCGAAGGCAAATTCATCATTGCCGGCACCGACAAGGAGATGCCTCTCAAGCAAGTGGCCCAGATGTCGTTCATGCCGGTACATGTCCCATCCGAACTGGGCGTCGGGCTGCAGGGCGTCGGGGCGTTCGCCGCCGAAGTCCCAAGCTTCCCCAACGGGTGTCACATCGCCGAGGTCGAGATCGACCCCGACACGGGTGCGGTGCGGATTGACCGCTACACGGTGGTCGATGACATAGGCACGGTGATCAACCCGCTGCTCGCCCAGGCTCAGATCCACGGTGGTGTTGTGCAGGGTGTCGGTCAGGCGTTGCTCGAAGACGTCGCCTATGACCCCGAGACCGGACAGTTGCTTGCGGGCTCGTTGATGGATTATGGCGTCCCCCGCGCGGACCTGATGCCCGAGATCAACGTCGATTTCAGCCCGGTGTTCAGCAAATCGAACCCGATAGGTGCCAAGGGCGTTGGCGAAGGCGGCACGGTCGCCGGCACGCCGGTGATCGTCAACGCGATCCTCGATGGCCTGGCCGAGTATGACATTCGCGAGATCGACACCCCGGTTACACCGCAGCGCGTGTGGCAGGCGATCCAGAGCTCGACGTCCTAGCCACGCCGGACTCCCAACCTATGCAAACCAGACACAGTACCTGTGTCTCCGTAGAAGTTGATATCGCCGGTTTCGCGGCTGATAGTGGTCAACAGTGAAAGTCCTATAAAACCAAATCTCAACAGGGAGAACACTGTGATCAAGTTATTGAAATACCTAGCATTAGTAGCAGTCGCCCTGCCGGTTGCGACATTCAGCCAAGTCGCAAGTGCGCAGGATCTGGTCGTGGGTGCCGCCGGCAATCCCGGTGGCCTTACGGTTTTCGTTGCCCAGGAAAAAGGGTTCTTCGCCAAGAACGGAATTGACGTCAAAGTCGAAGTCCGCAACACCGGCTCGGAACTTTCCAAGGCCCTGCGGGCGGGAGAGTTCGACTACGCTCTGGCATCCTTCACCAACGTCGGTGCCGCCCTCGAACGTGGCATGGATGTTCGCGCAGTGGTTGGCTATGTGGGCGCTGCCTATGAGAAAACGACGGCCGACGCAGTCGTCGCGCTGGTTGCAACCGCTGATTCCGGAATCAATTCCATTGCCGACCTCAAGGGCAAAAAGGTCGGTGTGACCTTCGGGACTACGGGCGATGTCTGGCTTCAGCAGGCGCTCAAGGAAGTCGGCCTGTCGGTCAACGACATCGATCGTGTAAACACCCGCCCCCCGGGCCTCGTTTCCGTGATCGACACCGGCGGCGTTGACGCCATTTCCGCCTGGGAACCGTTCATTTTCAGGACTCTCCAGAAAGTAAAAGGCGCCAAAGTCGTGAAGCGCGGTGGCGACCTGGTCTGTTTCTGCGCCTATCTGCATGGCAGCCCGGACACCGTTTACAAGGACGAGGCCAAGACGCAGAAGTTCGTCGATGCCATTTCCGAATCCGCAGCCTACGTCCGTGACCCGGCCAATCGCGAGGAAGTCGCGGAAATCGGCACACGCTTTGTGAACATGACCAAGGAAGAGGTCCTCGCCGGTCTCGAATTTTGGGTCTACGATCCGCGGATTGGCGAAAATACGGCCAAAGCGTTTGAGGATGCCAACGCGCTTCTGCTCGCGCAGAAGAAAATGAAGAAGCCTTTCCCGGCTGACAAATATCTGGATTCCAAATTCATCCAGTCGACGATGAAACGGCACCCGGAATGGTTTGCTGACCTGGGGCCGGGACGCTGATCCTCCCGAAATTCAGGGACTAACTGAGCAGAGAATTGACGGGCGCGGACTCTTGGTCTGCGCCCGTCAAACATTACGGCCTCGTCAACACGGCCAAAAGTCGCAAGAGAGAGGTTCCCGCACCAGTGGCTCAGCCCCCTTGCATGTTATTTATGCGCACACGACACATGATACGTGCTTCACGAGGCGAACGGAGTTCGGTGACCTGACCGTCATCGCCTGGACACCGTACCCACCCTACGTTTCGGCCTCACGCCATAGTGAACGCACCTAGAGGACCGAATCACGCCCAATGGCCCTGATCAAGACATGAAAAGGTTGATATTGGCCATTAACCTCCGGATAGTAAGCCCATAACAAACGTCTTATATAAAACTAAACTCACCTGGGAGGGTACATTGTTCAAATCTTTGAAGTATCTCGCAATTGCTGCGGCGGCGTTGCCGTTTGTTGCGACTGCCAATACGGCGAATGCACAGGATCTCGTCGTCGCCGCCGCCGGCAATCCCGGCGGCCTTGCTGTTTTCGTGGCCCAGGAAAAGGGTTTCTTCGCCAAGAACGGCGTCGACGTGAAGGTCGAAATTCGCAACACCGGCTCCGAGCTCTCCAAGGGCCTGCGCGCGGGCGATTTTGACTTCGCACCGGCTGCCTTCACCAACCTGGGTGCCGCTCTCGAGCGTGGCCTGGATGTCCGCGGTATCGTCGGCTATGTCGGCGCGGCGTTCGAGAAATCTACTTCTGACGAAGTTGTTGCCCTCATCGCGGGCCCGAATTCCGGCATCACCTCCGTTGCAGGTCTCAAAGGCAAAAAGGTCGGCGTGACGTTCGGTTCGACCGGCGACGTGTGGCTGCTTCAGGCGCTGAAGCAAGCTGGTCTGTCCTCCAACGACGTCGATCGCGTGAACACCCGCCCGCCGGGCCTCGTTTCCGTACTGGACACCGGTGGCGTGGATGCGATCGTTGGCTGGGAGCCTTTCAATTTCCGCGCCCTGCAAAAAGTTGCGGGTTCCAAGGAAATCAAGCGCGGCGGTGACCTCGTTTGCTTCTGTGCCTATCTGCACGGCAACCCGGAAAGTGTCTACAAGGACGAAGCGGCAACGCAGAAGCTCGTGGACGCGATGTCCGAAGCAGCTGCATATGTGCGCGACCCCGCAAACAAACAGGAAGTCGCCGAAATCGGCACGCGTTTCGTCAACATGACGAAGGAGGAGGTCCTCGCCGGTCTCGACTTCTGGGTCTACGACCCGCGGATCGGTCCGAACACGAGCGCTGCTTTCGAGAACGCCAACGCGCTTCTCCTCGAGCAGAAAAAAATGAAGAAGCCTTTCCCGGCAGCCGATTATCTGGATTCCAAATTCATCGAATCGACGATGAAGCGGCATCCGGAGTGGTTCGCTGATCTTGGCGGCGCAAGCTAAGCCGTTCGGATTA
>TARA_R110002110_G_scaffold94742_1_pt1 | contig 44115 bp, 35 predicted proteins | sample TARA_R110002110 | Tara Oceans TARA_R110002110 (sample SAMEA4397330) | marine metagenome | biome: Polar Biome; feature: [SRF] surface water layer (ENVO:00010504); material: water (ENVO:00002006), including particulate matter (ENVO:01000060) such as... | depth 5 m | reverse complement strand
AGCGGGACAGACGACGTTGCGATTGTGTTGATGGACGCCGACGGCGCCCAGACAATTTCGATCCGACTGTCCGAAATCCTGAGCGGCACCGGAAACGGCCAAACCTTCGGCGACGGCACCGACGACAGCGGTGGCATCACCATCACGGAGATGGCCGCACGGCTTGAAGATTTCTTCCAGCTGAACGGCGCCCCCTCTGCATCGGTGACACTGAACGATCAGAGTCAGCTGTCGATCAACCTCAACAACACCGCGCTCGGCTTCGGCTTACGTGACGAAACCGGTTCGGCGGACGGCAGCGACTTCGAAGATGCCTCGATCCAGTTCGACAAGGACGGCGACGGAACCGTTGACGAAACCATTTCCGGATTCTCCAGCTTCTTCGGCCTGAACAACCTGTTCGTCGATGGCCTGGCGGAAAACATCTACGATTCAAACGTGCTCAGCTCCAACTTCGTGAGCACCTCCGCGGTCCTCAGCTTCCGCGATGCGAACACGCCGGATACGGGGTCGGGTCCCGAATATCTGGGACAGGTGGTCATTCCGGCGGGTGCGACCCTGCAGCAGATCGCCGACCTGATCAACAACGGCGGAACGGACACATCCGGGATGTTCTATCCTGTCGGCGCGCCCGTCGCCGGAACGAGTTTTCCGGCGGTCGAAAACATCACTGCCTCCGTGATTCCGGATGGCTCGGGCTTCCGGCTGCGCATCGCCCATGACGACGGCAAATCCTTCACCATTACGCATTCCGCCTCACCCGGCGGCGCCCCGGCGACCGCCGGCACAACGCTGCTCAGCGAACTGGGCATGAAGGAAGCCGATGTTCGGGTATCGTCCGCGATTTCCGTGCGGGAGGACATCATCTCCGCCCCCAGTCTTGTTTCCTCCGGGCGCCTGGAGTTTGATTCAACAAAGGGTCAGGCTGGCGAATATCTGACATCTCCCGGCAGCAATGGCGTTGCCGAGGAATTGTCCGCGATGTTGTCCAACTCCAACTCATTCGCAGTTTCGGGCGGCCTGCCGTCGTTGAACGTCAGCTTTTCCGAATATGCCTCGTCGATCATCGCACGCAGCTCGTCGCTTGCCGACACCAACGATCGCCAGATCAGCAGCCAACGCACCTTGACCGAAAGCCTGCAGTTCAAATCCGACAGTATTCGGGGCGTCAATCTGGACGAGGAACTGGCGGACCTGATCGTCTTTGAACAGGCATTTTCGGCAGCAGCGCGCGTGATTTCCGTCATCCAGGAAATGATTGATCGCCTGGAACAGGCCGTGGCCTAGGGGATTAGACGATGACCAGAATCAGCAGTTCCGCCTCCAACACCATTCTGATTAGTCGTTTCCTGCAAACGCAGAGAACGTTGCTGGATCTGGAAACGCAGGTCGGGACAGAAAAGCGAACTCAGACCTACAGCGGTCTCGCCCTGTCGTCCCAGCGTCTGGTTAACATCGAGAACGCCAAAGCCAGCCTGGAGCGTTTCAATTCAAACAACGACCAAGCCCAGCTTCGTCTCGACGTTCAGACGACGGCCCTCACCGGGATTCGCGGCGCAATTTCCGATTTCCGCGAACTTCTGCTGGGCTTTTCCAACGGCGACCTGACAGACCCGGAGCGGATCGAACAGATCCAGGCCGATGCCTTTCGCGCACTGAAGGACATACAGGGCTACCTGAATACCGAGGCTGACGGCCGCTATGTCTTCGGCGGCGGCACGGTTCGCACGGAACCGGTCAGTTTTGGTTTATCGACGGTATCCGCGTTCCAATCGATCTACGACGGTGCACGCGTCACTTATCCGACGACGCGCGAAGCACATCTGGAAAGCTTTTCCATCAGCCGCAGCAACGTGGACCTGAACCCGGCCCATCTGACATTCGAGCAAACCGACGCAGGCACGGGCAAAAGCCGGATCAATACCACCGCATCCAGCGGCCAGTTCCAGAACATCGCCGCCGGCACGACGATCACGATATCCGGCACGGTCGGCGGGGTGAACGACGGCGTCTATACGGTCGACAGCGTCGATCCCAACGGGATGTGGATCGACGTGCGGACGGAGCAACTGACGGATGAAGGCACCGCCCTCGTGCCGGTCTTCGCGGAGTTCTCCTACCCCGATCCCGAAGATCCCCGGCAGATGACGAGCATCACCACCGACGTCACCTTCGATCGCCGCACGAATACCATCACGGCCATCAATGCCGATGCCCTGGAAGCCATTCCGGAAGGATCTATGGTTACCATATCGGGCACGACCAACAACAACGGCTCGTTCACGGTCGCCAGCAACGACGGCACGGACATGGTCGTGGAAAGCCAGCGTTTCGTTTCCACGGGCGGCAGCGGCGCAACTGTCCACACGCCGGGCGGCGGCAACCCCCTCACGTTCTCCGTCGGGACGGGTGCGGACGGCGAGGATCAACTGATTGCCGGCACCGCAGGCACCTATTCTGCCTTGGAAAACGGCCAAAAAATCAAAATCAACAACACGGATACGGAAAACGACGGCAAGATTTTCACCATCAAGTCCGTCTCTGCCGACGGCACAACCATTACCCTCGAAGACGACGAAAGTGTCGATGCCACGGTTGCCACGGTCACCACGGGAGTAGTGTCTTCCCGCCCGGAGCTTTTCTCGTTCAACGCAGCGGAACGAAACTTCTATTTCGATGCCGACGCGATCGGCGCTAGCGCCGACACCGTATCGTTCACCGACAACGGCGCCAACGCCGACACGATCACCCTCAACGGCGCGACGTTCACCGACGCCAAGGGCAACCTGCTGCCGGCTGGGGCACGGATCACCGTGTCGAACGGCGGCGCGAACGACGGCACCTACACCGTTGCGTCGATCTCCACCGATGGGACGACCGCGACGCTCGTCGCCACCGACACCCTGACCACCGTGGCCGGCGATACGGACGCGGTTTTGGCCGGCACCGGATCCATCACCTTCGCCGACAACACCCCTGCCGCCGACAGCATCACCTTGGGTGGTGGTTTCTTCCGCGATGCCGCCGGCAACAATCTGCCGGCCGGAACGGTCTTCGCGCTGGCCGGCACCGGCACCGCCAACGACGGCACCAACTTCACCATCGCCTCCGTCTCGTCGGACGGCCGGACGGCGACTTTGATCCCGACCAACACCATTGACGACACCACGCCGACGGTCACTGCCGGAACTTTGAACGCGGTCAACACCGTCGGCACCATCGCAGCCACCAGCTATTACAAGGGCGACACGTCTACCCAGATCCACCGGGTCAGTGATTCACAATCATTCAATTTTGACATCACAGGCATCGACCCGGCGTTCGAAAAAGCGATCCGCGGCATGTTCCTCATCTTGCAGGGCGAAACCGGCACCGAGGGCGGCCTTGATCGGAATCAGAACCGGGTCAGCGAGGGGATGTACCTATTGGACGATGCCCTGGACCGAACCAACACCACACCGCCTCCATTCGGCAGGGAATTGGACAGCAATATCGAGGAGATGGAAATCATCCTCGGCTATCGGTCAGTCCTGCTGAACGACATCAAAAAATCGAACGAAACGATCATCGCTTCGTTCGACAACAGCATTGCGTCGATCGAAAACATCGATCCCCTTGAAGCGATCACCAGTTTGCTGGATACCCAGCGCACCTTGGAGGCGTCCTATCAGACGTTCGCCCGAGTCCGCCAACTGAGTCTGTCGAACTTCCTTTAATCGACCGCACTTGACGGCCATCACATCCGCGCATCTTATTGTCGCTTACGTTAATATGCCGTCGGGCTAGTTGCGTGCGCCATTAACTTTATGACAACTTAATTTCTAGAGGATCGCATGGTACTGTGTGTCGATTCGTCAAATTGGGACTGCATATAACACGATGCCTCCATACGAGAATCAGGTTAAAAAATATGAACGCCGCCCCCAAGGGGGGAATCCGGCGCAAAGCGAGGCCTGGGCGCTGATTGAAGCCGCCAAACGAATGGCCGTTTCAATCACCTATGACGCCGGCACTGCGCAAGCGACCAAAGACGCCCGCAAGGCGTCGCTTCGCCTGAACTGGCGGCTTTGGACAATTTTTCAGGCGGAACTAACGGCCGCACGCACCGACGTGCCGGAAGATTTGCGGATCAACATGCTGACGCTTTGTAAGTTCGTCGACAAGCACACGGTCGGCGCCCTGATCAATCCAACACCGGAAGCCATGACCGTGCTGATCGAGATCAACAGAAACATCGCGGCCGGCCTGGCACAAATCCCCACCGGTGCAGATGCGGCGCCGGGGACAGGCGCGGCACCGGCAGAGCCCGCTAACAGCTATAATCCCAAAGGCGATGATCAGCCGCCTATCCGCATCGATGTGGACACCGAGGCGTGACACTCAGTGCCTGTCTTGACGGCGTGTCGCGGTTGCTGCGCGTTCGAAGCAGTGTGCCCCGCCCCCCCGATTGATGCCTTCCTTCCAAACCCTCTGTTCGCCAACCACATGAAATAACGATTCCTGCCATGACGCCCCCCACTGAGGAAGCTTCGGATTTCTACGAACTGGTCGGTAAGACCTGCGCGCTGCTTCTGGATCGGAAGACCGAGGAAGCGCTGGACGCCCTAGATTCATTGCAGCGAAAGCGTCCCGACGCCCCTGAAATTCTCTACTTGATGGGAATCGCCGCGGCAACGATGGACGAGTTCGGCCGCGCGCTTATGCTGCTTGAAGAAGCTCATAACCTGGATCCTGAATGCTTCGAGTATTCCGAAGCTTTGGCCAATCTTCATGTTCGCGTCGGCAATCTGGCCGAAGGTGTATATTTCGCCAAATTATCGACGACGCTGGAACCGCACCCCTACGTGCGGAACCTGATTCCCAACGACCTCTCGAATTTTTTCACTTCGCTGGAAAACGTCGCGATTCCGCGGCATCTCGCCTTCGGTTTCGTCGCCCTTAACCGGCACGAATACACGGAGGCTGTCCGCGAACTCGACCGCCACCTCTTGTTGTCGCCGGATGACGCTCAGGCCCTGACCATGGTCAGCAGGGCCCACGAAATGGTCGGCGATTATGAATCTGCGGTACGCAGCATTCAGAAAGCAGTCGATCTGACACCGGACGACACCGCATGCCATTTTCAGGCTGGCCGTCTGAGCCGGGCCATCGGCGCCGAGGCCCCCGCTGAATTCCACTTCACCCAGATCGCCGACCTGGAAAAGAAGGACATAAAATTGGTCGCGGCAAGCCTTGCGCTGGCGCAGAGCATGTCGCCCCCCGACCCGCAGGTGATCGGGAAAATCAAGGCGGCCCAAGAAAAGCTTGTCAAAGCCCTTCCAGGGCTGCCGCCCGAAGCGGATCCCAGCCGCACCCGCAAGGATAAGATTCACATCGGCTATGTGTGCAACGACGTCTGGCATCTCGACTCCGTTGCCCTTCTGGAGCCTTTCCTTGAACTCCACGATCGCGCGCGATTCGACATTACCATCTACCAGCAGACGCAGGGACGCAGCGCCTATATTCAACACACCAACAATCTGGCGGAATCCGAACGGCGCCTATGGGAATTGGGCGACGAGATGGCGTCGATCATCATCAGCGGCGACGAAATCGACATCCTCGTCAATATGTGCTCTCCGGCACCGGACAATAGGGCCGAGCTTTTCGCCGTTTCCCCAGCAGTCATTCAAGTCGGCTATGTCGGCATGAATTTCGGTTTGAACATGCCTGGTATCACCCATGTACTGAGCGACCCGATGACCGAAACCGCCATTCGCGCGCAGCTGGGCGATGATCAGAAAACGGAAGTTGTCCGCCCGGGCTTGTGGAGCATAAAAACCCCCTACCTGCTTCCCGAGGTGTCGCCGCTTCCGGCCAAGACCGCTGGCGTACTGACACTGGGCGCGCACTGCGACCTGTCGACACTGACGGCGGGCGCTGTCGAAGTATTGTCAGAAACGCTACAAAGTACGCCCGGCAGCCGGCTTCTGCTTGGGGCTTCGGGACGTAGCGATGCCTTTGTGCGAAATCGTGTCGCCGAGATTTTTGCAAAACATGGGGTTTCCGAGCGCGTCTCTGTCTGGGAGCACAAGGCATCCGGCGACCCATGGTTGCCGGACGCGAACTATTGGCACAACATCGATTTGTTCCTGGCCATCAATGGCTTGTCGCAGCCGCTGCGAGCTGCGGATGCGCTATGGATGGGTGTCCCTGTTCTGGCCTTAAAGGATGACACGCAGCTTAACTCCTGTACGGCAGCCAGCATTCTTGCTTCGGCCACGCGGCTGGAATGGACGTTCGACCAATCGGCGAACATGATCGATCAGATTAAGAAGTTCGCGGCGGATGTCGATGCCCTCGCCGAACTGCGCGCGGGCCTACGGCAAGAGGTACGGAAAACCGCGTTGTTCAATCCGCTGCTCCATGTCCGCGAAGTCGAAGAGATCTTCACCAAACTGATCGAAGCCAGAGATTCCAACGCAGACAACGCCTGAGCGACCGGCGAACTGCACCGCGCGGCGAGCCAAAAACGTCTGATCAGGAAATGATGTTAACGGCGGAACCCGGCGGCGGCGTGAAGGGTTTCAGACGGTTGGCCAATGCCTGGCTCAATCCAGAATTGATTTCAAACGACAATGAAATTGCGCGCAGAAGGTTGCCGAGTACGGTTTCGGCGTCATTGATTTCCTGCTCACGCCGAACCTTTTCGTCCGAAGTCAACTCGATAAGGTCCGCGTCGATTGTGGCGAACTTTGATTCTATCGACTGCTGAAGATCCAAAGCCGTAGAGGCCGTGTTCTGCGTCACCGTGATGGCAACGCCGACTTCCGACTGAAGGGCCGTCAAAGAGTCCGATACCGCGGAATTCGACGTCAGGGTCCCAACCGACAACGTCAGCGAGCGGATGGCCTCAACGTCTTGTTTCAGCCGTTGGATGACCTTGCCGTCGTTAATGTCGTTATGGGTAAAGACGTAGAGATTTTCGATTTTCTGGGCAACAACGTCACGCTGCGCCTCGAAAGCCGCCACTTCATCGGCATCGACGTTTGCGTCCTGGTTGAAGGTTTGGAATAGGGTCGATATTTCGTCGAAAACCTTTTCCAAGGCTCCCTTGTTGTTCAAGTTGCCCTGACGGAAATCGGCCAGCGCCGGCACCGCGTCAACCAATTTACGTTGCCGCTTCGACAAATCTTCGATCTTGTTCTCAACGCTCTGCGGCGTTGTCGAAATCTTTTCGATCTTTTCGTTATGGCGATTGATCAGCGAGTTCTGCAACAAGTTGAACTGCAGTTCGAACTGAACCTTTTGCGCGTTCAGCGTCGTGCTCGCGAGCGTATAGGAAAACGGATCAACAGCCATAACTGGCAACTTTCATCACACCAAGGCGACGTTTCCGCTAGGCAAAAATTACCTAGCTATTACTGAGGTATAGCATAACACACCACGGCTTTTTTGGCGATATTTTAATGCCTTCCCGAACTTTCTCCCGACCCCTCTTCCGAAAACAATCGCGGCAATCCTCGCCCTTCGGTTTACGCGATCTTAAGGTCGGTGCTATTGAATATCGTGACCCAAAACAAGGGCACCAAGCGCCGTTTCAGGTGCGTGCGAATACAGGGACAAATTGCGATGGAAATCGATACCGCACCCGAGGTCGAGGAAGGCAAGCAGACCTTCACTGAGCGCTTCTGGATTGTCCCGAAAACCGAGGAAGAACGAAACGCCCTTCGCAAACGCAATCTCAGCCTGTTCGAGAAGAAATATAATTCCGTCTATCAGACATTCCTGAAATTCGAGCCGAAATCGGAATTGGTGTTCGACGAGGACGGTCAACCCGACATAGCCTTCGCCAACAGCACATTCTACGACGGCGACATCGAAGGATCCGTCACTCGCCAACTTGCGACATATTGGCGCAACCCCAACCGGCTGAACCTCAATCCCCCAACCCCGGAGACCATGGACACCCTGGCGGGCAAGTTCGTCCATGCCATGATTCGAAGATTAACGGAAGAACTCGGAGCGGAATTCACCGTCGGCCGCACCAACCCGCATAGTTTCTACGGAATGATCATGGGTATCGGACTGGGCAGGCACATTCCAGAATTCATCGAGCGCACGGGGTGCCGCAATCTGTTCATCCTCGACCCCAACCTCGAAGGCTTCCATCATTCACTGTCGCTGCTTGACTGGTCCGGACTGATGATGGAGATGCAGGATCGCAATGGCGACATCTTCTTCTATATTGGCGGCACGCCCCAAAGCTGGATGGATGGACTGCGCTTCCAGACGCGATCAAGCAACACGGTCTCGCTGGACGGCTTCTATATTTACAATCACTTCCAGAACAGCTTGTTCGCGGAGTTCTCCAAGAAGTTTAACAAGGAATCCCAGTTCCTCATCACCGGTCTCGGGTTCTTCTATGACGAACAGTTGATGATCCGGAACACCTACTCGAACATGATGGGTCGCAATTCGCGCATCTATCTGCGCGAGGAGTCGACCGCCCCGCAAAAAATCCCGGTCATCATCGTCGGCTGCGGGCCATCGTTGGACGACAACATCGAGGAGATCAAACGGAATGCCGACAATGCCGTCATCATGTCATGCGGCTCGGCACTCGGCCCTCTGATGGATGTGGGCATCACGCCCGACTTCCAGCTCGAGCTTGAGAACTTTCGCGTTCTGCCCGTCCTCATGTATGCGGCGTCCAAATACGATCTCAGCGATATTTGCCTGGTCGCGAGTTCCACCGTCGACAGAGAAATCACGGATTACTTCAAGGATATTGTCTATTGGTTCCGGCCGGCGCTGGCGCCTTATCCCATTTTCTCAAACAACATGCAGAACTGCCTTAGACATCCCGATCCCACCGTCGTTAACGTCGGGCTTACGTTCGCGCAGGAATTGGGATTCCGCGAGTACTATTTCTTCGGCACGGACATGGGCCAGAAGGGTAACAACAAGCACCATTCCAAATCGTCGTTCCACTATTCGGAAGAGGCGAAGAACGAGGCAATCCAGACGTTCAACATCGAAATCCCGGCAAACTTCGGCGGCAAGGCGCGAACTTCATCGGGCCTGTTCTGGGCGCTCGACACCCTGCAACGGGCAATCGGTTATTCTCCAAATGACTACAAGTACTTCAATTGCAGCGACGGCGCCCGCATCAACCGGGCGATCCCCAAGCTGGCGCGAACCCTGGACCTGCCCAAACCCGAGGTGTCGCGTGCGGACGCCGTCCGCAACATTGTCGAGAGCTTCCCGACCATGACCGATGCGGAAGTCGACGCCCGTTGGGAGCCCGAGAACATGATCGAGGCGATGAACAGCTTGCTCGACGACCTCGTGGATATCGTCGAGACCTGCGATCTCATCAGGACAACAGACCATCTGATCGAAGCCTCCAACAGGTTCTACGGGGCGAAGGACGACCATTTGGAAACCTTCGCCGGCTTATTGTTGCGGGGCACGATCAATCAGATGTTTATCGGCACCGACTATTTCCTGTGCCGCATCAACAACGAAGACCTGTATGAGGATGCGCTTGAGGTCGTCAGGGAAGAGTTCCGCAAAACAACGGACCAATTGCGTGTAATCGGCACCAAGAACATTCGCGCTCAGGCGTTCGGCATCGAATTGCCCAACACATACCTGAGTGGGGAATTCGACGACGACGAACTGACGGATGCGCAACGGGAATCCCTGACCGTTCCGCAGCACAAGCCGGCACAAAAAACCGAAGAAGAAAAAATGGCGGGCGCGAACACGGACTGACGGCTGTCCCTCGCCGGTCCCGTTCTCACACCCCGCCGGAAGACGCAAACACCTTCAACGACGCCGCCACATCCCGAGCAACGCCGGACCAGTTTCCCGGCTCTTGCTGACGGAACAAACGCATGCTCGGATACCAGGGGCTATCGCTGCGGTCGAGCATCCAACGCCAATCCGGCACGAAGGTAGTCATCGTCCACACGGGCCGGCCCATGGCGCCGGCAAGATGAACCAGGGATGTGTCAACGCCGATCAGCAGATCGAGCGCCGACACCACGGCCGCAACCTCGGGAAACCTGCGTGGCCGGCGGAATACCGGTTTCATCGCCCCAGCGAATGGAGCCGCCGCGGCCTGCTCCGCAGCGGGGCCGATCTGCAGGGAATGCAAGGCAACGCCCGGAACGTCAAGAAGCGGCGCCAATTCGGACAACGCGACCGAGCGCTCGCGGTCACGCTTGTGGTCGGGATTTCCCGCCCAAACCAGCCCAACATGCAGGGGAGCATCCGCCGCCCGGCTCAAGCGGTCGCGCCACTGAGAAACCAACCGGGGGTCGGCGGAAACATACGGCCCGGGCCATTCAATCTTCCCGTTCGGGCGCAGCACCCCGGCCAGGCTCATGATCGGGACAAACAGGTCGTGCTCGGGTAACGGGTCGCCCCGTTTCAGAACCGTCACTCCGGGCGCGGGGTTTCCGAACAGACCGACCAGCGGTTCCGGCACCTCCCAGATCACCTTCGCGGCGCGTTGCGCCGCCAGGGGGACAAAACGCGCAAACTGAATGTTGTCGCCAAGCCCCTGTTCCGCGAGGATCACCAGCGTTTTGTCGTCGACCGCCTCCCCACGCCACCGGGGTTTGGGCGACCGAAAGGCCGCGGGACCGACATTGCTCGCCAAATCCCGGCACTCGAACCCACGCCAACCCGACGCAAGGTCCCCCTTAAGAAGGTGCAGCAGTCCCAGGTTATAGGTTGCGGTCGGATTCCCGGGCGCCAATTCCAGAACTTGGGCGAGGATCTGTTCAGCGGACGACAAATCGTTCTTGGCCGTCAGTGTCGCAGCAAGATTCAGCAACGGTCCCGGGTGGCCCGGAACGTCCGCGACCAGACGCCGAAACTCAATTTCGGCTTCATCGAGACGCGCAAGGTTCTGCAATGCCGCGCCGCGCGCATTGCGCGCCTCGGCCAAATTCGGATCCTGTTCCAAAGCAAGATCAAGCGCTTGCAAGGCAGCGGCGTTGTCGCCCAGTTGAATGCTGACGCGGCCGACGCCGCAAAGCGCCATCGGATGGTTTGGAAACACGGCCAGAATTTTTTGCAGGTCCGGCACGGCGTCCCGCGGGCGCTCTTCGCCCAGACAGGCCTCGACCCGAGCCAACGCCGCCTGAACCTCGGTGTCCGACATCCCCGGCATCCGCAGTCCGTTCCCTCATCGTTTCGACGCCCCATCTTGCCCCGGCGGGGGCGTGCCGTAAAAAGAAAACCGCCGCCACCCAGGGGGTGACGGCGGTCTCTTTTCGAACTTCTGAGGCGTTCCCGAATTACGGAAACACCCCGGCGCGCACTTAGTTGAACAGCGCCAGGATGCCCTGTTCGGACTGACCGGCGAAGGCCAGGGCCGAAATACCCAACTGCTGCCGGGTCTGCAGGGCCAGAAGGTTGGCACCTTCCCCGTTGAGGTCGGCCAGCGTCAGCTTGCCCGAACCTTCTTCGAGGGTATTGGTGTACTGCTCGGTGAAGTCCAGACGCGTCTGAAGCAGGGCCACGTTGGAACCCAGTTTCTGCGATTGCGAGCGCAGGGTCGTCAGGGCCGTGTCGAGTTCCGTGATCACCGTATCGGCTTCAGAGCTGACACCTTCGGAGACGAAGTTGATGCCCGACTGCAGGGCGCCGGCCGTGTTGACAGCGTACTGGTTGGCACCACCCGTGCTGGCGAACGTACCCGTGTTACCGGACACGATACCGACGAACGTACCCGTCGAAATCGCACCGGAGTTGGCGGTGGTGAACCCCGTGTTGGCGGCAGCCGCGGTCGCGCCACTCAGCGATGCAACGTTCGCTGTCGCGAGTTGCAGGGTGAGCGTCTGACCCTGGGTGACTGTCTGCGAGTCAGCCGTGCCGACAGCGACGGTGATCGACACCTGGGAGTTCAACGCGAAGGTGATTTCGCCACCATCGTTGGTCACCGTGGTACCCGTGCCGTTGTAGGTGACGACGAACACGCCACCGAAATCGGAAATGGCGTTCGCTTCCGTAAGGCTCGAAACACCGGCGTTCAGGTCGACACCGGACGCAACGGTACCGGTGAAGCTGATGGCGGTGTCGGACCGGCTGATCAGACCCTGGATGCCAAGGCCCGTTTCCTGAAGTTGAGCGGCGTTCACCGTCAGGAGGCTGGTGGTGTTGTTCGAGAAGTTGATGGTCAACGTCTCGGAGGTATTGTCGATCAGGTTGACGCCCTGGTATTCCGCGTCGTTCGCCAGATCGCCGATCTGAGTGCGAATGTCGTTGAACTGGGTGACAAGATCGGTGAACTGGGTACCCGTCGAGGATTTCAGGGAGTTGGCAATACCTTTGAGCTGGCGGACCAGGCTGTCGATGCTTTCCACACCGTCAAGAGCCGCCGTCACCGTCGAGATGCCCTGGTCAATGCCGTTCTTACGCTCCGTGAAGTCGGAGGCGCGGTCATTGAGGGATTTCGCGGAGAAGAACGACACCGGATCGTCAACCGCGTTGGCGACGCGCAGGCCCGTGGACAAGCGGCCGTTGGTACGGTCGATCAGATCAGTGGTGGCTTGGAGGGAGAGAAGCGAGCCGCGTACGGCGGCCGAAAGGGTAACGTCAGACATTACAAATACTCCGTTCTAGAGCGTTAAACAGGATTTACTATCCTCTGATCAGCGTAGCCGCGCTTCTGGCGGCTCTATAGCCAATCCCGGGCAACCTACCGGCCCGCAAAATCAATGTCAAACGTTAATTCGGCGGCCGCCCAAGGCCAGGCACCGACACCGGACAAACGAAAACCGCCGCCCCGGAGGCCAGGGCGGCGGTTCAACGCCCGAAATCGGACGGATTCAATGTCGTCGTCTTAGTTGAACAGCGACAGGATTCCCTGCTCGGACTGACCGGCGAAGGCCAGGGCCGAAATGCCCAGCTGCTGCCGGGTCTGCAAGGCCAACAAGTTGGCGCCTTCCTCGTTCAGGTCCGCAAGCACCAGCTTGCCCGCGCCTTCTTCGAGGGTGTTGGTGTATTGCTCGGTGAAGTCCAGGCGCGTTTGCAGTAGGGCCACGTTGGAGCCCAATTGCTGTGACTGCGAGCGCAGGGTCGACAGTGCCGCATCGAGCGCGATAATGACTTCTTCGACGTCGTCCGTCTGGCCTTCGGCGATGAAGTCGACACCGCTTTGGAACGCCCCCCCCGTGTTGACGGCGAGCTGTTGAAGCGATCCCGTATGCGACAACGCGCCCGTGTTCCCGGAAATGATCCCGACGAAGGTACCCGTGCTGATCGCGCCCGAGTTATTGGTGATAAATTCGGTGTTGCCGGCCAAAGCCGTTGCCCCGCTGAGCGCCGCGACGTTCGCGGTCGCGAGCTGCAGGGTCAGCACCTGACCTTCGCTGAGGGTCTGCGTATCCGCCGTACCAACGGCAATGGTGATCGTGATCTGGGTATTCAGCGCAAAGGTGATTTCCGAGCCACTGTTGGTAATCGTTACGCCCGTGCCGTTATAGGTAACGACAAACTGACCACCGAAATCGGAAACCTGGTTTGCGGCCGTATAGTTACCGGTCAGCGCGGTGTTGTTGATGGCGACACCGGAAACGGGCGAGCCTGAGAAGCTCACCTTGCTGTCCGCCCGGACTTCCAAGGCATCGATGCCAAGCCCGGTATGCGTCAGATTCGCCGCGTTGATCGTCAGCAGACTGGTGGTGTTGTTGGCGAAGCTGACCGTCAGCGTCTCGCTTGTATTATCGACCAAGTTGACGCCCTGGTATTCCGCGTCGTTCGCCAGATCGCCGATCTGATTACGAATTTCGTTGAACTGGGCCACCAGATCCGTGAATTGCGTACCTGAGGAAGAGCGCAAGGAATTGGCTAGGCCCTTGAGCTGGCGCACCATGGTATCGATGCTCTCGACACCGTCGAGCGCGGCCGTCACTGTGGAAATACCCTGGTCGATCCCGTCCTTACGCTCGGTAAAGTCGGACGCGCGGTCATTCAGCGCTTTGGAGGTAAAGAAGGATACGGGATCATCAACCGGGTTACTGACGCGCAGCCCCGTCGCCAAGCGGTCGTTGGTTCGGTCGATAAGATCGGTGGTGCGCTGCAACGCAAGCAGCGAACTGCGTACTGCAGCAGAAAGCGTAACGTCAGACATGGTTCTTGCCTCATGCTAGTACGGCGGAGGGTTCTCCCACACCTAACCGTAACAGCGTCAACGTTGTGCTTTCTGCCAACGACATCCATGGTAAACTATCCCTAATGCGTTAACAAATCCTTGCCCAAAGGTACGCGAAACGTTTTTTTTGAATATTCACAACACTCCGTTCTGGGCGCCCAAGAAAATCCGGCGGCAAAGATGACGCCCCCATGCATACCGATGCAATCCTTGCCAGCAGACAAGATTTGGCGCATATATAGCGTTGGTGGAGGGCATTATTACAAGGGATGGTGGGGAGATGCCGCTTAAGCTCGATTTCAAGGCCGGTGAAAAGCTGGTGATCAACGGTGCCGTCGTGGAGAACGTTGGCAGTAACGCAAAATTATTGATCCACAATGATTCGGCGATTATTCGGGAAAAGGAAATTCTTACCCAGGCGGAAACGAACACACCGGCAGCGCGTGTTTATTTCGCGCTTCAGTGCGCCTACATGTTTCCCCGCCACGAAGCCGAATATCTGGACACCTTCCGCGAATTCCTGAACGACTACGCCAGCGCGGCCCCCAGCGCCAAATCCCTTTGCGATGAAATCGCCAAGATGGTGGACGATGCAAAACTGTATCGGGCGCTAAAGGCAACCCAGAAGCTGATCCGCCACGAGGCCGATACGTTCAGCCAGTTCGCCAATCAGCTCGAGTCGGTGAATTTGGCAGAAAGGCTTGAGAAGGCCAGCAGCAGTATCGAAACCGTCACAGACAAGTAGGCCCCGATCAGATGGCCTTTCACCGGTGTGGTAATTCGTATAGCCTTGCAAACTGGAGGCCCCGGGCGGGTGCGTCTGCCGTTCGGTGACCCAGAAGGGTCTTAAGGGATTTGTAACCCTTTCCGAAGATCATGGCGCATAACGTTTGTGATAAGGAGAACGGCCATGTCCGCCACGACGCAGAAGCTGTCGACCATCGGACCTGAAACTGCGGATCAACCGATCCGCATCGTTTTCGTCAATTTCCCCCCACAGCCCTATCGCGACCTGGAAGAAATTCTCGGTGGAGATAGCAGCAACATGCCCATTTTCGCAATCCCCTTGGGCATCTGCTATCTGTCGACAAACCTGAAGTCGCGCCTCGGCGCCGACAAGGTCGACGTTCGAATCATCGATTACGCCAAAGAGCTCGTCTGCGACCACGGAAAATTCGCCACGATCGACGAGATGGTGCGGAAGCCCGCCCTGGAAATGGGCAGCGACTTCGAACCGGACATCGTTGGGTTTTCAATGATGTTTTCGACCTGCCATCCGCTTTTCCTGCGGGCGGCCCAAGAACTGCGTAAGATCTGGCCGAACGCCGTCTTCATGACCGGCGGCAATCACGCATCCAACAGCGTCGACGTGATCCTTGAAGCGCCGGAGATCGATTTCGTGTCCCGCGGCGAATGCGAGGTCGCCTTTGCGGAATTCGTGCGCAACTTCCACCGCCGCGACGAGTTCGAGATCAACGGCATCTATTCCCGCGCCCATATCGAAGCCGGCAAGGCGACGCCGAAGGCCGACCCGGTAGACAATCTCGACGAACTTGGCTTTCCCGATTGGGACCTGTTGGATATCGAGGCCTACGTCAACTACCGCCGCTCGGCGACGTGGAAGAAGGAAGAGCACGTCCAGCGCGAAATTTCCGTGCTGACGACGCGGGGCTGTCCGTTCTCCTGCACTTTCTGCGCGGTCCACACGACCATGGGCAAGCGCGTGCGCTACCGCTCGGTCGAGCATGTGATCGAGGAAATGCGCACCACTTGGGAGCGTTACGGGACCAATCTCTACTTGATGGAGGACGATCTTTTCACCGCCAACCGGAAAAAAGTCGTGCCGCTTCTGCAGGCCATGCGCGATCTCGGTAAGGAAATTCCGGGCTTTGAACTACAGTTTCCCAGCGCGCTTTCCGTTAACACCTTATTCGACGAGGTCATGGACGAACTAATCGCCGCTGGCACCAAGGTCGCGAACATCGCGGTGGAATCCGGCTCCGAATACGCCCAACACAACATCATTAAGAAGAACTGCAACCTGACCCGCGCCCGCGAGGTGGTCGACTATCTGCGGGAACGCAACATCATTACCCGGTGCTACTTCATCGGCGGCTTTCCCGGCGAGACCCGGGAGATGCTGGATGAGACCCGAGAATACGCGAAGACCATCAACAGTGACTGGTGCACCTTCGGGGTCGCGGCCCCCTTGCGCGGATCGGAAATGTACAGCCAGTTCCTGGAGCGCGGGTACATCAATGACGACATGGAAAGTTGGTCTTCGGCCTTTTACCAGGAACGCATGTTCGACACCCCGGAGATCGGCGCCGAAGAGATCAAGGATTTCTTCTACGGCACGAACATCGAAGTCAACTTCGTCAACAACACCAACCTTCTGGACGGTAAATTCGCCCGGGCGAAGCAGATATTCGAGGGGATCATCGCCGGTTACCCCTATCACATCTTCGCCTGGCATTGCCTGATGCAAGCGCACGAAGGTCTCCAGGAACATGACGAGGCCCGTGCCGCCCGCGAAAAGATCGTCGACCTCATCATGACCAATTCAAGCGCGGAAAAGCTGTACCGCAAGTACGGTCACCTGATGCCCGATGTCACGGTCGAGGGGATTTCCCCCGATCATGCGATGGAGGTCAGCGTCACTGATCTGGACACGCCGATCATGAACGAAAGCGACATGCGTGTGCCGCCGATCATGATGAACACAGGCTGACGAGAAAGAACTGTCTACCATCAAAGGGCCGCGTCTTCGGACAGCGGCCCTTTTTATCGACCGCATCCGATCACTTCGGGACGGGAACGTCGATGGTCGGATCCGTGAACGCGGACACCACCGTGCCGACTGTGCGCTCAAGCACCGCAGAATACAGACAGCCCATTCCCGACGGCGTGCGGGTCATCAAGCCCCCTCCGCCCTGCCAATCCTGTTGAATGGCGCGGAACCCGCTCAGAAGATTCAACAAAAGGACATGGTGGAACGCAATAACGCTCGACGTGGCTAGAACGTCCCGGACCGCCGCGAAATCAAGCGCTTGCTGGACCTCCGTATCCAATCCGTCGATAAACGCCAGATCCACGGGACCGTCCAGATGGTCGTTGACGGCACCCGCCACGTCGCCGGGTGAAGCGCCTTCGACCACAGTCACGTTCAAGCCTGCATCCCGGGCGATACGGCGCGTCAGATCAATCCCCATGGCAACCTCACCGCCCAACGACAGGTTATCCAGCGCCACGACCCGCGCGCCGGGAAAGATCAGACCCAGGCCCAAGGTGCTCCATCCGAAGGCGCTGCCGATGATGAGGATATTGCGAGGCTGAAAGACCCGCGCCAGACATTCGAAAAAATACAGTTCCGTCACCGCGATGCCTTGACCGATGTCGCAGTACTCAGGCGCTGCCGGATCGCCCGTGAACAGGGTCGCCAATTCCGTGTCCTTGCGAAGGTCGTGATTGCGGTTCTCGATCCCGACCATCACGTCAAAGCCCTGCGCCTGGTAAAGCGCGATCAGTCGCTGGAACAAAGGGGCTTCCGGCCCGCCCGCGGCCGGACCGTCGACGGCCCAGGGCCCCGCCCCCGCAAACGCCCGGATGACGGACAGCGCCCGCGGCGGCAATGCCGCGCCGGCCAGAACCCCGGCACATCCGCTGGTCCGCCACAACGCGACCGTCTCACCCGGCCATGTCCGCGCGGCCGCGTCAAAGGCCGGCCAATGTCCGTCCCTGGCCGCGTTCCAGACGATCACCGTCGGCCAGGCGTCGCCGCAGCTGCCAAGCAGGCCGATTTCCACCTCCAGCACCTCCGCGTCGGCCGGTCCCGAGATCACGATCAGGTCGGCCACACCGATCTCTTCCTGTCCACCCAGCGTCGCGTGGGGAAAAAGCCGCCGCAAGCAGGCCACATTCCAACCGAAGTCATCCGACCGTACGACGATCCGCCGCGGTGCGAAATTTTGGGACAGGGTCTCGAAAAACATAATGTCGTAGAGCGAAAATCCGACCCCGTCCGCAACGGGTTGTCCCTCCTTAAAACCGACGGCATGATCGGCCAAGCCGCGTTCGGCCACCGGTAGAAGCCCCGCCGGCACACCCAGCCGGACCGTGACGCCGGCGGCTGAGAATTCGTCCTCGACATCCGTCCAGAGAACCGCACCATTGGTCATCGTCCACCCCTATCCTCTTCCAGGCGCAAGTCGGACATATACAGTCCGTTCGCCGTCGCGGGCCCATGATGATCCACCACAACCCTAAATTTTCCCTTACACGAATTGGAAAGGAATTGCGGGTAGGGTATGACACCATTCCGTACCACCTGAGGACATCCAATGACGGAAAATGCCGCAGAAATCCTGAGAACCAGATTTGTCGAAAGCCGCAACGCGGTCTTGCTTTCGGTATCTGACGGACAGGACTTCACCTATGGCCAAATTTACGCCAACGCCAGGGCGCTTGCTGATCGGTGGCGCGCCGAGGGCTTGGCAAAAGGCGATACGGTCGCTTTTCTTCTGCCCAACTGCCCGGGCTATCTCACGTCGTATCTGGCCTGCATCATCGGCGGCTATGTCGCTAACCCGATCGTCCCGGAATTGGCGGAGACCAGCGTCCAGTTCATTTCCGAACTGGCCAAACCCAAGCTTTTGTTGCGCGAACCACCGGAACTGGACGCCGACCTGGCGGCGCCCTCGGACGCCGACATCCGGTTCGAGAGCGAGGACGACAAGCCGTTTCTCAACATCTTCACGTCCGGCACCACGGGCAATCCCAAGGGCATTTGCCACAGCCTCGGCGGGATCATCCATAACGCCGCCTCGTTCGCGCGCCTGTCAGGAATGGGCACGGACACGCGCCTCTACCACATCCTGCCCATGGCCTATATGGCGGGCTTCCAGAATACCATGCTCTGCCCCCTTCTCGCCGGCGGAACGATCGTGCTGGGTCCGGTGTTTTCTCCCGCCAGCGCGGTCACCTTCTGGCAGCGCCCCGTGTCCGCGCGGGCCAATTTCCTGACCCTGACGCCGACCATCGCATCCGCCCTAAGCCGCCTGGGTGCGCGCAACATCGAAGCCTCGCGGAAGGCCGCCTCTTTGCTGGTTTCGGTGCAATGCACCGCCGGGCAACTGACCCACGGCATTCGCCAGCAGTTCCTTGAAGTGTTCGGGATTCCCCTACAGGATTGCTACGGCGTCACCGAGCTTGGCGGCCCCTTCACCCTGCAGTCCCGCGAAGACGCCGCGATCGAAGACAACGTGGGCCGTCCCCTGCCAGAACTTGAAATTTCCATTCTTTCCGGCACCGCGTCTGAAGGCGAACTGTGGATCAAGACACCCGCCATCATGCTTGGATACCTGGACCGCGAAGGATTGGATCCTCCGCTGTTGTCGGACGGGTTCGTCGCGACAGGCGACATCGCCACCTTTGAGAACGGCAAGCTGACGATCACCGGGCGCCTCAAGGACATGATCATTAAAGGCGGCATCAATATTGCGCCGCGCGCGCTTGAGAATGTCATCAGCGATCTGCCCGAGGTTGAAGACGTCGCCGTCATCGGTGTCGATCACGAATTCTGGGGCGAAGTGATCGTCGCCTGCGTGACTGCCAAGGACAGCAATTCAAAGAGCGCCCTGAAGCTGGCCATCCAAAACCATTGCACCAAAAACCTAGCGTCCATCCATCGTCCGGACATGACCCTGATCGTCGATGACTTCCCCCGTGCGATGAACGGAAAAATCCAGAAACACGCCCTGCGCGATCGCGTCCTGGCCGAATTGTCGGCCCAGCCGCCGGCCTGAGCTGAGCGCCTGGCCTTTGCGCTGCAAACACGGAGACCTATGGTGAGTTCCAAACCCTGGCTAACCAGCTACCTGAACGAACGCAGCAACGGCACGGTTCTTGGCGAGAAAGATAATTTCATCGCCGCTGGTGTCATCAACTCGTTCGGTATCGTTGAACTGATCCTCGCCATTGAGACGGAATTTTCGATCAGCCTGACAGAAGACATGTTCCAGCATGCCGACGTGTTTACGATCAACGGCCTGTCCGAACTGATCGATCGCCAGGCCGCCACCGGCTGACGCGCAGATTCTTACGGCTCGACCTGCTGCTCGGCGGGAACAGCCGCCTTCTCGGCCTCAAGACCGCCTTCGGCGACCCATTTCCGCAGGCCTTCACGCCCATTTTCGACAATAAGAGCGTATGCGTCTTCCGTGACCAGGTCCATGGTCATCCGGTTGACGTCGTTCATCGAGAGAGCCTCCACCAGCACCCCACCCTCGCGCGCCGGACGCCGTTTCAAACCGACCGCCTCCAACCGCCGGTCCACCTCGGTGCCCAGAAAATCATGGGGACAGCCCAATGGGCGGACGTACATGGTTTCCGAACAAGGCCCGACCTCGCGACCGTCGTCGAACAACGTTCCCAAGAACCGCTTGAAATAGCGGTAGGGCACACGTGCCTTTTCTTCGGCGAAGTGAAAGTAGGAACACGACAGCAGAACGCTGACGCCCAGTGAAATATAAGTCGTGTTGTTGGCCTCGAACCATCCCATGGCGCTGTCCGACCCCCAGGACGTGGTGCACGGCAAGGCAAGAAGTTCTTCCGCACGCGGCCCGGCAACGGCATAACTGTTCATCGGCTGCGCCATACGCCGCACGTCAGGATGGGCCATGAACGTTTCAGCTATAACACCGGTCGTCGCCCTGGTCCGCACCAGGTCGAAGGTTTGGGTTCTTGGGAACTCGAAGGCATAGGTGGGAAATACGACCGTGAGACCGTCTTGGGCCCAGGCCAGCATCCTGTCGACAATGCGCGCCGGCAGATCCTCGGGCGCGCCTTCGATGTGCCGGAGAATCCCCCACAAGCCGCTGTGAATCACCACGGAGTTGGTGCCGTCTGGAATCAGGCCCAAAAGGTCGCGTTCAAGATCGTCCAGGGTCATGGCGTGGGTCGGCAGCAGGCCAGCACCGGGCCTTATACGAACAAATCGTAATCGGCGACGGTGTCGTAATCCGAACCGGAGATCATTTCTTCCATGACCAGATTAGAGCGGTGTCGGATGCAGTGGAAACGGCAATCCTTGGACGGGTCGGTGGCGTCCATGACGGCTTGGCGCTTGGCGCTTTCCCAAATTTCCGAAAACGACTGGGTCGTCGCGTCGCCAATGGCCTTCTTCGGCATGCCTCGGAAATAGGGGCACACATAGGCACCGGAAGGCGTCACCAGGGTGCGCATCTCGGACACCACGCAACGATGGTAATCCTTGGGCTGCACCAGAGGTTCATTGTTGAGAACATACTCCAAGGTCGCCGGGGTGACGACGCGGAAGTTTTCATCTGCCAGGGTCCGCGCCTGATCGATCAGGCGGCGGGCGTTGGCCAAATGATCTTCTGGCTGCCCGATCAGATAATGGTCGAAATCGTAGGATGGCTTGACCTCGAAGTAATCGCAGCCGATCTCCTTGGCCAGCACGCCGGCCTGATAGATTTCGTCGAAGTTGGAGCGCAGAACCTTGCGGTCCCGGTCGAAGTCGGACAGCATCAAGAACGAGTAGCCGAGCTTGCCGGTTTTACGCTTGGCGAGTTCCCGCATGTTGTCGATGACTTCGTCGAACTTGGAAATCCCGTTGGGGCTCGGCCGGAAATGCTGGAAGGTTTCCGGCGTCCCCGCATCGACGGAAACCCGGACCCACTTCGTATGCTGGGCCAGAACGTCCATGTGACGATCGATCAGGGTTCCGTTTGTGGTGACCCCGACGTGCACTCCATGGGTGCCGAAATAATCGATGATCCAGCCGGTTTCCTTATGCGCCAGCGGCTCGCCGCCACCGATAAGGATCACGGCCTTGACCCCCGCCTCGACGATTTCCTGCGCCAGTTCCCGCAGGCGCTGACGTTCGAAGCCGCCCTGGTTTAACAGGTCTTTTGAGATGCAGTCCGGACAAACCAGATTACAGGCCGACGTGGGGTCCAGTTCAACCACCCAGGGAGCCTTAGACTTACCATCCGTCTTGATCTGCCGGATCCGTTTGACCACGGATTCCTGCAGCAGCTTGCGCCGGAGATTCAATTCCTCGCCCAACTTGGGGTCATCACCGATGACGAGGGCATCGTCTTCGGCGAGAGGGTCTTCCAATTTGTCGGTCGCGGTTTCCAACATCGGTAAAGTTCTTTCCTGATCTGGCGTGATTCGCACGGCGCCTAAATGCCGGAAGACGTGTCGTAGGCAGCGCGGTCGACGGCCGTAAACGCAAGTATGTACGCATACAGTTTGCGTCGATCTGCTAAATAATTTGTTAAGTTTGCTACGCCAATTGAATCGCCGGATAGCGAACGCCCGTTGCCCCCCAACAGCCGCCTCAACACGGACCGACCCGCTCCGCGGATCACAAACAACCTACGATACATTCTGTCCTCGTGTTTGCGTTTACGATGATTCCCCGCTGTTCTCGCGGACCATCATTCATCAAGCCTTAGCAGAAATCCGTAGATTTGGAAAGTTTCCAATCTGCGGCACGCGGGTCAGCGTCGGCGGAACGTCTAAAGAACGCCGGCCTGACGCTTGAACGGTTCGATGAAGTTCCCAAGGATCTTGTCCTGAATCCGCATGGCGCGCAGACCGTTGCGGAAATCGCTGGGGCACGTCGCCCGGCCGAGCAGGTGGTCGGTCGCTGCCTGCAGGATCGGCTGATGGAAATGCGCCGGATTCTTCGCTTCGACCATTTGGATGCCGTCCGTCTTGGTTTCCAGTTCCAGAGGTTCTTCGTCAAAGAAGCTGAAGCGAACGGCGCCTTCGGTGCCGACGATCTCCATACGGTCAACGTTGGTACCAGCGACGTAGCACCATTGCCCCGTGCCGTGCGCGCCGCCTTCACACAGGAAACTGGCGGAAACCGTATCCTCGGCAGCGTAGAGGCCGCCCTTGTTCTCGGCCCTGCCTTCGACCTCGACAATCGGCCCGAGGATGTAGTCGACCATGTCCAGCATGTGGGTGCCCATATCGATGAAATTGCCGCCGCCGCCGACTTCGGGATCAAAGCGCCAGGGGATGTTACCCGAAGCCGCCATCTCTTCCGTGACCGGCGCCACCGGATGGGATTCGGGACGCAGGGTGTGCTGAATATGCACGAACCGGGGGGTGCCGATACGGCCTTCGTCGACCCATTTCTTGACCTTCAAGAAGCGCGGCAAGGGCCGGCGGTAATAGGCCACCAGAAGCGGCACGCCGGCCTTATCGCAGATGTCGGCCATCGCCTCGGCCTCGCTCAGCCAACGGCCCATGGGCTTTTCCGTCAGCACCGGCTTGCCCGCCTTGGCGACCATTTCCGTGTAAATGTGATGGGAATCCGGTGGCGTCGCGATATAGATCGCATCGATTTCCGGGTCGTTAATCATCTTCTCCGCATCTGTCGTCCAACTCGGGACCTCATGACGGGCAGCGTAGTCGGCGACTTCATTGTCCGAGCGCGACATCACCACCATCAACTTGGCACCATCAACCGCCTTGAAGGCCGGCGCACCGCTTTTTTCTTCGGTCACGTCGCCGCAACCGATCATGCCCCAACGGATTTCTTTGCTCATTCTCGTTTCCTTTTGGCTTTTCTTGGCGTCTGCGCCGATTGGCGCATCTTCTCTACAGCCTATGTAAAAATCAACAACCCAAAGCTGCTGTCAGCTCCGCTTAATCAGGCCCCTCGCCAGCGTCGGATTACGACGATCGCGCGCGATGCAGAGATCAGCGCCAAGCCTTGTTCAGCCGTCGCAAGCAGTCAGCAGACCGGCCTTGAGAAACTGTTCGACGCATTCGTTGAATGCGAAGATCGGCATTTCGCAGCGCTCGGCGATTTCCAATAAGTCCTGTTTGCCGTCGGCATGGGGGATAATTGCGTAATAGGCATCGCCGATGATCGAGGCGCGCCCGCCGACCCCGGCGCCATGCTGATAGGGATAGACACCATGCCGGGACATAAACGGCGAGGCCGTATAGGTGCCACGGTAGACATGCGTGCGCTCGATCGTCATCAGCGCGACCCAGCCAGTCAGCAGCGTTTCAAACAGATTGTCCGCGCTAACCAAAGAAAGGTCGTCGGCCGATGAATGGTATTCGGCATAGCCGCCAGGCCGGGATCCGGCGCGCGAAATGTTGGCCGTCGGCACATCGACGCCGATGGAATTGAAGTGGCAAGCGTCGGTGCCGTAGATGTTGAACGGCCGGCTGACGATCTCGCCGGTCACCAGTTTCATGGCGTGGTGGAAAGCGCGGTCGATTATCGTGCCGTCGGCCTTGGTCCGGTCAATGCCGACGGGTTTGTCGTCGCCGCAAATGCCAAACTGATAGCCGCCAACGGTTTTAGCAATGCGATCCGGGTACTTGGCGATGTAGGTCATCGCCCCGATGGTCTCCGGCCACAGGGCCAAGCGGTAGGAATAATGCCGCTTCGGCAATTTCTGAAGCAGGCGGAAAAGTTCAACCGCGACGACCACGCCGGACAGGTTGTCGTTGGCGCCGAGGGGATGGCACAAGTAGCTTGAGATCAGGATCTCTTCCTCGACCTCGCCGGGCAAGTACATCTCACCGATGCGCAGCACGCCGTCATATAGTTCGGTATCGATTTTGACCTTGTAGCGACCGGGCTTCATGCGCTGAAGACGGTTGTGCGGGCAGGAAAACCCCCAGGCGTCCCGGTAATAGGACTGCCGCATCGGAAATACGTCGGGCAGGTTCGGGTCCGTGGTTACGTGCTGCAGCAGCTCGTCCCGGTCGACCTCGCCTTCAAACGGTCGGCTATAGATCCACACGGCATACGGATGTTCTGCAAAATCGATGATGCGATTGCCGTCAGGATCCTCGACCCAGGCTTCGTTGACCTTGAATTCCTGAGGGATGGTCCAATCGAGAACCTGTTCGCCGGTCGCAAACTCCGCCACCGAAATCGGAATCCGATCCTTGATGATGTCCAGCGACTGCTTGAATCCCGGCCCCAACAGGGACCGGTAGACGGGAAACAGGGTTTCCATCAAGTTCCACAGCGACTCTCTCTCGGCCTCGCCCGGTAGGATCAAGTCCGGGAACAGAGAAGCCCCCCGTTCATCGGCCAGTTCGGCGGACAGTTTCACAGGCGTGGACGCGATGGCGTCGACCTTCTCCAACGAATGCATCAAAAGTGCGTCCCGAAATTCAAGAGCTGAGGTTGGATTCTACCATCGCGCGTTCCGATTTAAGAAACCGTGAATGATGCGGCGAAACCTCCGCTGACAGCACATCTGGCATCAATCGAATGTTAAGCGTTGGCAACTAGTTTGGGGTCAGCTAAAGGCACCATCGCCAATTCCCCATATCAGGAGTACGGGCGTGTTCCCGACACTCGATAGCACTTTGATCATCGCCGAAATCGGCAACAACCACGAAGGCAGTATAGTCGTTGCCCGCGAACTGATCGTACGCGCCGCCGAAACAGGCGTCGACGCGGTCAAATTCCAGACCTTCGTCCCGGAACACTACTGTTCCGTCCGCGACACCGCGCGCATGGAAACCCTGAACCGCTTTCGGCTGACCTATGACCAGTTCGCCGAGCTTGCCGAGTTTGCCAGGTCCAAAGGCTTGATGTTCCTGTCCACGCCGTTCGACCTGAAAAGCGCCGCGTTCCTGGGCACCATTGTCGATGCCATCAAAATCGCGTCGGGCGACAACACCTTCTATCCATTAATCCGCGAAGCGGCGAAAACGGGCAAACCCTTGATCATTTCTACGGGCCTGGCCGACCGCGAGGACATGACCAAGGCAGTTGCCTGCGCCCAGGACACCTGGATCCGGCAAGGAACGACGGGCGACCTCGCCCTCCTGCACTGCGTCGCCAGTTACCCGGTGCCCACAGGCCAAGCCAACCTGGCGGCGATCCGTACCATGATCGACACCTTCCCGGACCTGCCCATCGGTTATTCCGACCATACCATCGGCCCGGAAGCCGCTGTCCTGGCCGTGGCTCTGGGCGCGCAGATCATCGAAAAGCATTTCACGCTCGACACCGCGTTCTCGGATTTCCGAGACCACCAGTTGTCCGCAGACCCAACGGCTCTTGCGGCCCTTGTCCAGGCGGTGCGCGCGACCGAAACGATGCTGGGTGACGGCATCCTCGGCGCCATGCCATGCGAAGGGCCCATGCTGCCGGCGGTGCGTCGTTCCGTGGTCGCCGCCCGCGACCTTGCCGCGGGCGCCCCGGTTTCCGCTGTTGACATCACCTGGGTCCGCCCTGGCGGCGGGATTCCGCCGGGCGGCGAGGATCAGGTCATCGGACGACGGTTACGGCAAGCGGTCGCGCAAGGTGATATGATCAAGCCAGAATACTTGGATTGATCGCATGCGCATCGCCATTCTCACCACGCAGACACCCCACCACGCCCGCTACGTCCAAGCCATGGACGATGCCCATGACGTCGCGGGCGTTTTGCTGGAAACCACCGCCGCGGCCGCCCCGTTCGACACGGCACATCCGTTCGAACAAGCCCGTGACGCCTTCGAATGCGAGACTTGGTTCCTGGGGAAAGAACCCATCATTGCAGACCTAGCACCGACCCGGTCATTCTCCTCGCTCAGCCATCCCGACGCGGCGAAAGCCCTGGCCGACATGCAGGCCGATGTCGCCGTCGTGTTCGGCACGGGCAAACTGGCCGGCCCGATCCTCAATGTCTTGCCGCATCGCCTACTCAATCTCCATGGAGGCGACCCGCAGGACTACCGTGGCCTCGACACGCATCTTTGGGCTGTCTACCACAGTGACTTCGGCGCCATCGTCAGTTGCCTGCATTTTGTCGAGCCGGACTTGGATACCGGCGCCGTTCTTGAGGTCAAAACCGTGCCCTTGCGCAAGGGTATGGAACTCCACGAACTGCGCCACGCCAATACGGAAACCTGCATCGACATCACCCATACCGCCTTGCGAGGCTTCGAACCGGGCAACATGCTGCGGGTCACGCCCCAGCAGCGGCGCGGCCGCTACTATTCGTTCATGCCGGCGGTTCTCAAGGAGATCTGCGTGACCAAGTTCCGCCGCCATGCGGAGACTCTGCCGTGACATGGGCCGCGCGCCTCAGCAAGAGCGAGCTTGCCATCTATCTGTTCCACGGCGTTATCGACGGCGGCGCCTATCGCGTGCGCAATTACAACCGCAAGCACTTGGCGGCGGCCGAGTTCACCGCGATCATCGATGACCTAGCAGCCAACGGAACACCGCTGTCCCTTGACCAGGTGATCAGCCTGCAGCGCGAAGACCGTCCCTTTCCGCCCAACGCCTTCGCCGTGACCTTCGACGACGGCTTTGAAAACAACCTGACCGTGGCGGCGCCGATCCTCGCGGACCGCGGCATCCCCGCGACCTTTTACGTGACCACGGATTTCATCGACCGCAACCGCATGTCCTGGATCGACCGCATCGAATGGGCGTTCGAAACAGCTTTGGCCGACGGCCGGACCATAAGCGTTCGCCTGCCCTGGTCCGATGTGCCGGCGACGCCGACGGACGCTGATGCGGTGATCGGTGTTTTGAAGGACGTCCGGGCCAATGTGAAGACCGACCCAAGCCTAGATGGCGACGCCCTGGCCACGGATATTCAGCGCCAGATAGGGTTCGACGAAACCTGGTCCGGCAATGATCCGCTCGACCGAAAGATGACCTGGGATCAGGTACGGGAATTGGATGCCCACGACCTGTTCCGGGTCGGCGGGCATTCCCACGAACACGGCATCCTGGCGTTTCTGACACCGGACCGACTGGCGGCGGAACTGGATCTGTCGCTCGACCTTCTGGAGCGCAAGGCCGGGATCGGGCCGACCCATTATTCTTATCCCGAGGGCCTGGCCCATTGCTATTCGGACGCCGTGATCGACGCCCTGAAGGCACGCGGCGTGATGTGCTGCCCGACCGCCGAGGACGGGGGCAACCCGCCCGGCACGGACCTATTCCGCCTTAAACGCTTCATGGTCATGTGAGCCGGACGGGAACATGTGCGGAATTGCAGGAACCCTCGGCCCGACCGTGCCGGACACCGGCCGTATCGCCAGCGCCCTTTCGACCATGGCGCGGCGCGGCCCCGATGCTTCGGGCCACCGCGTTCTGGACCTGGGCGCGCAGAAGGCGGCGCTGTTGCATACGCGGCTTTCGGTCATCGACCTGGACGCGCGCGCCGACCAGCCGTTCGAGCGGGACGGGCTGGTTATTTCCTACAACGGTGAAATCTACAACTACCTGGAGGTAAAGGCCGATCTGGAAGCCCTGGGCCACCGGTTCAAAACGGCCTCCGACACGGAAGTCCTGGTCGCGGCTTGGCGGCAGTGGGGGCCGGATGCCCTGGACCGTCTGGAAGGCATGTGGGCCTTCGCCATCGTCGATACCCAAGCAGGTACGCTGACATTGTGCCGCGACCGGTTCGGGGAAAAGCCGCTGTACCTTTGGCCGCGGGGCGGTGTCCTGCATTTCGCGTCCGAGATCAAGACCCTGGCGGCCCTCGCCGGGGAAGCCCCGCCGGTCAACCAGACCCAGGTCCTGCGTTATCTGACGCTCGGCTACAAATCGCTCTATAAATCCGGCGACACCTTCTTCGACGGGGTATTTGAATTGCCGCCGTCGACTTATCTGACGCTCTCCTCTCCCGCTCTGTCGCGACCGGAATTCTACTGGCAACTCAAGCATATCCCCCGGCCCATGTCGGCGGCGGACGCCCTGGAGGAAGCCCGCGAACGGCTTTTTCGTTCGGTCGAGCTGCGGCTGCGGGCCGACGTGCCGGTGGCGTTCTGCCTGTCCGGCGGCGTCGATTCCGCGACCCTTGCCGCCATCGCTGCGAAAAAGCTGGGGGCGGACATCCATTGTTTTTCGATCATCGACGCCGACGAACGCTACAACGAAAGCGACAACATCACCGCCATGGTCGAGGCCCTCGGCTGTGACCATCACGTAACGCGCACGTCGACCGAGGGCTTCTTCGCGCGCATGGAAGACATCGTCGCCTATCACGACGCGCCCGTGGCGACCATCAGCTACTACGTCCATTCGTTCCTGTCGGAAGCGATCCACGACGCCGGCTACAAGGTCGCCGTCTCAGGCACCGGGGCCGATGAAATCTACACCGGCTACTACGATCATTATTCCATGTGGCTGGCGCAGATGTGGCGGCGCTCGCAAATCGATTCCACGGTCGATTTCGAAACCCTGCTGACCGATTGGAAGGGCGGTTTCGGGGCCCATGTGCAGAACCCGCTGTTGCAGGATCCCATGACCTTCGTCCGTGATCCGGGCCAGCGTGGGCATATCACGCTCGACCAGGATTTCTTTGAAAGCCTGCTTGCCACGCCCTTCCATGAGGATTTCGAGGAAACGGAATTCACCCGGGAGCTTCTGCGCAACCGCATGATGAACGAGTTGTTCGCGGAATCGATCCCCGTCATCCTTCACGAAGACGACTGCAACTCCATGCGCTGGTCGGTGGAGAACCGTTCTCCCTTCCTGGACCGCAACTTGGCCGAATTCCTATACAGCGTGCCGTCCGAATACCTGATCGGCGACGGCTTCGCCAAGCTCCTCCTGCGCCAGTCCGGCCAGGGATTGGTGCCGGATCAAGTGCGGCTGGACAAGCGCAAACGCGGATTCAACGCCTCGATTAACTCGCTCGTCGACCGAAATGACCCGGATACCCGCGACCGCCTGCTTGCCCCCGGGCCGATCTTCGACCTGATCGACCGGAGCAAGTTCGAAGGGTTCCTGAACCAGGATATGACCTCCAACAGCTTTTCAAAATTCTTGTTCAGCTTTATTTCCGCGCGTATTTTCCTTGATCAACAACTCCTTGAAAGCCAATGAACTTTTTTATCAAGACCCCCATGGAGCACCGGCCGTGACCAAGGTTATCGGCGTCATTCAGGCGCGCCTGACCTCGATCCGTCTGGCGCAGAAGGCAATCTTGCCGCTGGTGGGCCGCCCGGTCATGCATCACCTGTTCGACCGGGCATTGAGAATTAAGGGGATCGATGATCTTGTCCTCGCCATTCCAACGGGTGAAGCCAACGACCCCCTGGTGGCGGCGACGGAAGCCTACCCCCACCCGATCAAGGTGGTGCGCGGGCCGGACGACGATCTAACTACGCGATTTCTGATGGCCGCAGACCTGACTGGCGCCGATGTTCTGGTGCGCATGTGGGGCGATTGTCCGGTCACCGACCCGGGCTTGGCCGACGGGTTGCTGCAAGCATTTACCGAAGCGGGCGTCAGCTGGGCGGACTATCCCAACAACTCCGGTTATCCTGAAGGGGTCGAGACCCACATTCTGCGGGTCGAGGCGCTGCGCCGGTTGGTGGCTGAAACCAGCGATGCGACGGACCGAGAGGGCATCATCGATTATTTCCGCCTGCATGCGGACAGGTTTCCGGCGCTTTCCATCTACCGCAAGCCGGACCGCAGCCATCTGAAATGCCTGCTCGACACCGAAGACGATTATCGCCGCATTACCAAAATTTTCGACATTCTGTACCCCGACAATCCCTCGTTCGGGATTTCGGAGCTTGAGGCACTCGCCGAGGAGCGGCCCGAACTGTTCGATTCCCAGCACACCACGGTTAAGGGAACCGGCGGATGACACTCCACGTCGCGGTGATTGGCTTGGGGGTTGGCGAACAGCATGCCCGCGCCTTTGCCTCGTCACCGAACGTGGAAGTGACCTGGCTTTACGACTTGGACGTCGCCAAATCCGAGCGGCTCGCCCACGAACTGGGCCAAGGCCGGGTAGCGGATAATTACCAACAGATTCTCGACGACCCGCAGGTCGATGCCGTCTCCATCGCCACTTTCGACCACCTGCATTTCGACGGGGTCTGCCGGGCGTTCGGCGCCGGCAAGCATGTCTTCGTGGAAAAGCCATTGTGCCGGACAGCGGCGGAAGTTGATGAAATCGCCGCCCGCTGGGACAAGGCCGGCAGGCCGCATCTGCGCTCGAACCTGGTGCTGCGCGGTGCCCCCGTCTACGGTTGGCTGAAGAACGCCATCGCCGCCGGTGAGTTCGGCGAGATTTACGCCTTTGACGGCGACTATCTTTATGGCCGTCTGGAAAAGATCACAGAGGGTTGGCGCAAGGACGTGCCCGATTATTCCGTGATGGAAGGCGGCGGCGTGCATATCATCGACCTGATGCTGTGGCTGATGGGCGAAACACCGGCGGCCGTCTTCACGCTTGGATCAAAGATCGCGACCCAGGGCACCGGATTCCAATACGACGACTTCATGGCCGCCACCTTCACCTTCGCGTCCGGCGCCGTCGGCCGGATTACCGCTAATTTCGGCTGCGTCCATCCGCACCATCACGTGATCCGCCTGTTCGGAACGAAGGCGACCTTCATCTACGACGATCAGGGCCCGCGCCTGTTTCGCAGCCGCACGGACGGCGCGCGGGCGGAGAAACTCGACCTTGCCCCCCTGCCCGGCGGCAAGGGCGTGTTGATCCCCGATTTCATCCAAGCCATCCAGACGGGCGCCGACCCGGCCCCGGCAGCGGAACGGGAATTCGATTTGATCCGCGTCATCGCTGCCGCCGACGCGGCACATCGCGACGGATCGCCCCAGACCATCAGGCCCTACCCCCATTAGGACAGTAACCATGACTAAACTGGACATTCCCTTCGGCAGACCCTGGATCGAAGACCTAGAGCGCGACGCGGTGATGGAGGTGCTGTCCGGGCATATCCTGACCCACGGCCCCAACTGCCACGCCTTCGAAAAGGGCTTCGCCAAGATGATGGGCGGCGGCCATGCGGTTTCGACATCAAGCTGCATGGCGTCCCTGCATCTGTCGTGGATGGACTTGGGCGTCGGCCCCGGCGACGAGGTTCTGTTGCCGGCCATGACTCATGTCGCGACGGCCCATGCGGTAGCGCTGACCGGCGCCACGCCCGTGTTCGTGGACAGCGAACTGACCTCCGGCAACATGGACCTGGACGACATGGCGGCGAAGGTCACGGCCAAGACCAAGGCCATCGGCATCGTCCATTACGTCGGCATCCCCATCGACATGGTGAAGGTCATGGCGCTGGCGGAAAAACACGGCCTGAAAGTGGTGGAGGATTGCGCGCTGGCGGTTGAGGCGCGGATCGACGGCACCCATGTCGGCCTGTTCGGGCATACGGGCTGCTATTCCTTCTATCCAGTCAAGCACATCACTTGCGGCGAAGGCGGCATGCTTGTCTCCAAAGACCCGGAAACGGTGAAGCGCATCGGCGAATTCCGCGCCTTCAATTATGATCGCTCGGGCCCCGGGCCCAAGGTGCCGGGGCTCTACGACGTCAAGGGCCTGGGCATGAACTACCGCATGTCGGAAATGCAGGCGGCCCTCGGCCGCGTGCAACTGACCCGCCTGCCCGACATCATGCGCATCCGCGAGGCCAACTTCCGTGCGTTGCAGAAAGGCCTGAACGCCATCGATGGCGTGCGCGTGCTGGACAGCGGCGAGGACCGCCTGAAATCCAGCTTCTACTGTGTCACCATGCTTCTGGAAGGCGACCTGGCGGCCAAGCGTAATGATATTGCGCTGGCATTGAATGAACGAGGGATCGGCACTTCGATTTATTACCCGCACCCCATCGGACGCCTGCGCTACTACCGGGACAAATTCGGTTACGACGCGAACGGCTTCCCGGGGGCGACGGCGATCGCCGACAACGCCATCGCCTTGCCCTGCGGCCCGCACCTAGGTGTCAAGGACATGGAAGATATCGCAGGCTGCATGGCCGAAACCGCGGCCCGGCTTTAAGAGCCGACACAGTCCTTCAGCGCGGCCAGCATTTCCCCGACCACAACATCCCATTGCCCCCGTTCGCGACACGTGAACAGGCGAGCCGAGCCGTACCACGGCGAAGGTACGGGATTTTCCGGATCGAGTTCGGGAAATATCCGCCAACGCCAATCCGGTACGCGGTAGGTCGGCAACCAGAAAGGACAATCCATGGCCCCCGCTAGGTTTGCCAGAGCGCTGTCGATCACGATCACCAAGTCCAGTTCCGCGATCAGAGCCGCCGATGCCCCCAAGGGATCGTCCGCCGCCATGATGGCATCCCCCAAATCGATCATGGCCGCACCTGCGGGAAGCGCCAAAATCTGATCCCTTCCATGGGTGACTTGCAATGAATGAAAGGCGACCCCGGCGACACGAAGATCCCGGTCCTCCAGCAGCGGCTGCAGAGCCACGAGCGGAATGGAGCGTTCAAAATCCCGCGCATGGTCGGGATTACCCTGCCAGCACAATCCGACCGAAAAGTGTCCCTCAAGGCGGTCTCGCCAAACTTCCCGTGCCTGCACATCGGCGAACACATAGGGCGGCTTTGGTATTGTCGCCGCCTCAGCACCGAACAGACGCGGCAGACAGAACATATTGACCCGGGCATCGCAGTCGGGAAGGGGGGCGTTCAGTTCCCGCACCTCGGCTTCAGGGTACAGCCGCCGCCAGAACGCAGCCGTCCCCTCGTTGGCGTGGAAATGCAGCTTGCCCACGCGCGCTGCGACCCAGGGCATGAAACGGGCAAGCAGGATGGCATCGCCAATCCCCAGATCCGAGAACACCAGCAGGCTGCCCCCGGGAAGTTCCTCGCCCGACCAATAGGGCGCATCCATCGTGGCGAACGGCCGATGGGTGTAATAGGGCAGTTCCAACCGATGCGCGAACATTTTCCAGGCGGATGCAAAATCTCCTTTCAAAAGCTCGAAACCGCCAACGCTGTGGGCTATCAGCGGATGGAGGGGAAGCTGACGGGCGAGCTGGCGGAACAGGGCCTCCGCCTCGAAAAACCGGCCTTCGTGCTGACATACCGTGGCCCGCACCAAGGCGGCCTTAAGGACCTGCGGGATATCAGGAAAATCGGTTACGAGCATGATCTGGTCATCGAAATTCTCAGTTTGCGAGACGCATGGCGACCATACAGCCCCAAGCCCACGGCCGGAAAAGCAATTTCTGCCGCAAAGCCCCGTGTGACGCGGGTCATATCCGCCGCATAGAGTTCATGCCACGGTTAACATACCTTTAAGGATTTAGGGTTAACGTGCTATCCTACGAGCCCGTGACCCAGCGTTGGAACGAAACAAGCGGGACTACCGCCTTTGTTCAGTGGTCGATACGTCTCCAAGAAACGGAGGCATCGGACTCAGAAAGAGGAGAACAATATGTCGATGGTTATGGCTCCCAAAGAAATCAGTTCTGCGTTACGCGGCGACCGTATCGCGTTAGTCGGCGGCGCCGGATTTATTGGTCATAATCTTGCATTGGGGTTGCGCGAGCAAGGTGCCGAGGTCCTGATCGTCGATAACCTCATGCAGAACAACCTGCTTGCAAACATCTCCGACAAGACAATCGACCCGTTTCGTCGCGAGCTGAATTTCAACTTCCTACGTCAGCGATTCGAAATGCTCCGCGACGCCGGGGTCGAGATTGCCAGCGCCGACGCGCGTTCCATGCTTGACCTGGAAAACGCGCTGTTGAAGTTCATGCCGTCAAAGATCGTTCATCTGGCCGCGATTTCCAGCGCCGTGGATGCCAAAAAAATGCCGGGGCACTGCTTCGATCTGCAACTCATCACTCTGCGCAACGTTCTGGAATACACCCAACTGCATCCGGACGTCGTCAACCGCGTGGTGTTCATGAGTTCCAGCACCGTCTACGGCGACTTCAAGACCCAGACGGTCGACGAGAATGTCCGCCCGCAGCCCTATGGCATCTACGCTAACACGAAATTCATGGGCGAACGTCTAGTCCGCACCTACAACGAACAGTACGGCCTGAACGTTGCCATCGTCCGGCCCTCGGCACTTTACGGTGAACGCTGTATCTCGCGCCGGGTCAGTCAAGCCTTCATCGAAAATGCTTTGATGGGAAAACCGCTGTTGCTTGAGGGCGGTGGCGACGGACGACTGGACTTTACCTATATCACCGACCTCGTGGACGGCATCGTCCGGTCCATCGCGGTCGAAATGGCGCCGCAATCGTCCAACACATTTAACATCACCTATGGCAACTCACGCTCCATTCTGGAACTCGCCAATATCGTCAAGGACGTCGTGCCTACGGCGGAACTTCAAGAAGTGCCACGCAACGAAATTAAACCCGTTCGCGGCACCTTATCGACGAACCGCGCTCGGGATGTCCTGGGCTTTGAAGCCAAATGGCCGCTCGAAACGGGATATCGCCGCTATTGCGAATGGTATGTCGAGCAATGGGAACGGGTCCAAGCTAAGATGGGGACCAATCTGTCCTAAGGGCAGGAACCGAAACCCTTCGGGCATTCTGCCCGCCTTGACCGACCGGAATCATGATCGGGATTGTAGATTACGGCCTCGGCAACCTGACATCGGTTGCCGGGGCCGTCTCCAAACTGGGATTTGAACCTCATATCACCTCGGACGCGGATACCCTCGCGGCATCCGACAAACTGATCCTGCCCGGTGTCGGTGCCTTTCCCGACGGCATGGCCAATTTGGCGAACCGCGGCCTGATCGATATCCTGGGCGACCTTGTCATCAAGCAGCGCAAGCCGATTTTGGGCATCTGCCTCGGCTTTCAACTTCTGGGGCTCAGCAGCGAAGAATTCGGCCATACACCGGGCCTGGGATGGATCGACGCCCCCGTGACCCGCCTTAAGCCCGCTGACACCGCACTGCGGGTCCCTCACGTGGGCTGGAACGACCTGACCCAGACCAAACCCGACTGCATCCTGTTCGACGGCATCGCCGATCAATCGCTGTTCTACTTCGTCCATACCTTCCACATGGAAACACCGCCCGACGAATCCCAGGTCGGCACCTGCGATTACGGAGGCGCGTTCACCGCGGCGGTCCAGAAAGGCAATGTGTTCGGCACCCAGTTCCACCCGGAAAAAAGTCAGCAGGCGGGCCTGACGCTGCTGGGCAATTTCCTGGAGAAGGCGTGATGCTGCGCAACCGCCTGATCACGGTCCTGACCTTTAACGACGGCACCCTGTTCCGCACCAAGCTGTTCGAACCGGATTACCGCTACACCCATAATTTCGTGGATTCCTGGTCCGTGGACGAAATCGTCATTCTGGACATTACCCGCGACCCCAATGCGGACAAGCGCGCGTTCTATGACGTGGTCACTCAGTTCGCCAAGGAATGCTTCGTGCCGCTTGCCGTCGGCGGCGGCATTCGCACCCTGGACGATGCGCGGCAGATGATGGCTGTGGGGGGCGATAAGGTCGTGGTCAATTCCGGCGCCGTCGAGCGCCCCAAGCTGATCACCGAAATTGCAGAAGCCTATGGCAGCCAATGCGCCGTCTTGTCTGTTGACGCACGCAAGTCCGAAACCTTGGACAGCGGCTACGAGGTGTTTTCCCACTTCGCCGGCCAGCCAACGGGGAAAGCGCCCGGAGATTGGGCGCTGGAGGGCGAAAAGCTGGGGGCGGGCGAGATCATGATTACATCCGTGGAACGGGACGGCTCGCTCCAGGGCTACGACCTTGCCCTCTGCCGCCAGGTGACCGAGGCGGTCACCGTGCCCGTCCTAGGCATGGCCGGGGCCGGGAACTGGAAACATTTCGTCGAAGGCGTGGAACAGGGCGGGCTATCGGCAGTATGTACGCAGAACATCTACCATTTCACGGAAACCTCGATCGCCAGCGCCAAGAAGTTCATGGAAAAGAAAGGTATTCCGGTCAGATTGTAGCCCCCGGAACGCTGGCCGCGACGGGGATTGCGGGGTCCGGGAACACGGGCCGTGAAATACTGGAAAGACATGGTCACATACTGCAAAACCTGCCTGATGCCGGATACCCGGCCGCGCATCGTTTTCGATGCAGACGGCGTGTGCAACGCCTGCCACACGGCGGCCGGCAAGGCGGCCATCGACTGGGACGCCCGGCGCGCGGAGTTCCTCGACTACGTTGAGCGCTTCCGTCCCGCGGACGGCCCTTACGACTGCATCGTGCCCTGGTCCGGTGGCAAGGATTCCAGCGCCATCGCCTGGAAACTGAAGTTCGAATTCGGCTTGAACCCGTTGCTCGTCACCTTTTCGCCGCTGATGCCCAGCGACGTTGCCGCCCATAACCGCGAGGAAATGCTGAAGGCCGGGTTCGATAACCTGATGATCCGCCCCAATCAGAAGGTTTCCAGTCACCTATCCCGCCGTTTCTTCGTCGAACGCGGCGACCCCAAGATTCACTGGAACGCGGGCGTCAATTCCGTGCCGGTCCAGGCGGCCGTCAACTACAACGTCCCTCTGATCTTTTATGCCGAACACGGTGAAAGCGAATACGGCGGGCGGGTGCTGTCCGAGGAGCACCGCAAGATCCGCGATTTCGCCGAGGTCCTGGAACATCAGATCGGCGATGACCCCTACAACTGGATGGACGACGTGGTCGATGAGAAAGACCTCGCCCCCTATCTTTATCCGGATATGGGCCGGGTCGAAGAAGTCGGCGTGAAGGCGCTCTATTTCGCCTATTTCTTCCGCTGGTCGATGAAGGAAAACTACGACTACATCAAGGATAAGATCGATTTCCGTTTGGCGGAGAACGGCCGCACGGACGGCACGTTCACCAATTTCGACAGCCTCGACGACAAGATCGACAACCTTTACTACCATATGCAGTTCATTAAGTTCGGCTTCGGCCGCGCCGTGCGCGACGCCTGCCGCATGATCCAGAACAACCAGATGACCCGCGACGAAGGCCTGGAACTGGCGCGCAAGTACGACGCCGAGTTCCCGGCCACCTACCATGACGAGCATCTGGACTACCTGTCTCTGACCGAAGCCGAATTCCAGGATACCCTCGATCAGCACCGCGACCCGAAGATCTGGGAACAGCGTGGCAACGAATGGGTTTTGAAGGCGCCTGTGCAATAGGCAGCGAATGGAGACCTGACTGATGCGCGACTATCCCTGCGACCTGTGCGGCAACGACGAGATGTCCGAAATCGCCTGCGCGCCGGCCTATATGGCCGGTCGGGACCTCCACGTATGCCGGTCCTGCGGCATGGTCCAGGTCGCCCATCGCAAGACGCCGGACGAAATCAAGGCTGCCTGGGCCGACGAGATGTACCGGGCGGATCAGAAAACGCGGCTGTCCGACACCACCTACACGGCGCGCATGCCGGCCGTCCACGCGCGCCAGACCTTCGCCATGGATTTCATCGACGAAGCCGTCTCGTTCCGCGGCAAAAGCGTCTGCGACCTGGGCGCCGGCGAGGGCGACTTCCTGGAAATGATCAAAGGCCCCGATTACGGTGCCCAGGAGGTCTTCGCCGTGGAGCCGTCCGCCGCCAACTGCCGCATGCTGGATGAACGGGGCATCGCCAATTTCTTCGGCATCGCCGAGGAATTCGTTGACCAGGCCGGTGGCCGCGCAAACAGCTTCGATATCGTCACCATCATCTGGACCTTGGAAAACTGCCATTCGGCAAGCGCCGTCATGGACGCCGCCTGGCGCCTGTGCAAGCCCGGCGGCCATGTCGCCGTAGCCACGGGTTCGCGCATCCTGGTGCCGTTCAAGAAGCCGCTGCAGTACTACATCGGCCCCAACGCCGATGTGCATCCCTATCATTTCTCCGCCCGCACCCTTGAGGGCTATCTGGCCCAGGCCGGCTTCCGTAAGACGAACGTCAACCGCTTCATTGATTCCGACTATCTGGTCATGGTCGGCGAAAAGACCGACCGCACGGCGACGCTTTCCTGGGAAGGCGACAATGCCACGGCCGTGCTCGGCTTTTTCGAACGCTGGGATAAGGAAACCCGGGGCTTCTACATGGAAGACGGACCTAACCCATGACCGCCGCCGGGGCCGCACCGACCGCAGCCCTCGATTGCCGGGAACAGACATTTGAGTCCGGAGTCGCGGGCGTGCCCGTGGCCAAGCTCAACCTTCCCGCCGATGCCGGGCCTCACATTGCCCATGACCTGACCGACCTGGAATCTTCCTGGCGTACAAACGGCACCTGGCTGGTGTCCTGCCGCATCCCTGCTGACCGCACCGACTTGGCCGAATTGCTTCAATCCACCGGCTTTCAGGCCGTCGAAACCTTAGTCACCTTTTTCCAGCCGGCCCGGCCCGCGCGAAACCTGACGGTGGATACCGGCCTTGCGCGGGTGAATGAAACCGATACCTGCATCGACTTGGCCCTATCAGCCTTCACCTACGATCGACTGCATCGGGATGCCCGCGTACCGCATGCCGTGGCCGACGCCATCCGCGCCGCCTGGGTGCGTAACGACATGGAGGGCCGCGCCGCGGCATCTCTGGTCGCGCGCATCGACGGTCGGATCGCCGGGTTCAACTTGTGCCTGAAGACCGGCCGTACCGCCGTCATCGATCTGATCGCCGTCGCCGCCGATTTCCGCCGCCGGGGCTTGGCCGGCCAGATGATCGAAGCCGCCTTCGCCCATTTCAGCGATACCATCGACGGCATCCGCGTCGGCACACAGGAAGACAACGTCGCCTCGGTCAAACTCTATGAACGCGCGGGATTCGCCCTTGAATCCCGTCAGGTAACGCTGCATTGGATTCATCCTGAGATAACGCCATGACAACAGGCATCGTCATCTTCGCACGGCTCGATTCCTCCCGCTTACCGGGCAAGGTGCTGATGCCGCTGGCGGGGGTTCCCATGCTGGACTGGACGATCCGCCGCTGCCGCGCAACGGGCGCACCGGTGACACTGGCAACCACCGACCGCGCCTTGGACGATCCCATCGCCGATTTCGCGGCGGCGGAAAACCTGTCTGTCTTTCGGGGTGACACGAACGACGTCCTGGGCCGGGCGCTGGCGGCCGCCCGATCGTTCGGCCTGGACACCCTGGTCCGCGTTTCCGGCGACAGCCCCTTCATCGACCCGTCCGTAATCACCGCGGTCATCCAGGTTCATGAACGGGAACGCCCGGACCTGACGACCAACGTCTTTCCCCGAACCTTCCCTCCCGGGATCAGCGCTGAAGCTGTGCCGCTGGCTACGCTCGAACGCCTGAATGCCGAGGTGCCGGAAGATCGCTACCGCGAACATGTGACGCTCTATGCCTATGAGACCCCGGACGCCTTCCGCATCGTTAACGTTCCGGCAAGCGGCACCGATTATACGGAAAAAGGTCACGCGGACCTGCATCTTGCGGTCGATACGCCGACTGATTTCACGCGCGCGGAGTGGATCGCCCGGCATCTGCCGTCGCGGGACGCGGGGCTTGAGGACATCGCCAGACTTGCGCGAGAACACGATCTGGCAAAAGAACATGGTATGAAATCTTCCGACGAAGGGACCCTGACATGAGCGAACTGGCGCTCCTTGGCGGCACACCGATGATTGAAGGCGATCTGCCGCCCTACCCGTCCATGGGAACGGCGGAACAGGACGCCGTGCGCGCGGTCGTCGCCTCGGGCTGCCTGTCCGGATTTTTCGGATCGCCCGGGCCGGAATTTCTGGGCGGGCCCAAGGTCCGCGAATTCGAGGCCGCCTGGGCCGCCCGCTTCGGCGCCAAGCATGCCGTCAGCGTCAATTCGAACACCTCCGGCCTGTTCGCGGCCATGGGGGCCATCGGCCTGAGCCCCGGCGACGAGGTCATCGTGCCGCCCTGGACCATGTCGGCGACCGTGGTCTCGCCCCTGATCTACGGCGGCATTCCGGTGTTCGCCGATATCGAGGACGAAACCTTCTGCATCGACCCGGAAAAGGTCGCGGCGCAGATCACGCCGAAAACCCGCGCCATCGTCGCCGTCAATCTGTTCGGCCATCCGGCGCGGCTTAAGGAATTGCGCGACCTTGCCGATGCCAAAGGCATTTACCTGATCGAGGACAACGCCCAAGCGCCGCTCGGCATGGAGAATGGCCGCCCCACAGGCACGGTCGGCCACATCGGCATCGCCAGCCTGAATTTTCATAAGCACATCCACACCGGCGAGGGCGGCGTCTGCGTGACCGACGACGACGATCTGGCGACCCGCCTACAGCTCATCCGGAACCACGCGGAAAACGCCGCCCAGCACGAAGGCGTCACCGACCTGATCAACATGGTCGGATTCAATTTCCGCATGACCGAGCTGTCTGCTGCCGTCGGCCTGATCCAGTTGGCCGACATCGACCGCCATGTGTCGATCCGCGAACGCCTGGCTCAGAAGCTTTCCGACGGCACCCGCGATCTGGCGGGTTGGACCGTGCCCGCCGTGCGCGACGGCTGCCGCCATAACTATTACGTCTGGTTGGTTCGGTATGACGAGGCCCAGGTCGGGGTCAGCCGCGAGCTGTTCTGCAAGGCGCTGAGCGCCGAGGGCTTCCCCAACTTCCCGGCCTATCTGCCGCCCTTGTACCGCCTGCCCCTGTTCAAACAGCGCACCGCCATCGGCCGCGAGGGCTGGCCCTTCACCCTGACCGATCGCAGCTACGAAGACGGCCAGTGCCCGGTGACGGAACGCCTGCACGAACAAGAAGCGATCCTGTTCGAACCCTGCACCTACGACGTGGACGACGCCCTGGCCGACAGAATGGTCGCGGCGATCCGCAAGGTTCACGCCCATCGGGCCGACCTGAACGCCGTGGGCAACAAGCTGGAAACCGGGGCCTAAGGCCATGACCAACCGGGCCACCCCGCATCTGCGACCGCGTGTCGTCGCCAGCATCGAGGCCCGCATGTCGGCGTCCCGCCTGCCGGGCAAGGTGCTGATGGACGTGGCCGGGGCCCCCGCCCTGGAACGCCTGGTGCGGCGCTTGACCCGGGCCGAATGCATCGACGCCGTCGTTCTGGCAACCACCACGAACCCCGCCGATGATGACCTCGCCGACTGGGCGGAAGCACGGCATTTGCCCTGCTACCGCGGGTCCGAGGACGACGTGCTCGACCGGGTGGTCGAGGCGCAGCGCATGATGGGATCGGAAATCATCGTCGAGATCTGCGGCGACACGCCGCTGCTCGACCCCCGCGTGATCGACACCGCCGTGACCCGCTTTCTCAAAGGCGACGTGGACGTTGTCTCCAACACCGCCAAGCTGACTTGGCCCCAGGGCATCGACGCCCAGGTGTTCCGTTTCGACGCCCTGGAAAAGATTGCGCAAACGCAGACCGACGCCGCCGTGCGCGAACATGTCTCGCTGTATTTCTATGAACACCCCGAGACCTACCGCATTCACCATCTTGCCGCGCCCGCCGAGGAAACCGCGCCCGAGGTCCGCCTGCAACTCGATTACGCCGAAGACCTGGACCTGATCCGCGCCGTCTATGCCCGTCTGGAACCCCGGTTCGGCGACGGCTTCGGCGTGCGCGACATTCTTGATCTTCTGGCGGCCGAGCCGGAACTCGCCGCGATCAACGCCCATTGCCGGGAAAAGGCGGTCCGATGACGGCACTCCGCACCCTTGTCGTCGGGTTCGGCCAGGTCGCAGCGGGCCTGTCCAACGATCCGCGCATGGCGGCGCATTTCAAATACGCCTCCCACGCGTCGGTCCTGGCCGACCATCCGGCGTTCGATTGGCAGGGTGTGGTTGATCCGAACGCGGCCGCCCTCGACGATGCGCGGACAACCTGGCACGTGCCCCATGCCGGCACGGACCTGCCCGCCGTCGTTGACGCGGTCCGCCCGGAAATCGCCGTCCTGGCAGCCCCTCCTGGAAATCGCGCCGATATGATCGAGGCCATGCCGGACCTCAAGGCCGTGCTGGTGGAAAAACCACTGACCCGTCCCGGCGACGATGGCGCCGACAGTGCCCGCCTGGCGGCGATCTGTGCCGAGCGGGGCATTCCCGTCCTGGTCAATTACTGGCGACGGGCCGACCGCCTGTTCCAGGACCTGGCGGCGCGCGGCCTCACCGCACGGGTCGGCGGAGTTCAGGCGGTCCTGGGGCTTTACGGCAACGGCATCGCCAACAACGGCGGCCATCTTGTCGATTTCCTGCGCATGTTGTTAGGCGAGGTTGCCGCCGTGCAGGCCCTTGGACCGGCCCGGCTGGCCCATGGCGCGCCCCTTGCCAGCGACCGCCATGTCGCCTTTGCCCTGACTTTCATCGGCGGCCCGGTTGCCACAGTCCATCCCCTCGACTTTTCCCAGTACCGTGAGGTCGGCCTGGACATCTGGGGCGAGACGGGGCGCCTGTCCATCCTTCAGGAAGGCCTTGTCACTCAGATATTTCCCGTGGCCGAGAACCGGGGCCTGAGCGGTGAAATGGAAATCACCTCCGACGCGGGCGAAACCCTGGAAACCACCGTTTCCGATGCCTTCTACCGCATGTACGACAATCTCGCCGGGGCCGCCGACGGGCGGGCCGTCCCGTGGTCGCCGTTGGCTTCCGCCCTGATGAACGAACGGATTCTCGGGCTTGTTCTGCGCTCGGCGGCGGAGGGCGGCTCCCGCCTTTCCCTGGACTGACCCCGTGGCCAATCCCGCGATCCTGATCTATGTCGAAGACCCAGGGGCAGCCAATATGGTCCTGGGCCTCTCTGCCGCGCTTGAAGACCGGGGGGTGCGCCCGCACCTTGTGGCGGGCGGAACCGCGCTTGCCTACCTCAAGGCGCGCGATGAAATCCCGGATACCTGGTCCTCGAATTTGTCCCTGGCTGCCACGCGCGACGACGTTGCCGCCTTGGTCGTCGGCACCGCCGAAGACCCCGACACGCCCGCCTTCGCCCTGATCGCCGAGGCACGGGCGCGGGGCATTCCCACGGTCGGCCTGGTCGATGGCCCCGCCAACGCGGACCGCCGGTTCCGGGGCCACGGCGACGCCCCCCTGACCCATCTGACGGACTGGCTGCTGGTCGCCGACGACACGGTGCGCACGGCCTTCATGGCGCTGGGCGTCGATGCCGGGCGCATCCGCGTGACCGGCAGTCCGGCGTTCGACCGGGTGCGCGAAACGGGCGATGCCTTGGCCCTACAGGGCCGCGCGGCCCTGCGCCGGGAGATATTCCCTGATCTACCCGACGACGGTCCCTTGATTTTGTTCCTCGCCGAAC